>Ga0315899_10007904_pt1 | contig 11428 bp, 8 predicted proteins | sample LakEriMetagenome_2_FD_203518 | JGI IMG/M metagenome (GOLD analysis project Ga0315899, IMG submission 203518) | Freshwater fungal communities from buoy surface, Lake Erie, Ohio, United States - Buoy 4 MA112 | ecosystem: Environmental > Aquatic > Freshwater > Lake | place: USA: Lake Erie, Ohio... | reverse complement strand
ATCCTCGAGCATGGTGCCCTTCGACAGGTCCACGGTGTTCGCGTTGCCCGAGGCCGTTCCCGGTGCCCAGATGGCCTTCACGACGCGGGGCTTCATCAGTTTGCCGCCGTTGGCGATCGTCCCGTAGGCCAGTGCCAACTGCAACGGAGTGGCCGACAGGAGGCCCTGCCCGATCGCGAACTGGATGCTGTCGCCCACGTAGTAGCCCTCGCCCTCCTCGGACGCGATGGCACCGGAGGCGGCGAGGCGTTCCTTCAGCGCCTTGCTCGGCACCGTTCCGATGTATTCGTAGGGGAGGTCGATCTCGGTGGGCGAACCGAACCCGAAGAGGCGAACTTGCTCCTCGAGGATCGGCCGGTTGCCGCGCTGGGTGAAAATCTTCTCGCCGATCGAGTAGAAGAACACGTCGGACGAGACCGCGAGGGCGTCCTCGACGTTCACGCTGCCGTACTTGCAGGGCCTCCCGTTGCCGCAGGTGGCGTTCTTGAAGACGCACTTGACGTTGAGCTGGCAGCGCTCCTCGGGGATGCTCTCGAGTTTGTAGGTGCCCCTGTCGAGGATGCGGAACTTCTCGCCGCGGGGCAGCTGACCCGTGTTCAGCGCCGCGAACGCCACGAAGGGCTTGAAGGTGGACCCGAGGTTGTAACGGCCCGAGATCGCCCGGTTCACGAGGATGGAGAGGTCCGGATCCTCGGTAACGGGGAAGATCTGGGCGAACTTCTCGGACGTGATCCCGGCGTTGAACCAGCGGTTGTCGAAGTTCGGATAAGAGGCCATCGCGGCGACCTCGCCCGTCTCGTGGTTGATCACCACGGACGACCCGGCCGGCGCCTTGTAGTACACGATCTCCGGATAGGCCGGGTCGAGCTCGCCGTCGAGGAGAATCTGGGGAGCGGCGGTCTGGCGGCGGATCATGATCTCGGTCTGGAGGGCCTGCTCGACGTACAGCTGGAAGTCGAGATCGATCGTCAACTGGATGTCGTTGCCCGGGATCGGTTCCTTGCGCTCGAGCTGGCGCAGGATGCGTCCGCGTGAATCCACCTCGTACTTGACATAGCCCGGCTTGCCGCGCAGGACCTGCTCGTAGGTCTGCTCCACGCCGAACTGACCCACCCGCGCATCGGGGTCGTATCCGAGGTTGCGGTAGTACTCGATCTCGCTCTGCTTGATGGCTCCGAGAAAACCCACGACATGGCTGGCGATCGGGGCGTAGGGGTACTCCCTCCTCCATTCCTCCCGGACGTCCATACCCGGATAGTCCTCGCTCCGCTCGCGCAGCACCACCGCGAGCGCCTCGTCCACGTCCTCCTTGAGCGGCACGGGTTGGAGCTGGTCGTAGCGCAGCGAGGTGTACCGGTCCTCGAGTTCCTCGAAAGACATGTTGAGCGCTCCGGACAACCGCGCCCACATCTGCTGGCGGTCGAGGTCCTTCGCCACGACCCCCCTGTCGATGGTGACCGTGAGGATGCGCTGATTCGTCGCCACCAGCCTCCCCTTGAGGTCGAAGATGCGTCCGCGTTCCGCCGGAAGCTTCACGGTCCTGGTTCGCACCTCGCGCACCCGCGCCTCGAGGGCCGGCTGGTCGACCACCTGGAGGAACCACAGGCGCACGACGAGCAGTGACGACAGTACGAGGCCGACGGAGCCGAGCACCGCGAGCGGGGAGAACCGGCGCGTCCCGGGCATCACACCACCGCCGGTCGGGGAACGAGTGCCCAGCGACACACCCTCTCGGTGGGCAGGCACAACAGCGTGTTCGACACCGCCACCACGAGGGCGATGAAGGGCACCCGGGACGTGAGAACGCCTTCGGAGCCGGTGAAGGTGGCCGCGAGCGGGACGAGCACGACGCCGACGAAACTCGCAGTCGCCCCCATCGCCAGGCGCGACCACCAGGTCGGGCGGTGCACGAAGGCGTGCACGTAACCAGCGAGATAGCCCACGATGCCGAAGACGCCCGCGCACAGTCCCAGCGGCGTGGTGAGGACCATGTCGTAGAGGAGGCCGGCCGCGAATCCACCGACGATGCCGGTCGCCTGTCCACCCGCGAGCCCGGCCGAGACCGCCACGAGCAGCATCAGTTCGAGACTGACCCCGAACGGTCGCATGTCGTTGACGATGGTGGTCTGCACCGCCAGGAACAGGATGCCCACGAGGAAGAAGCGCAGGGAACGGTTCTCCGAGAGCAGGACGAGACGTTCGATCACGGCGCCGCCTGTCTCTCGGTCAGCGGTTGGTAGAGCAGGACGCGCACGAAGTTGAGGGCATCGAGTGTCGCAGTGAGCTTCACCTCCAGCAGAGGCCCGAGGGTGCCCGTGCGCAGCACAACCTTGCTCACGGTCCCGATGACGATGTCGGGAGGCGCCAACGAGGTCGCCCCACCGGCGCTGATGACGGGCGAGCCGATTCTCACCTCTCCGAAGCGCGGCTGGTACTCGACGAAACGCACGATCGGAGGCTTGCCGAGTCCGCGTCCTTCGAGAGCGCCGGTCTCACGCAACGGGAGGTCCTGGCCCTTCGGGACCGTGATGGGCGAGGCCGTGGAGGCGGGTGCCGTGACGCCGGACCCTGGCGCCGTCGTCACGGGGATGGTCAAACCCGGGGTGAAGCCGGGGATCGTCGTCGAGGTCGTCGTGGTTGTCGACGTGCTCGACGACGCCGAGGGGACCCCGAGTCCACCCTCGGGCGCGTTGACCACCTTGACGGCCAGGGCATAACTGGGGTCGGTGATGAGCATGACCACCGCTCTGCCCTCGTAGACCTTGGTGATCTTCCCGATGAGGCCGGCCGCGTTGAGCACCGGCATTCCCACCTTCATGCCGCATTCGCTGCCCTTGTTGAGTTCGACCGTCTGGGAGAAGTTCGATGGGGACTGACCGACCACCTGGGCCGTGCAGGAACCGATGCCGGCGAGGCTGGGCAGTCCGTTGAGCGCCAGCAGTTCCTGCGACTCGCGCAGACTGGCGATGGCGGCGATCGATGCACCCTCACCGAAAGCGACGAGGTCGCGCAGGCGCCGGTTCTCGTCCACCACGGCGTCGTAGTTCACCATCCCGTTCCACGCGTTCTGCACCGGGCGCACGATGACGCTCACCGCCGCCTCGAAGGGCCGGAAGAGCACGCCGAAGGTGGACCTGACGAAAGTCGCGGCACCACTCCCCCGCAGGTCGAGCGTGACGAGCATGATCGACGTCAGCGCGAGCAGAGCGACGATCCGGCGCCGGGTGAATGATTGGCTCGGCACGGGACCCCGTTACGTCGGTTCGATCCCCGGGGAGGACATCATGCCGCGCATGGCCTCGATGCTGTCGAGGGCTCGGCCTGATCCGATGGCCACGCAATACAGGGGGTCCTTGGCCACGTAGCACGGCATGCCGGTGTCGTGGGCCATCCGCTGGGGCAACCCGGCGAGCAGTGCGCCGCCGCCGGACAACCAGATTCCGCGGTCCATGATGTCGGCCGCCAGTTCGGGCGGGGTGCGGTCGAGAGTGGTCCTCACAGAGTCAATAATGGCAGTCACGGGCTCGTTGAGTGCATCGCGCACCTGGGCCGAGGTGAGCTCGACGGTTCGGGGCAGACCCGTCACCGTGTCGCGTCCGCCCACGTCGGCCGTGACCTCCTGCTCGAGCGGCCAGGCCGATCCCATCTGAATCTTGATCTCCTCGGCCGTGTTGGCACCCACGTCGAGGCCGAATTCGATCTTCATGTACTGCATGATCGCCTCGTCGAGTTCGTCACCGGCGACGCGAACGCTCTGGGCGACCACGATTCCGCCGAGGGAGATGATGGCCACCTCCGTGGTGCCGCCACCGATGTCGACGATCATGTTGCCGCTCGGCTCGTGCACGGGGAGCTCGGCCCCGATGGCCGCGGCCATGGGTTCCTCGATGATGTGCACCGGGCGACGCGCGCCCGCGTATTCGGCGGCGTCCTGCACCGCGCGCTGCTCGACCCCGGTGATGCCCGACGGAACGCAGATGACCATACGGGGCTTCGACCACCGGCTCGAGGAGATGCGCTGGATGAAGTACCGCAACATCTTCTCGCAGACGTCAAAGTCGGCGATGACACCGTCCTTGAGCGGTCGGATGACCTGGATGTGCTTGGGGGTGCGCCCCATCATCCTCTTGGCCTCCCAGCCGACGGCGACGGGTCGGCCGGCTTCGTCGATGGCGACGACCGAGGGCTCGTTGAGCACGATGCCCTGACCCCGCACGTACACGAGCGTGTTCGCGGTTCCGAGGTCGATCGCAATGTCGCGACCGAGGGCGAGGGGATTGCTGCGGCTCATGGGTGTCGCTCCGACGGGGAAGAAGACACGCGGCCCGGCCCCCGGGTCATGGTAACCAGCACCGGATCAGAGGCTGGGGAAGAAGATTCCCAGTTCACGCGATGCGGATTCGGCCGAATCGCTGCCGTGGACGAGGTTCTCCGTGAAGAGGGTTCCGAGGTCACCCCGGATGGTCCCGGGGGAGGCGGCCCGCGGATTGGTGGCGCCCATCATCGCCCGCACGATTTCCCAGGTGTCCTCGGGGCCCTCGACAGCCATGGCCACGACGGGACCGCGTGACATGAAGGCCACGAGGTCGGCGTAGAAGCCCTTCCCGGCGTGCTCCTCGTAGTGACGCCCGAGAATCGCTGCGTCGAGGGTGCGCAGTTCCATGGCGGCGAGACGGAGGCCCTTCTTCTCGAATCGGCCGATGATCTCCCCGACGAGACCCCTCTCGACGGCGTCGGGCTTGAGCAGGACGAGGGTGCGCGTGGACATGACCGACAGGCTAGGGCGAACAGGGCAGGAAAGGGCCGAGGGCCCGTTCGGGAGCCGATCAGGGCAACATCCGTCGGAGATGGGCCTTGGCGTCCCCCACCACGTAGAAAGAACCGGTCACCAGGATCGCGTCGTCGGACCCGGCGTCACGCAGGGCGGCGTCACAGGCGGCGCCGACCGACTCCACCACGGTCACCTCGTCGCATCCGAGCGCACGGGCCGCTGCGGCGATCTCGGCGGCGGGACGCGCCCGGGGCGAGGGCGCGGTACAGCACACCACCCTGTCGAACTCGTCGGCTCGGAAGGCCGACAGGGTCTCGCCGAGGTCGCGCCGCCCGATCGCGCCCACCACGAGGATGCGACGGCCCGGCGGATCGAAGTCGGAGAAGAACACCTCGGCGCACACGTCGGCACCCGCCGGATTGTGCGCGGCATCGACGATCACGAGCGGCTGGTGACCGAGCACCTCGAACCGACCCGGCACCCACGCCCCGGCCAACGCCTCCGAGGCGACATCGGGGTGCACGGGCGCGTCGAAGAACTCCTCCACGGCGGCGAGGGCCAGGGCCGCGTTGGCGGACTGATGCCGGCCGTGCATGGGCACGAAGAGCCCCGGAAGGTCCCCGCGCGGCGTGCGCACATGCACCGAACGGCCCCCGAGCGCCAACTGATCGTCGACAACGGCGAAGTCCTCTCCCGCGACCCTCATCGACGCGTGCGGCTCGGCGCGGAAGATGCGCACCAATTCCTCGCGGTCCTCACCGGACACCACCGCGCTCACCGGCTTGATGATGCCGGCCTTTTCGCGCGCGATGTCCGCGAGGGTCGGCCCGGCGAACTCGACGTGGTCGAGGGCGATGTTCGTGATCACGGCGACGTCGGCCTCGACGACGTTCGTCGCATCCCAACGCCCGAGCAGACCCACTTCGACCACGGCGACGTCCACGGCGATGTCGGAGAAGCACCGGAAAGCGGCTGCCGTGAGAATCTCGAAGTACGAGGGCCGGATCCCCGAGAGTCCCTCGGCCACCGCGATGGCCGCCACGGCCGTGGCGAAGTCCTCCTCCCCCACCGGCGCGGAGTCGACCTGGATCCGCTCGCGGACGTCCTCGACATGGGGGCTCGAGTAGGTGCCCACGCGCAGGCCGTGGGCCATCAGAAGGCGCGTGATGAACTGGGACGTCGAGCCCTTGCCGTTCGTCCCGGTGACGTGCACGACCCGGAAGTCGTGCTGCGGGTCGCCCAGCGCCACGCACAGCCGGGTGATGCCGTCGAGCGAGGGTTCCTCGATCCGTCCCGTGCGCTCGTACGACGCATGGTCGTCGAGGTACCCGAGGGCGTCGGAGTAGTTCACCGCGGGAGGGTCACGAGGCGGCACGACGCTGACGCGGCATGCGTGCGGTGCTCTTGGACACCATGCGGGGCGACGAACCGCCCCTGACGCTGTCGGCATCGACGACGACCCTGGCCACGTCATCGCGACCGGGCACCTCGTACATCACGTCGAGAAGCGTTTCCTCGAGGATGGCGCGCAGTCCGCGCGCACCCGTGCCCCGGGCGAGGGCCAGGTCGGCGATGGCCTCGAGGGCCTCCGGCTCGAACTCGAGCTCCACGTTGTCGAATTCGAAGATGCGCACGTATTGCTTGACGAGCGCGTTCTTCGGCTCGGTGAGGATGCTCATCAGTGCGTCCTTGTCGAGTGCGCTCACCGCGCCGACCATGGGCAGTCGACCGATGAACTCGGGGATCATCCCGAACTTCTGCAGGTCCTCGGGCAGCACCCGCGCGAACAACTCGCCCGGGTCCTTGTCGGCCTTCGACATCACGTGGGCATGGAATCCCATGCCCTTGTGCCCGATGCGCTGCTCGATGATCTGCTCGAGACCCGAGAAGGCACCGCCGCAGATGAACAACACGTTGGTGGTGTCGATCTGGATGAACTCCTGGTGCGGATGCTTGCGACCACCTTGGGGCGGCACCGACGCAACCGTTCCCTCGAGGATCTTGAGGAGGGCCTGCTGCACGCCCTCGCCGGATACGTCGCGGGTGATGCTGGGATTCTCGGCTTTGCGCGCCACCTTGTCGATCTCGTCGATGTAGACGATGCCGCGCTCAGCCTTCTTCACGTCGAAGTCCGCCGCCTGGAGGAGCTTGAGGAGGATGTTCTCCACGTCCTCACCCACGTACCCGGCCTCGGTGAGGGCGGTGGCGTCGGCGACGGCAAAGGGCACGTCGAGCATGCGCGCGAGGGTCTGGGCGAGGTGCGTCTTGCCGCATCCCGTGGGGCCGAGCAGAAGAATGTTGCTCTTCTGCAGTTCGACGTCGTCGCGACGGATGCCACCGGATTGCTGGGCGTGCTGCAGACGGCGGTAGTGGTGGAACACCGCCACCGAGAGCACCTTCTTGGCGCGGTCCTGACCGACGACGTACTCGTCGAGGAACGCCCGGGTTTCGACCGGGGTCGGAAGGTTCTCGATCCGGGAGTCGGAGCGGTCGACGGCCTCCTCCTCGATGATCTCGTTGCAGAGGTCGATGCACTCGTCGCAGATGTAGACACCGGGGCCGGCGATCAGCTTCTTGACCTGCTTCTGGGACTTGCCGCAGAAGGAGCACTTGACGAGTTCTCCCGAGTCACCGAATTTGGCCACGGGGCCCTCCTGCTGAGTGCGGGTCAGCGAATCGGACCGGAGCGGTCCGCGAGCTGACGCGACGTAATCACGTCATCAATGATTCCATACTCGAGGGCCTCATTTGCTTCCATTACGAAGTCACGATCGGTGTCTGCATGGATGCGCTCAATGTTTTGGCCCGTATGGTCGGCCAAAATCTGCTCCAAAATGTCACGCATGCGCAGAATTTCACGAGCCGCGATCTCAAGGTCGGTCACCTGTCCATAACCCACCTGGCCGTATGGCTGGTGAAGAAGCACGCGGCTGTGAGGCAATGCGAGACGCTTGCCCTTGGTTCCGGCCGCGAGAAGCACTGCTGCAGCCGAGGCTGCCTGCCCGAGACAGATGGTCGCGATGTCGTTCTTAATGAACTGCATCGTGTCGTAGATCGCAAACAACGCGGTGATATCGCCACCAGGGCTGTTGATGTAGATGTTGATGTCGCGATCTGGGTTTTCGCTTTCCAAGTGGATGAGCTGTGCACAGATCAAGTTCGCGATCGTGTCATCGATGGGAGTTCCCAAGAAGATGATGTTTTCTTTCAACAAACGACTGTAAAGGTCGTATACGCGCTCGCCACGACTTGTTTGTTCGGTGACATTGGGGACGTAATAGTTCTGAAAGTTCACTGCTCATCCTTGTTGTCAGAATCTGTGTTGGTCGTATCGACATGGTCATGATCGTGTCCAGCATGATCATGGTCTGGCACCACCGTATCTCGCGGAATCTCCTTGCCATTGACATCAACAAACTCACAGTTATGCATTAGCCAATCAAACGCCTTCTGCTTCCGCAGAAACGCAGCCAGTTCAGAGACTGCACCGTTTTGCTCGTACGCACGACGCACCTTCGCTGGCTTTTCCCCAATTCTCATTGCGATGTTCTCGTACTCGGCTTCAATGTCGACATCATCGACTGTGATGTTCTCACTGGAGGCAACCGCACGTAATGCAAGGTCGGTCTTCACCGCAATAACGGAACGTTCACGAAGGCTTTCAATAAATGATTCGGTGTCTTGTCCGGTTGCGGACAACCATTGGTCAAGCGAAATGCTCTGCTGCCGGAACTGTTCAACGGTGTTTTGCACTCGTGACTGCAAGTCGTAATCAACCATCGATTGTGGGATCTCGGCATCAACTAATCCTGCGAGTGACTCAGTGATCTTGTCGCCCACCATGGAACGCACTTGCTGTACGCGCATGTCACGCATGCGAGTGCGCAGGGCATCGCGCCACGCATCAATTGATTCGAACTCGGCGAGATGTTCGGCTACCCACTCATCCGTCACTTCAGGAAGTTCTTGTTCCTGTACTCGAGTGATCTTCACGTGAAAATCCGCCGCGTCTTCGGTGCCATTTGGTGTGGCGGTAAAGCGCACCTCTTCATCCTTTTTCAGGCCAAGAAGTTGATCGTCAAAACCAGGTGCCACCCATCCGCGACCAATCTCGTAACTCCAGTCTTCAACATTTAGACCAGGAACCGGCTCGCCATCACGAGTGCCTTCAAGATCAAGAGTGACAAAGTCGCCCAGTTGTGTCATGCGGTCAACATCCACCAACTTTGCGTGACGACGACGTTCGTTCTCCACGAGAGGATCAATGTCTTCATCGCTCACCTCGATGGCAGGCAATTCAACTCGTAAGCCGGCATACCCAGCCACTGTGATTTCCGGACGCACTTCAACTGTTGCGTCCCAACGCACAGTGCCACCTTCTTCGCCTGACACCAATTGCACATCAGGCGTAGCAACGATGTCGACATCGTGTTCACGTACGGCTTGTGACAAGTACTCAGGGATTGCATCGTTTAGCGCCTGCTGACGTGCGGCGTCGATGCCGATACGTGCTTCGAGAACGCGACGCGGGGCTTTGCCGGGTCGGAAGCCAGGAAGACGAACATCGCGTGCAATCTTTTTGAATGCTGCATCGATGTTGCGATCGAATTCTGACTCGTCGACTTCGATCGAGACTTTAACTTTGTTGCCCTCTAAGGCTTCAACGGTGCTTTTCACAGGGTGTGAAGTGTATCGGCGGGGCTATTGCGCCAGTCATGGGGCACATTCACCCCTGATCGCGTCAACGGGTTCGCATGAAACAGGTGCGGATCAGTAAGAATGGTGAAATGCCGATTTGGAAGCCACACGCACTCGCCAACCCGCACCAAGGCCAGATCAGCCTGCGTATTGGTGACAAGGTCACAGCAAAAGACGGCATCGACAACGTCCCCGAGGGAACTGCAGGAAAAGTAATTCTCGCAAATGGTTTCAACTGGCAGCGATATCGCGTGTTGTTCGAAAACGGTCAAGAAGTCGGCGACCTTGATCACCGTCACTTGAATCCGGTGGGTCGCACTGCACGCCGACTTGCACGCGAAGCAAAACGCGCCGCTCGCTAAAAGACAAATACCGATAACGTCAACATCACCTACATAAAACGCCGGGGAATGGCGCAGCTTGGTAGCGCGCCTGGTTTGGGACCAGGAGGCCGGGGGTTCGAGTCCCCCTTCCCCGACCACTACTAACAACAAGAAAAACCAATAGCAAGGTTTTGTTGTTTTCTCGAGATACCGTACGACCTCGCTTTACTGCGTTCCATGGGTACACACCGGTATCTGTGGTCGATGTACCAACTGGAGATACCCCTCATGGCTCACGCCGTCGTGGCGCCTGCGTCAGCAGCGCCTACCCTTTCGTCTGCACCAACGTCAGACACCCCACATGTTCCGTCATTTACTGATCTCGGACTTCCAACATCACTTGTAGAAGTTCTCGCGGAAAATGGCATTACGTCACCATTTCCGATTCAGGCAGCGGCAATCGCTGATGCATTGTCGGGCCGCGACACACTCGGTCGCGGACGCACTGGTTCTGGCAAGACTCTTGCGTTTGTATTACCGACGCTTGTACGACTCGATGAAACTTCATATGAATTGCGTCGTAACTGTCCGCGTGCGGTGATTCTTGTTCCTACGCGCGAACTCGCAAACCAAGTGTGCGATGTACTCGCACCGTATGCGCGTCACATGAAACTTCGTTACACAACCATTTACGGTGGTGTTTCATACAACCCGCAGATCGCAGCCTTGCGCGATGGTGTCGACATTGTTGTTGCATGTCCTGGTCGTTTCGTTGACTTGATGGAATCTGGCCACGTTCGTCTCGACGATGTTGAAGTAACAATTCTCGATGAAGCAGACCACATGGCGGAACTCGGATTCCTTGAGGCCGTCACTCGCATCCTGAAAGAAACCCCCGAGACCAGCCAGCGCTTGCTGTTTTCGGCAACTCTTGATCGTGGCATCGACACGTTGGTGAAGAAGTTTCTTCATAACCCGATCACTCACGAAGTAGACCCAGAGGATTCTCCTGTTGACGCAATGTCGCATCACGTGTTCCACGTAGACCAAGCACAACGAATTTCAGTGATTACTGATCTGTGTCAGGCTCCTGGTCGCGCTCTTGTGTTCACCCGAACAAAGCACGGCGCACGCAAACTCACAGAGCAGCTGATCAAAGCTGGTGTTCCAAGTGTTGAATTGCATGGCAACTTGTCACAAGCGGTTCGCGCAAAGAATCTGCATGCGTTTTCGACTGGCAAAGCAGACACTTTGGTCGCCACCGACATTGCAGCACGTGGTATTCACGTTGATGACATCGCACTTGTGATTCATGCAGATCCACCAGAAGAACACAAAGCGTTCTTGCACCGCTCAGGACGCACCGCACGTGCCGGCGCCGAAGGCACCGTCATCACAATGATGACTGATCAACAGCGTCGCTCGGTGAAGCGTCTAATGCGCGATGCCGGCATCAATGCAACGATCACCAAAGTCGACGTTGAACACCCAATGTTGCAAGAACTTGCTCCTGGAGAGCGCGTATTCAAAGAAATGCCAAAGCTCGAGGAACCTCGCCGCGAACAATCCTCGCGTCGTGGTGGACCTCGTCATCGCAGTGAACAAGGTGGTCGCGGTGGACAGCGTGGCAGCCAGC
>Ga0315899_10007903_pt1 | contig 11429 bp, 10 predicted proteins | sample LakEriMetagenome_2_FD_203518 | JGI IMG/M metagenome (GOLD analysis project Ga0315899, IMG submission 203518) | Freshwater fungal communities from buoy surface, Lake Erie, Ohio, United States - Buoy 4 MA112 | ecosystem: Environmental > Aquatic > Freshwater > Lake | place: USA: Lake Erie, Ohio... | reverse complement strand
TGTTTTGTGAGTAATGTATTTACCGTTAACCTGCGTTTGAGTTTCAGTTGTGTTGGTAGCAGTTAAAGTTCCCAATTGCTGTCCTGTTGTGTTTTGCGGAGAAACCTGAAATCCGAATTTCGTTCTTCCCTGGAAGGTAACCGTCGCTGTCACCTGATAGGTCACCCCCGGAACATATCCATTACTTGGAGTGTTCACTGTGATCAAACCGGTTTGTGTTGTTGGTGTTCCGGCGTGGCACTGCGTACAGTTTTGTCCATCTCCTGGCGAACCTGTTTTTCCGGAATTAGATCCACTTGTGTTGGAATGCGCATCCTGTAAAGGCAGAGCAGTTACCCAAATCACTACCAACCCGATCATTAAACCTATTACTTGTAACGTCTTTTTCATATTTAATTAGTGTATTTACAAATTTAATATCGACAAACAATAATCCTAATCGATTCTACACTATTTGAAACTAATTTTAAGCAAACTATCAAGTTCCGGAACCCTTACTTCACGGGGTAAAAAACGTTGGAAGCCTTTACTCCTACTAACAATCCATGTTGCGGGAATGTTCCCTTGCCATGTACTATCGACCTTGGAAATCCATTCGTTTTCGTAAAGTTCGTCGAGAAATAATACTTCGTGTCTAATGGATTTCTTATCGATGAACTGAGGCAGTTTACCATTTAAATCCTTGGGAAAATCAAGTGAAACCAGCAACACTTTCAACGGCTTTCCCACAAACTTGCTGTCTATTGTATCAAATACCGGTAGTTCTTTCACACATGGTGCACACCAAGTTGCCCAGAAATTCACGACATAAGTTGTGTCATTGAACCCATAAACGCGCTTGATCAATGAATCGATCTTCACTTTTTCAACCGGTTTAACAGCCATAAAGCTCATCAACAGCAACGAAAAAATCAACAGCAGGTTTCTCATAACTGTAAAGATAGTTCGCAGTATTAAATACTACTAAACTCCTACATTTGGGAAATAACCTAATCCCTATGTCGGGCCAGCTGCCCTTATACAAAATCATCGCACCTGCCATTCCATCAGCAGGTGTATATTTCTTCACCACCGAAAGCGGGTTGAACTACGAAGTTCGTTTTGGTCGTCGTCAAGACAACATTTTGCATGCTACGATTGTTTTTGGTGTGATCAATGACGAGTTTGAAGGTGAAGAATACGTAGTGACGAATCGTGGGGAGGTTTTCCGGGTGATGAGTACGATTGCTGAAATTGTGAAGATGTTCATGGCGGAACATCCCAAAATCATTTACTACGAATTCACCGGAATTCCTAAAGACGGGGAAGATGAAAGCAAATCATCGCAACGTACACTCCTGTATAAACGCTACCTGCCGCGCATATTCGACAACACGTGGCAAATGCACTTCAACAGAAACTCGGCCCTGGTGAACAGAACTAACCGTTTACGATGAACACAAACCCAGTTTCAGTTTTTTGGTTTCGACGCGACCTTCGTTTTAACGACAATGCGGGTTTATATCATGCTCTGAAGTCGGGAAAACCGGTTGTGGGTTTCTTTATTTTTGATGAGGCCATTCTAGATAAACTCAATAGGAATCTTCCGGATCGTCGTGTAGATTTTATTTACGACGCAATTCAGCACTTGCGAAAGGAATTCGAAAAACGAGGAGGAGTGCTTGAAGTGATACACGCTGATGTGGAGGAAGCTTGGAAACAGCTTTTAAAATCTTATCAGGTACAAACTGTATATACGAACCACGATTATGAACCATACGCCCGTCTGCGCGATAAGCGAATCGGAACAATGTTAACCGACCGAAACATTCCATTTTACACGTGCAAGGATCAGGTTATTTTTGAAAAGAACGAAATTGTAAAGGATGATGGTAAACCTTATACCGTCTTCACTCCATACAAAAACAAATGGCGTAAAACGGTGAATGAATTTTACCTGCGTCCTTATCCCGTTGAAAAATATGCGAACAATCTCCTGCAAACGAATGCGCGGTTTCATGTAAACCACGATTCGCTTGGCTTTCCTAAAAATTCGGAGACTGCAACAGCGTTCGTATTGAACGATGCTTTATTGAAAAACTATGCTGAATTACGGGACTTCCCTGCCCGAAATGCGACCAGTAAACTGAGCATTCATCTTCGATTTGGCACTGTAAGCATTCGAGAATTATTTCGTCGCGCCGCGCCACTTTCCGAAACATGGACTAATGAATTAATCTGGCGTGAGTTCTACATGCAAATCTTGTGGCATTTCCCACATGTGGCCAATCAGGCATTTAAACCGGAATACGATAGAATTGCATGGAGAAATAATGAAGAGGAATTCAAAAAATGGTGTGAAGGGAAAACCGGTTATCCGTTGGTTGATGCGGGAATGCGTGAGTTAAATGTAACGGGATTCATGCATAATCGGGTACGTATGGTGGTGGCCAGTTTTTTAACCAAACACCTTTTGATTGATTGGCGCTGGGGCGAAGCGTATTTCGCTGCTAAATTGAACGACTTCGAACTTTCTTCTAATAACGGCGGCTGGCAATGGGCTGCAGGCTCCGGAACAGATGCTGCTCCATACTTCCGGATTTTTAATCCGAGTGAACAATTCCGCAAATTCGATCCACAAGCCGTTTATGTTAAAAAATGGGTACCTGAATACGGAACCGCAAATTACCCGCAACCGATAGTGGATCATGCATTTGCCAGAGACCGTTGCTTAACCACTTACAAAGCCGCGTTAGCGAAGTAAGACCTTTCTTTTGTACCTTTACAAGAGTAGCATCCCCGCATGTTTACATTTTATACGAAGGCATCATGAAGCGTCTTTTTTTTATTGTGATTTTGCTGTCGGCTCCGGCATTCTCCAACGCCAAAGAGGTTACGGCAAATCTTACTTGGTCCGCATTTTCTACTCCTGATCACAAAACGTTTGTAGAAACGTACATGTCGATTATCGGCAATTCGGTGGAGTATAAAAAAAATAAAAACGGATCCTATCAGGCGTCTGTTGAAGTTTTAATGACTGTCACAGAGAATGATTCTATCAAAGTAATTCGCAAATACATTCTGGCAAGTCCGGAAACAACAGATAGCTCCAAGGCTCCAAATTTCATTGACCTGCAACGCTTTCAGTTGCCCGTAGGAATATATAAACTTCAGGTTACGCTGACTGATTTAAATCGTGTACCTGCTCATACCATTACCAATTGGAAATCACTCATCGTTGATATTGATAAAGACTCCATTTCAATTTCAGGCATTCAATTGGTGGAAAATTATCTACCTGCTTCGACTCCCGGATTACTGACGAAAAGCGGTTACGATTTGATTCCTTACGTATCGTCTTTCTATCCTGAAAATCTGAATAAATTGACGCTATACGCGGAATTGTACAACACCAACAAAGTATTGAAGTCAGACGAAAAATTTGTGGTGTTTTGTTACATCGAAAATGCACAAACCGGTCGCAAGCTCAATGATTTCAATACGTTCATTAAAATGAGCCCGCAAGCTGTAAATCCTGTATTGCACAACTTTAACATTGAGAAATTGCCGGGAGGCACATTCAATGTAGTAGTTGAAGCGCGGAGTGCAACGAATCGTTTATTGTCCATGCGCAAAACTACCATCGAACGTTACAACCCGGGTGTGGCGTTTAATCTGGAAGACATCGCAGCAATGGACGTCAGCACCACCTTCGCGGCAAAAATCACGAATAAGGATACGCTTATTGATGTTATTCGTTGTTTGCGTCCTATTAGTAGTGAAATGGAAAAAGAATTCGCAGAAAATAGAATTAAAGGTGACGACATCGCATTAATGCAACAGTACTTCTATAACTTCTGGCTCTCCCGAAATGATGTAGATCCTGAATCAGCATGGTTGAAATATAAAGCCGAAGTTGATAAAGTAAATAAGGAATTCGGCACACAAATCATTAGAGGTTATATGACGGAACGTGGTCGAGTGTATTTACAATATGGCCCACCTGATCAGCGTGTACTGATGTATAACGAGCCATCCTCCTATCCTTACGAAATCTGGCAGTATTACACTATTCGGGGAAATACCACTAATCCCGGGACGTCCAATCAGCCGAACAATACCACCCAAAGTAATAAACGATTTGTGTTTGCCAACTTTGATTTAGTCACAAACAATTTTGTCCTGCTGCATTCCGATGCTCGTGGAGAAGTGCGCGATGACCGCTGGCAAACGCGTTTGGTAAAGCGTGATTCACAATACCGCGATTTGGATAAAAACCGAACCGACCCTCAATACGGCGGGCATTCTAACGACATCTTCATTAATCCTCACTAGTATCATATCCGTGTTAATCGGAACTTATTCGTGAAAACGTCAGCATCAGATATTGCGGTTGTAATTCTTAACTATAACGGAGTAGAATTATTACGAAAATTCTTGCCGACTGTACTGCAATGTAGTCCGGCAGGAACGCAGATCGTTGTTGCCGATAATGCGAGCACAGATCAGTCTATTGATGTGCTGACATCAGAATTCCCGACAGTTCAAATCATTCGCAACAAACATAATGGCGGTTTTGCGGCAGGCTATAACGAAGCTTTGGTTCATGTCAATGCAAGATTTTTGGTCCTACTGAATTCTGATGTTGAAGTAACAGCACATTGGATAGAACCGGTGATCGAAGCAATGGAAGTTGATGATCAAATTGCTGCCGCGCAACCCAAAATACGCGCTTATCATCGACGTGATGAATTTGAATATGCCGGTGCTGCAGGAGGATTTATAGATAAATGGGGATTCCCGTTTTGCCGCGGACGAATATTTGATACCTATGAAAAAGATTTAGGTCAGTATGATGATACTCGTGAAGTATTTTGGGCTACAGGAGCGTGTTTGTTCATTCGAAGTTCGGAATGGCAACGTGTTAAAGGATTTGATGCTGACTTTTTCGCTCATATGGAAGAAATTGATTTGTGTTGGAGACTGGGTAATTCCGGGAAGAAAATTATGTATTGCCACGAATCGGTGGTGTATCATGTTGGTGGCGGAACGTTGAATAAACAAAGTCCGTTTAAAACATATCTCAATTTTCGTAACAATCTTTTACTACTTACTAAAAATCATGCTCCGCAATGGTTTGTGATAAAACTGTTTTTACGAATGGGGCTTGACGGCATTGCGGCGTGGAAGTTCCTGCTGGGCGGTGATGGTAAACACTTTGTTGCTGTGTTTCACGCGCACATGAGCTTCTATAAAATGCTGCCGGCTACATTGCGCAAACGTAAAGAAGTAAAACAAATGACTACCCGTTATGCGGAGCAAGGTGTCTATAATGGAAGTATTGTTAAAGCTTACTTCCTTGATGGCAAAAAGAAATTCAGCGAAATAATTTTTAAGTAGTACGATTCGCGATTTTATTCAATCGCAACGCACCAAATATGAACACGCTCAGATTAACGACTTTAGTACTGCTAATTTTAGCGTTCGGAAATTCTGCTGTAACTGCGAATCAAATTGCCATAAAAAAGAAGAAAAAGGTTGTTGTGTATTACCCGAAAAGCAAACAGATTCATTATGAAGGTTTGCAAGTTAACGGTAATAAAGAAGGGCTCTGGACGTATTATGCAAGGGATGGTTACAAATCCAAAACAACCAATTATCTACAGGGTAAGAAAAACGGCAGCCATAAAAAATACATCAAAAACACTATTGTTGCGGATGAAAACTTCCTGGACGGGGTGCCTCACGGTACGCAACGTTACTACACAAGCGATGGAAAAATTTTAGCACATTACTTTTTAAATCAAGGAATTCCGGACAGTGCGCGGTTCTTCCGTAATGGAAGCTATCAGTTCTATAAGCACGAAAACTACAAGGATAATAAAGTTGTGGAAGTAAGAAACTTCAATAGTTCCGGAAAATTACTTTCTGTAGAACGTTACCGTAATGACATAAAACATGGTACTTGGGTAAACTATTCTCCACACCGCGATGACACAATACCGGCCGGTATTACAAATTATCGCGATAACCATAAAAACGGTTACGTCATGGAAAGTAAAAGCCGTGACGGCAATATTCAAATTGCTGAAGGATACTTTGTAAACGATACCTTGGAAGGACTGGTTGTTATTAAAGAAGATGGTCGTGTTGTATTGGAATGTCAGTACAAAAAAGGCAAACTTGATGGTGCCTATAGAACTTATCACAACGCTTCTTTAGTTGAAGAAATATTTTATGCTTCAGGTATTCGTACCGGTATCTCAACGGTGTACGATCCTACTACCGGCAAAGTAGTCTCCCGTGGTTACTGGAAAGGATCGAAAGATTTTAATAACGCTGACGAGCCTGATTCCTTATTTGAATATCATCCTAACGGAAGAATTAAACGTGCAGATTGGTATCGTTCAAATGTTGATCAGTACTACGAAATACATTCGTTTATAGAAAAAGATTCAAGCGGCTTAGTATTGAGTTCCGGACAATACAAAGCCGGAGCTCCTGACGGCAAATGGAAAGAATTCCACCCGAATTGTAAACCCAAAAGTGTTATTAACTATCGTGATGGATTAGCGCATGGACATTGTGAGTTTCGAAATGACAAAGGTGTCCTGCTTCTTCGCTATACCGCGAATGAAGGCGTTGTAAACACATGGCCGGAGGTATGGGATTACACCGGAAAGCCTGTTTCCAATAAAGATCCCGAATACGCGGATTTGGTTGTTCGTTACAACAAGACTGATGTTCGATTTACAAAATTAGATGACCTTGTGCTTCCTACGGTTGAAATGATCGATGGCGAATCAGCTCAAATTGTGGAAGGCCCGCATATCGCTATCGAAGGAAACAGAACTCCTAAGAACCCCGAACCACAAGTCAATATAGACATGCAACCGCTGCTTCCGGCTGACTATTTTCCCGGAGGCGACACTGCTCTCAAAAGCTGGATTAAACAAGAACTTAATTACCCGGTCGCCGATTTAGTATTTCGCAATACAGCAGTCGTTGAAATAAATTTCACTATTGACGAAAATGGAATGGTGCCGGAAGCTGAAGTTTGGAGATGTAGTAATCCCAAAGAAATAGGATTAGCGAATGAAGCTTTGCGCGTGGTGTATTCAATACCGTGGCAAATTTCTGCAACCAATAAAAACAGTAGTCCTGTCCGACTTACGATTACTATTCAATTTTAACTACCGCGTACCGTTTTACAATTTTACTCCCCAAACAACGGTATAGGTCGATACGTCTTCCGCAAACCAAATCGTTCCACAGAATTAGTTTGCAAATATTTCATCGCATCTTCTGCACTGTCGGTGTAATAAATCAAGTCTAAATCTTTTGGTGAAATGGTGCCGCGTTCCTGCATGAAGTGTATGTAATCCATCAGTTGTTGGTGAAAATCCTTACACATTAAAACGACAGGAAACTGCTTTACTTTTTTAGTTTGAATCAGCGTGATCGCTTCAAATAATTCATCCAACGTCCCAAAACCTCCCGGTAAAACAACAAACGCGTACGAGTATTTGGTTAACAAAACTTTTCGCACAAAGAAGTATTCCATGTTCACCCATTTGTCCAGATAAGGATTGGGATGTTGTTCGTGCGGTAAAATAATATTGCAGCCGATTGATCGTCCACCGGCTTCTTTCGCTCCACGATTGGCTCCTTCCATTACTCCGGGCCCACCGCCCGTCATTGTAGTAAAACCCAATTTCGCCAACCCTGCTCCTACTTCTCGAGCTAATTGATAATACGAATGATCTTCCTTGAAACGTGCACTACCGAAAACAGTAACGCAAGGCCCCACAAAGTGCAACTTTCGAAAACCTTTAATGAATTCACTCATTACACTGATGGTGAATCGAAATTCTTTCCATCGCGAACGTGGTCCGGATAAAAATGCGCGTTCCGGTTCAATTAAATCTTTTTTCCTCGGAGTCATATGGACAAAAATAAAAATCGGTGAAACTATATAGTCTCACCGATTAAAATGATTACGTTGATGATTACTTACACTCTTCAAGATAACCCGCTGCATCAGGATGTTCCATGGATGCTGCTTTGCGGAAATCTTTACACGCATCCGTCATGTTCTTCATATCGCGATTTAACAACGCACGACGATAATACGCTTCAGGATCATTCGGACGAATAGAAATTGCCTGACCGTAATCGTAAATTGCTGATGTGAATTTCTGTTCGCGTTCGCAACACTGTGCACGGTAGATGTAAGCATTGTAATTCAGTTTATCGACAGCCAAACACTTGGTGAAGTAATCGAAAGCTTTATCAAACTCATCCAGGTTGAAATAGTACATACCTAATTGATAAAATCCTTCGCCTTGATTCGGAGAAACCTCTGTTGCCTTGGTAAAATCTTCCAACGCTTTAGTCTTATCACCTTTGGCATAATAGGCCTGACCACGCTTTGCATAATAACGCCCGCTGTCCGGCGACAAGCCGATCGCTTTATCGTATGAAGCTATAGCATCATCATACTTTCTTAACGTCAAATTAGAATTACCTTCTTTGAAGTATACAAGCGCCTGATTCCAGCAGAAATTATCATCGTATGCAACTTTAGCTTTTTCATGTCCTAAAGACATCGCTTTAGCAATATCAGTACATGCTGCTTCACGATTTTGCGGACCCGCATTTAACATCGCACGCTGATAATAAGCATCCGCCATACGATCATCCAATGCAACTGCCATGGTCAAATCTGCAGGAGCTTCACCTTTTTTGCCTAATCCGATATTTGCCATTGCACGTCCATAATACAGGCGCGCCCAGTCGTTATAACTGCGCTTAATTTCGTCCTGATTCTGATTCATCTTATCGAATTCAGACATCTTCACGTAATCAGCTTTCAACTTAACGATACGTTTTGCTTCGGCATCAATCTTTGCAATTTCAGTGTTGTAATCAGCCAATGCTCCATTAAAATCGCCGTTCTGACGCTTTAAATCACCTTTTGCCGCTAATCCGGGCGCAATTGGAGGAGGAGTATTCTTCGGTTGTGCAACTAGAATTGTAGTCATTGTGATGGCTGCCACCATCAAGATCATGTACTTTTTCATCATATATTCCGATTTATTGGGTGAACAAATCTATCTAATTCAAACTTGGCAAGCAAACCTGCGCTTCAAACTCCATGAAACAATCGTGCCAATCATCGTTCAGAAATGCCACCCTGATGCACTTCAAACGCTTTAAAAGAAATTTCTTGCTTACGGAATAACTCTTCCAGCACACCTGCACCTGTATCTGAAATGAATAATTGTCCGAAACGATCGGTACAAACAATTTGCAAAAGACGCTCTACACGCTCCGCATCCAATTTATCGTGTAAATCATCCAACAATAAAAGTGGTTTTTTGCCTGAAGCCCGATCAAGAAATACATACTCGGCCAATTTCAATGCAATTAAAAATGTTTTTTGTTGACCTTGTGAACCACTGCGTTTCAGTACATGTCCATTAATACTGAACGACAAATCATCTTTATGAATCCCAACGCTGGTATGAAGCAACATCTTGTCTCTATTCCTGGCTTCCTCCAGTAATAAATCCAACGGATGCTCATTTAATCGTGATTCATAAATTAATTCCACCTCTTCTTTTCCATCACACAAACTTTTATAAAACTCATTAAAAAAGGGCAGCAACTCACGAATAAATGCTCTTCTTGCAATGTGTATAGGCGTTCCGAATTGTACCAACTGCAAATCGAGAATTTCCAATGTACCATCATTCCCGGCTTTCCCATCGTTCATCTGCTTCAATAGCGCGTTGCGCTGCACGATAACACGGTTGTAATTAATCAGTTGTTCCAAATAACTGCGGTTAAACTGAGATATAACCGTATCCATAAATCTGCGGCGTTCCTCGCTGCCGCCTGTAATTAAAACACTATCCTGAGGCGAAACCACTACCACCGGAAAAAGACCGACGTGATCAGCCAAACGATCGTATTCCTTATTGTTACGCTTAAACACCTTGCGTTGTCCGCGCTTAACACCACAATAAACCGATTCTTCCCTGCTTTGTTCTGCGCCGGAATCGCTTGCAAAATCGCCCTGAATCACAAAAAAGGGCTCATCATATCGAATATTCTGCGAATCGTTGGCGTGTAAAAAGGATTTACACAAGGCCAAATAATGTACGGAATCCAGAATATTGGTCTTTCCGGAACCATTTAGGCCGGTGAATAAATTAAGTCGCTCCGAAAGCACCAGGTCGGCTTGTTCGTAGTTTTTAAAATTGACCAGATGGAGTGATTTCAGATGCATGGGTCAAATTTCCTCAAAAAGCAGGTAAAGCGGAAAAAAAGTTTACTTTTGCACCTCGATCTGAAGAAAGATTTTAGATACATGTCACAAGAAGAAGTAAAAGAACAACCGGTAGTAAGCGTAGAAGACGCTTATAACAAGACGGAACAATATGTGTCCGACAACAAAAAAAGCATTACGTTCATTGTTGGCGGCATTGTAGCATTGGTAGGCATCTACTTTGGCTGGAAGTATTTATACTTACAACCACGCTCCGATGAGGCAGCTGCTGCGATGTACAAAGCTGAATTGTATTTCCAGAAAGATTCATTCAATCTGGCGATCAACGGTCAAGGTGAAACGATGGGATTTGAAGCCATTGTAGATGAATACGGAATGACACCTGCCGGAAATTTGGCGCGTTATTACCTGGGTGTTTCGTATTTGCGTGTCGGGCGTTACGATGAAGCAATTGCTACATTGGAAGAGTTTAATTCTGATGACCAAATGTTAAGTACACTTAGTTTAGGTTTGTTGGGAGACGCTTATTTGGAAAAAGGTTCTACTGACGATGCATTGAGCTATTACATGAAAGCCGCAAAAACCAATGCCAACAAGTTTACATCGCCTATCTTCCTGAAAAAGGCTGCATATGTCCATGAAGATTTAAATCATAAAGAGGAAGCGTTACAACTGTACCAGCAAATTCGTTCGGAATATCCTGAATCGCAAGAAGCACAGCAGGTTGACAAATACATTGCTCGCTTGGGCGGAGAAGTTAAATAGATTAAACCTTTTAATAATAGGGGCTGTCTGAATCAGGTAGCCCTTTTTTTATAACATGGCTACAGCATTACAGAATTTATCACATTACAATCCTGATACGGTTCCATCCGGCGAACCTTATCGATTTGCAGTAATTGTTGCCGAATGGAACAGCGAAGTAACCATGGCATTAATGTGGGGTGCGGTAAATACTTTACAAAAACACGCTGTGCCTGCTGAGCAAATTCGCACTGAATTCGTACCGGGAACATTTGAATTGACCTTAGGAGCACAACTTGCTGCAGAACGTTCGGACGTTGATGCGGTAATTGTGCTGGGCTGCGTTATTCAAGGCGAAACCAGACATTTCGACTTTATTTGTCAAGGCGTTACCTGCGGAATAACTGAGGTT
>Ga0315899_10007902_pt1 | contig 11429 bp, 9 predicted proteins | sample LakEriMetagenome_2_FD_203518 | JGI IMG/M metagenome (GOLD analysis project Ga0315899, IMG submission 203518) | Freshwater fungal communities from buoy surface, Lake Erie, Ohio, United States - Buoy 4 MA112 | ecosystem: Environmental > Aquatic > Freshwater > Lake | place: USA: Lake Erie, Ohio... | reverse complement strand
AGATTTAGCGCCATTTACTTTTTGAATTTTCTCGTCTAATACTTTTAAAAATGGTTTTCCATCATGATAAATAAATTCAAACTTATCTTCAATATAATCATCTAAGGTATAGCCGTATAAAGCCAGTAATTTATTTTTTTCTCTATCCCAGTTACGAATGGTCTCAAAATAGTCCGCTCCCTTTAGTAAAAATAATTGTAGCAGCAACATGGTTTTGTGCACACAGAGCGGATATTCAGTTTCAGACAAACAATCGCAAGAGGTATCAAAAAAACGTTCTTCATTTTTTTGAATAATAACATGATAGGTTTTTCCTTTCTCATCTATCTCTGCAACTACTTTTTCATTTTCGCTTTCAACAATATGAGGCCTAACCGATTTCAATGTTTGTTCCGCCTTTTCGAATATGGCTTTTGAACAAAGCATTCGAATCATTTTTAAATCTAAGGTCTTTGTTCTTAATTGTGTATGCGTGGTCTTATAAGAAGCAGGCTTGTAATCTAATAAATTCTTGTCTAGTAAATCTTGGATATAAAATAAGGCGGCTGCTTTATGTCGACATACCTCTGATAAATTATAAGGACAACCACAACGCAATGATAAAGTGGCTGCGCTTTTAAAATTTTCAATAGTAACTTTATAATAAGTACTATAGCCATCATCTTTAACACGGCAATGAATACTTCCAATTAAAGGATCGAATTTTGCCAACTCAATATTTTTGAGCGCAAAAATTTTCTTGCCTCTACGTATCACTTCTTCAGTGCCGTAGCTATAAATGTGTTTTACTAAATAGGGTAATGCCATAATGGTACAAAAAGCCCTTAAAAAAGGGCAATTTGCAAATGTAAGGCTTTGCTAGCTAATATGGAAGTCTTATTATAGTGAATATGAAAATAGGGCATCTAGGCCTTATTTATAAGGGCTCCGTCCTTGAAAATAGGCAAAGAAGGGGCTGTATCCTTAGAAATACAATATAACATGTCCTCTTCTAAACCATAAGCTGCTAATCGGTGCCAATGGGTGACAGTTTTGATATAAGTTGGCAAATCATTTTTATTTTGATTGTATAATTGGTTTGCCATAAAGCTACTATCGCAATGTATCTCAAAAGCATCCTTAATTTCTTCAATAACGGCTCCTGCAAATAAGACGTCTTCAATATTAAATCGGTTCTTCCAACCAGAACAGCCTAAAATAACGGGCGCATTTTGTTCTTTTAAATATTCCACCACCTTGCTTAAGTTAGGAAAGGACCCTGTAATAATATCTTTCGCTCCTTGCTTTAAGGCAAGGTGTAATAACTTAGTACCATTGGTGGTCGTAATCACTAAAATTTTATTTTCAATAAAATCTCTTGGATATTCTGAAGGAGAATTTCCATAAGACAAACCTGGAATAATTTTTCCATCTCTTTCACCCGCTGTCACCCCTCCAGTTCTTTTACCTATTTCCATGCAAAGCTCGGGTGTATCTACAGGAATAATTTTACTAGCACCATTATATAAGGCAGTGGCCATCGTAGAAGTGGCTCTAAAAACATCGATGATTACAACGATGCTATCTTTTAAATCATATAAATCTAAAAGCTGAGGTGTTAGAACGGTATGTAATGAAGGTTTTGTCTTTGCTGCAGTTGTCATAATGCACAAATATACAAAACCTTCATTTTTTATTAGACTAATTCTTTGGCTACGGCGTTCTTTTTGGATAAGATTAAAATATCTGAAACAATAATATCGGTGCTTACTCTTTTGATGGCATTTTTGTCGGTATAAGCCTTTGTAAGAAGACGCCCTTCTACCGCTATTTCACTGCCTTTGAGTAAATATTTTTCCGCAAATATGGCCAGCTTTGACCAGGCTACTAAACTAAACCACTGCGTTTCATCTACCCATTCTCCTTTGGCATTTTTATAGCGGTCATTAACTGCCAAGCGCATATTCGCTAACTGGCTTTCCTTTAAAATTTTGAATTCTGGATCGGCTCCTAAATGGCCAATGAGTTGGACTTTGTTTTTAATTGCTTTCATACTAATTAATTTGTTAAGACACAAAATTGCAAATAGTAAGAAAACAAAAACACAGTATTTACCCGAATGAAAAAGGGTATAAATAAATCTATAAACTATATAATAGTAAATTATTCTAGTAGAAAAGGGGAAACTTAAGTAATAGAAAAACTATTCTAATTATTAACTAGTAAAAATTAATTAGTTAAAATGTGTAAGTAAAGTCTGCAACTAAAACAACCCTTTATTTAAAAGGAAACTTCACCACCTGTGCTTTGACTAAAGTATTTCTAATATCAATATAAATTTCAGTACCTGCTTTAGAAAACTCAGTAGCTACATAACCCATACCAATGGCCTTGCCTAAGCTAGGCGCCTGCGTACCTGAAGTCACTGAACCTATTAGCTTTCCTGTTGCATCTTTAATTTCATAATAATGTCTAGGTATACCTCTATCAATCATTTCAAAGCCCACTAATTTTTTAGAAACTCCATTTGTTTTTTGCGCAAGCAAGCTTTCTTTATTGGTAAAATCCTTAGTAAATTTTGTAATCCATCCCAAACCTGCTTCCATAGGACTGGTGGTATCGTCAATATCATTTCCGTATAAACAAAAACCCATTTCTAAACGAAGGGTATCGCGGGCTCCTAAACCAATGGGTTGAATACCATCGGCAGCACCTGCTTCAAATATAGCGTCCCAAATTTTATTGGCATTGTCATTAATGTCTTCAAAATAAATCTCCACCCCACCTGCACCTGTATAACCAGTAGCACTAATAAGTACATTATCAATGCCCAGCATTTCTCCTTTTGCAAAACTATAGTAAGGCATATTTAATACATCCATACTCGTTAAAGTCTGAATAATTTTTGCAGCCTTCGGACCTTGCACCGCTAGTAGTGCAGTCTTTGCACTTATATTATGCATCTCCACGCCCTTGGTATTGTAACTACGAATCCAATTCCAATCTTTTTCAATATTAGAAGCGTTCACTACTAACATATAAACTTTATTCTTTTCAACACAGTACACTAATAAATCATCTACAATACCTCCTGTAGTGTTCGGCAAACAACTATACTGCGCCTTGCCATCTTCTAAAACTGAGGCGTCATTGGTGGTTACGCGTTGAATTAAATCCAAGGCATCGGGGCCTCTTAAGATAAACTCGCCCATATGGCTTACATCAAATACACCTGCATGGTTTCTTACGGCAGCATGCTCGACATTAATACCTGTATAACTAATAGGCATATTATAACCAGCAAAAGGCGCCATTTTAGCGCCTAGTGCAATATGTTTATGGGTAAAGGGAGTATTTAAGGCTTCGCTCATTTCAATTAAATTTTCTCAAATATAATCAAAAAAGAAACTGAAAGGAAAGCCTAGTGGGTGAATCTGTCTAATACCCACTGCAAGTCGGATAATTTGCCCGCTGCCCTGCCTATTTTATTCATCTTATCAAGATTCGAGCCATCTATATTATCTTTCTTAAGATCATTAACTTTTACCACTCTAGTTTTATCTTTTTGCAATTCCTCTTCTTTTAATTTCTTAATATCATTTTTAATGGCTTCTCTTTCTTCTTTCAATTTTTGTAATTGAATTTCTTTATCAAGGGTTTCATCGTCCATTTTTTTACTATCATCAGAACGGTCGTCATCAGCCTCCATAGGACTTAAGTTTACTAGACCATCCTTTGTCATTTTATATTCAACCCCTCTTTCATATTGATAAGATTCATTGTCCCAAGGTTCATTCCATTCATCATACCAATCATTATCTGATGAAATACGGTCAATGGTACCTGTTCTCATTCCTCTTCCATTGAAATTTATATTGGTTTGAGACCAACCTTTATTGGTAATTTTAATGCGCTTACCAATAGGTACAGCAATGGTCATAATAATATGCTGGTTTCTGAACTTGTCTATTTTATTAATACCAATGCCTCTGTCCAAATACACCAAACTATCTTGCTGTGTCAATTCAAAGTTTATTTTATTCGCAAGTTCATTGGCGTTTTGAACCGTTTTACCATTACTTAGCTTCACAATTTTTACTTGAAAACTATCATTTAAAGATTGAACAATTCTAATACGTAAATTTCTTACATACACTGTGTCTTCATCAGAAAATCCTTGAAAATCTTCAAATTGGTACCAATGATTTTCATAATATTTCATTTTAGGCGCAGCTGTAATTTCTACATAATCAATTGTAGGATTAGTTAAAGCAACACTTTGTTCCGTTGGAATATTATGTCTAGAAAAACTATTACCTAAACTGCTACCAAAATAGAAAAGGACTACCCAGCCTAGAATCCATAAGGCCCAAAAGCTAGATCTCACGTATACATTGGCTTTTTTAAACCCTGCAAACTTTCTAATAACAGCAGTGACTATTCCTATTATAGGAACCCATACAAAAAGTAGAATGGCTCCAATAACAGACCAAGTTTGAGCCCCATCATCTAGTATGAAATTTTTCAAAGGTAATAAAGCAGTAGCTGCTACCCCTATTCCAAATAAAGCAGCTAATAAGGAGATGCCTACAATGGCTAATATAAAATACACGAATACTTTAATACTTAAAGTAATAAATCTTCCTATATAATACAATAGTCCTTTTCTTTTCTCTGTTGATCTATTATTTTCTGAAGATTTACTTGCTTCTTCATTGTGGGATGTTGCTGTTCCCTCATTATTAGTTTCGTTAGATGCATTCTCTTGATTCGAATTATTCGTTCCCTTATTTCTATTATATAAATCACTGCCCCAAGATTGTGCTCTTTTGCTAAATCCTTCCATATCATTTTGAATGGTATTTTTAATACTATTTAAATCTACTTTTTCACCCACCATTTCTAATTTATCCGCACTTGTTTTAGCTTCAGGTAGTACCAACCATAATACTATGTATATGAACACTGCACCTGGACTAAATGTAATGTCTAAGAAATTAGGGAAATCGGGTGCATCCCAAAATTGGAATAAATGCATATGTCTAAAATTCGCCACAAAACGAATGAATGGAATTAAGAACAAAATTCTCACTATCCAAACTTGAATGCCAAAATATTTTGATAGTCCTGCAGCTACACCGCCAATAATTTTTTTATCAATATCTCTAAATAATCTTTTACGCACACCCCCTACTTCTTTAACAGAAGTGCTGGGTACTGCAATCCATAAAATGATATAGGCTAATACATTTAAGCCAATTAAAAATAACCAAAGAATTCTTACAATCCATGGCTCTATGCCAAAGTAGTTCGCAATACCACTACAAACACCACCCAATACTTTGTTTTGTTCATCGCGATATAATCTTTTAGGCCTATTGCTGGACGAATTAAAATTAGAGTAATTACCGCCACTCGTATTTTGATAATTATTCCGATTATTATTCTGATAATTATTTTGATTTGAATTTTGCTGAGATTGACTTGTACTAGCCTCAAAGCCATCTTGCGCTTCAAAGTCGGCAGGACGACCAATACTTGTAATAATTAAATCGATATCGCCCACTGCAATACATACCGTTCCTTTTTTCAAACGTTCTTCACATAATTCTGCAATGCGACATTCAATGTCATTAATAATTTCATCGCGTCCTTCTTCGTTCGCGAAATAAATACGTAGCGACTCTATATATTGTTTCAATGTTTCATACGCCATTTCTTCTATAGGAAGAATGCGCCCTTGAAAATTGATATTGATTACTTTATTCATAAAATATTTTTTATAATGTAGATTTAAGATGCAGCTTCTGTTGAAGTGACTGTACTATTTGTTTTTTGAGTGGTAAGTTGATCCACCGCCGTGGCCATTTCTTTCCAGGTTTGTAATAAAACGCCAAAGGCTGCTTTTCCTTCATCGGTCATCACAAAATATTTTCTTGGGGGCCCACTAATACTTTCCACCCAACGATAATTTAAGAGGCCTGCATTTTTTAAACGCGTTAACAAAGGATACAAGGTTCCTTCTAGTATATGCAAATTGGCCAGCTTCATTTTCTCAACAATATCACTTGGATACACTTCCCCTTGTTGAATGATGGACAATATGCAAAACTCGAGAACGCCCTTGCGCATCTGACTTTGTGTGTTTTGAATATCCATAAGAATTAATTTGTACCACAAAGCTAGGTATTTTTATAGTACTATGTGATACATAGTACTATAATTTTAATCATAAAAAATATAATACATTGATTTACAATATATTATATACATAATATTTTTATGAACGAAGATAGGAAAGGATAAATGGTAGCATAAACCTCCTCAAATAGAACAGTAATGAAACACTAATTGACAACTAATAGATCAATAAATAGACTCTTAATAGACCACTAATTCATAGAAGTCTTCTTCTTTTAAATAGGTATTGGCCAGAGCTTTTAACTCCTCTGGGCCCACAGAACGCACCACTTTAATGGTATTATAAAAATAGTCTTCCGTTAAATCATTTAATAAATAGGTTTTCCAACGGCTAATAATTTGAAAGGGGCCATCTAAGTCACCTAGTAATGCACCCAACATATAATTTTTAACCAATTTTAATTCTTCTTCTCCCACTAATTCTTCTCTTAACTTTTTCATTTCTTTATACACTTCCTCAATAGTGGCTTTACAAACATCCTTACCAGCATCGGTGCTTACCATCCAGGCACCTGCATGCATATAGTTTTGTAAATAACTATGTATACCATAAGTATAGCCCTTGTCTTCTCTAATATTACTCATTAGTCTGGATCCAAAAAATCCTCCAAAAATATTATTGAGTACTTGTGCGGCTGGAAAATCGGGATGATGTCTATTCGGAAAATGTCTTGCTAAACGTATAGAGCCTTGCACAGAAGCTGCATCATTTACAATGCTATATTTTTTCTGGGTCGCTGAAATAATAGGATGTGCTTGCTCTTTAATATCTTTTTTGTTTAAAGGGAGTTGTCCAATATGCTTATTCAGTAAGGCTTCCATCGTAGAGGGGAATTTACCTGCAATAAAAATCACACATTTTCCATTTAAATAATACTGCTCATAAAAAGCCACTAGGTCTTCTCTATTAATAGCTGTATAATCTTTTTCTACAGAGTATTTTCCATAAGGATGCTCAAAACCAAATAAGTATTCATCAATTAATCTATTGGCAATAAAATCTCCTTTTTTTAAATTCAGTAATAACCTTTGAATTTGATTTTGCTTTAGAATGGCAATTTCTTTTTCAGGAAAACTAGCTTCTGAAATAATTTCCCCCATAATTGGAATGACTTCATGAAAATGCTTCGATAAGCCATGTAAAGTCACCGTGGCCGTTTCATTGGTGCAAGTTCTATTTAAATGCGCTCCGTAAAATTCAAAGGCATCGGTAATTTCAAAAGAGGTTTTGCTGCTCGTTCCATTTTTTAATAAAAAATTGGTGGCAGCAGCTACCCAGTTTTTTTGTTCAAAACTATTGCCTGCATAAAATACCATATCCACGAGCAACACTTCCTGCGATCCACCCTCATAGGCATAGACTTCTACCCCATTATCTAAACTAAACTTTTGATAAGGTTTCAATTGAATATTAAAATCAATAGCGTCTTTAATAACAGGTGCTACTATTCTGTCTAGGGCCATGATTTAGGATTTACTATAATAATATAATGTGTTGCGATTACTGTCTTGGAATATTTTTTGAGCTGTATGTTGAATCATAGAAGGCGTTACTTTTTGATACATCGATAATTCTTTATTCATCAAGTCCGCATCTCCTAATAATTCATAATAAGCCAAGCTATGGGCTCTATTCATTATACTCATATCCTCAAAACAAATCACACTTTCTGTTTTATTAATTACTTTCTGCAGTTCTTTGGCATCTAGTATTTCATTTTTTATTTTTTCTATTTCTTCTAACACGGCTTTTTCTGCCACTGCCATACTAATACCCTTCACTAATTTTCCTTCTATTACTAAAAGCCCTGGATCCACAGTGCCAAAATGATAACAATCAATGGATGAAAATATTTGTTTCACTTTAATAAGCTGTTCATATAATCTCGCAGAAGTACCTCCTCCTAAAACTTCAGTAATTAAATCAGTGGCATGATAGCCTTCGTCAAATCTTCCACCCATATGCCAGGTCATCATCAACATATCTAAAGGCACGTCGGCGCGCACATCCATGGACCTGCTTTTTTCTTGCACGGGCTCTTTCGGTAAATTACGAACATAGGGCTTACCCGCTTCAATAGGCCCAAACCATTTTTGCGCTAATTGTTTTACTTGTTCTGTTTGCACATTACCTGTAACAACTAGAATAGCATTGTTAGGACGATAGAATTGAAAGAAAAAATCTTTTACATCTTCAATAGTAGCATCTTCTACATGTTTTAGTGAAGCACCAATAGTCATCCAACGATAAGGATGTTGTGTATACGCCAGGCTGCGCATTTTATGCCAAGCATCTCCATAAGGTTTATTGATATAGTGTTCCTTAAATTCTTCACAAACTACTTTGCGTTGTACTTCTAAACTTTTTTTACTAAAAGCCAGGGACAACATTCTATCGCTTTCTAACCAAAAAGCAGTTTCAATATTTTCTGCAGGAATTTGACAATAATAATTCGTTAAGTCATTGGTGGTATAAGCATTATTTTCTCCGCCTGCTCTTTGCAAGGGCTCGTCATAAACAGGAATGTTTACACTGCCTCCAAACATCAAGTGTTCAAACAAATGCGCAAAGCCTGTTTTGTTTGGGTCTTCATCCTTGGCTCCCACATTATATAAAACATTCACTACGGCCATAGGGGTGCTACTGTCTTGGTGCACCAAAACTTTAAGGCCGTTGTCTAGTTGAAATTTTTCAAATTGTATCATATAAGACAACAAAAATACTTAATAACTACAACAGTTCCTTTTCTATTGCAAGAACCTTTTTTAAAGCCCTTTCGAAACCCGATAAATTCGATTAACTTTGTGGCCAATTAATACCTAAGCTATGCAGCTGGAATCCTTATACCAAAGAGCCTTGAATTTTGAACACTTAAGCAAGGAAGAAGGTATGTTTTTATTTGAAAACGCACCCCTTACCGAATTAAGTCATATTGCCAATGAGTTAAGAAAAAAACAAGTGCCCCATGGTAAGGTCACCTGGCAGATAGATAGAAATTTAAATACCACCAACGTTTGTATTGCGAATTGTAAGTTCTGTAATTTTTATAGAGTGCCCGGACATCCTGAATCTTATATTACGGATATGGATACCTACCGTAAAAAAATTAAAGAAACCATTGAGTGGGGAGGAGATCAATTATTATTACAAGGTGGACATCATCCAGAATTAGGCTTGGCTTTTTATACCGATATATTTAGCCAGATTAAAAAAGAATTTCCAACTATAAAACTACATACACTAGGGCCCCCAGAAATTGCACATATTGCAAAGCTGGAAAAAATGAGTCATACCGATGTCTTGAAAGCCTTGGTGGCTGCGGGTATGAATTCACTACCTGGTGCGGGTGCAGAAATTTTAGTAGACCGTGTCAGAAAATTAGTATCTAATGGAAAATGTGGTGCAGACGAATGGTTGGACGTAATGGCTGCAGCACATCAATTAAATATTACTACCAGTGCGACCATGATGTTTGGTCATGTAGAAACCTTAGAAGAAAGGTTTATTCACTTAGTGCGTATTCGTGAAGTACAAGATAGAAAACCAAAAGACGCCAAAGGATTTTTAGCCTTCATTCCTTGGACCTTCCAAGACGTAGATACCTTGCTTACTAAAATTAGAGGGGTACATAATTTAACCACTACGGAAGAATATATAAGAATGATTGCCATTAGTAGAATTATGCTTCCTAATATTAAAAATATTCAAGCAAGTTGGTTAACGGTTGGAAAAGCCACAGCACAAGTTTGTTTGGAAGCAGGTGCCAACGATTTTGGAAGTATTATGCTAGAAGAAAATGTGGTAAGTGCTGCCGGAGCGCCTCACCGCTTTACTTATAAGACTATTCAGGAAGCTATTAAAGAAGCAGGTTTTGAGCCTCAGTTAAGAGACCAACAATACGAATGGAGAACCTTGCCTACAGCTATCCAAGAGCAAACTATAAACTACTAGTAAGTAAGCGTTTAGCAGCCCTTTAGATAAAAATATTTTCGTTTAAAACAAGCCATTGACTGTAACATTTAGGTCAAGGGCTCGTTTAATGCTAGTAGAACCTTCTTTTTATACATGACCAACTTAGCATGACCGATTTAGAATTCAATATATGTGTAGATGATTACTCAGATGGAGTCTACCGCTTTATACTAAAAATTAGTAAAAACAAGGAGGATGCCAAGGATATTGTGCAAACTGCTTTTGAGAAATTATGGGTGAATAGAGAAAAAGTGGAAACCCTGAAAGCCAAGTCCTACTTATTTACGGTGGCTTATCATTTAATGATTGACCAACTTAGAAAAGAAACTAAGATGGTAATGACAGATAGCTTTGATGAAAGTACTCAAACAGTTTCGCAAGGCAGTTCAGAATTAAAGCAGTTATTATTACAAGCAATTAATAATTTAAACCCTACGCAGAAGTCTTTAATTCTATTAAAAGATTATGAAGGTTATACTTATCAAGAAATTGGAGAGATCATGCAATTGTCGGAATCACAAGTAAAAGTGTATTTGCACAGGGCCCGATTAATTTTAAAAAATAAATTAACTCATGTAGAAAAAATGAGTGCTTAATAAAATGATAAACAAAAACAACTACGAAACTTTTTTCATGTCTTATATAGACAATGAATTAAATGCTGCCGAAAGAGCGGCCGTAGAAGCTTTTGTCTTAACCGATTCAAAATATGCAGAGGAACTAGCCCTTTTTGAAAAAACAAAAATACAGGCTCCAAGTATTGAGCATATTGAGATGGAGGATAAAATATTTTTATACCGTTTCCCAGAAATGCAGGCCAGCCTAGATGCCGATTTTAAAAAATCATTGTATAGAAGAGAAGCCCCTGTTCGTAAAGTTTTATTTACACCCAATTTAATGAGGGCTTCCTTTGCTATTGCAGCTTTGTTTATTTTATTGATAAGTGTTCAGTTATTTAAAACTAGTAGCGTAATAAAAGATAAAACAGCAATAGCGATTACTAATAATGCTTCTACTAATTCAAAACAACCAGAGAATACGATATTGCCAAACGAGGTGAATGAGGCTGCATTAAATAAAAATAGTACTGCTGTATTGAGCAGGCTGGCTATCAGTAAGAAAATAAATAATGCCCATATTACTATAGCTGAATCTGTTAGGGCTAATCAAGCTGGCTTTGAAGATCAAGCCATAGTTCATAATAATATGAACACAAATATTATTAATACAACTGAGAGTCTTAGCCAAACGAGTAGAGAAAACGAGAACAATAATA
>Ga0315899_10007901_pt1 | contig 11430 bp, 8 predicted proteins | sample LakEriMetagenome_2_FD_203518 | JGI IMG/M metagenome (GOLD analysis project Ga0315899, IMG submission 203518) | Freshwater fungal communities from buoy surface, Lake Erie, Ohio, United States - Buoy 4 MA112 | ecosystem: Environmental > Aquatic > Freshwater > Lake | place: USA: Lake Erie, Ohio... | reverse complement strand
GAAGTCGACATCATGAAGGTTTAACGCCTTTCCAAGTCCCGAGTAATTCGGGACTTTTTTTTGCTCTTAGGGTACCAGCCAAGACCCCTTCCATCCAGAAGCCAAGTCAAACTGGATTCGTAAATGCCCTTCCCTGTCCAACTGAAGTACTTCTATGGATAGAGGAACAAATTTTACTACTGAAAAATTGGAGTGCTCCGAGGAAGACTCCCAGCCAGCTGATGGTGATCCAATTCGCGTCCCTGGGCCCAGTTTGCTCTGGTATTCAGACCTCCTCTTATCAGAAACCCGCTTCCAATGCGCCCGTGCGAGTTCGTCTTCCACGTGAATCGTAGCATGGGCATGTACGCGCACCTGAACCTGCTTTTTGGGATGGTAGAAAAGCAAACTTACCCGAGGAACTTCTAAAAGTTCCTTCACTTTTGAAGAACGCGCATCTGTATACACCAGGAATTCCAAGTCAGCAGAGAATTGACGCAGGACCAACGTTCTTACCTGCGGAAATTGATTTCCAACTGTAGCCAAGATGAGGTACCGAAAGGGATGCTTGGGATCTAAAGCACCACGCTGCAACTCGTGGAGTAGCGTCTGCCAAATTTCAGCGTGGGAGTCAGTAGCACTAAAAAGCATCGATTGGTTTTTTATCCTAACACAAATAGAAGCCTAGGGTTTAAAATTTCAAGTTATAGGCTACTAGTTTGCATAAAAAACAAAGAGGCCCCGCAATGCAGGGCCTCTTTATAATTAATAGGGTTCAAGTTAGTTCAAGCCTACAGGCGCTTCCAAATTTTTAAAGTACACCTGCTTATCGGCATCCAAATCCACCAGCACCGCTGCATCATTCTTGATGTAGCCTGCCAATATTTGTTTGGAAAGTTCATTCAAAATCAGGCGCTGCATGGTGCGCTTCAGTGGACGTGCACCGAAATTGGCATCAAATCCCACCTCACCCAAGAAATCAAGCACCTCAGTAGTTGCTTCGATTTGGATGTTTGAATCCGCGAGTCGCTTCTGAATCTCTCTCCATTGAATGTCCACAATCTTGCGGATCACCTGCTTGTTGAGCGGTTCAAAAAGGATGGTTTCATCGATTCGGTTCAAGAATTCTGGACGAACAGACTTTTTGAGTAAGTCAAATACTTCCGCCTTGGTCTTCTCCAGCACTTCTTCCCGATTCCAATCCTCCATTTCCGCAAATCGCTCCTGAATTAGGTGCGAACCGATATTGGTGGTCAGAATGATGATCGTATTCTTAAAGTTGGCCAAGCGCCCCTTGTTGTCGGTCAATCGCCCATCGTCCAGCACCTGAAGGAGAATGTTGAACACATCCGGGTGCGCCTTTTCGATCTCATCCAGGAGAATTACAGAATAGGGCTTTCTACGAACTGCTTCGGTTAATTGTCCTCCTTCATCGTAACCCACATAACCTGGAGGTGCTCCAACCAGTCGGCTTACTGCATGTCGCTCTTGGTACTCCGACATGTCGATCCGCACCATGGCATTTTCATCGTTAAAGAGGTACTCGGCCAGGGCTTTGGCAAGTTCGGTTTTACCCACACCCGTAGTTCCCATAAAGATAAAACTTCCAATAGGACGTCTTGGATCTTGCAATCCTGCTCTACTTCTTCGAACCGCATCGGAAAGTGCCACGATGGCCTCCTGCTGTCCGGCTACACGTTGACCCAACTCGTCCTCCAAGTGGAGTAATTTTTCCCGCTCGGATTGGATCATTTTGCTTAGGGGAATTCCGGTCCACTTGGAAACCACCGAAGCAATGTCTTCCTGATCTACCTCTTCCTTGAGTAAAGGAGATCCGGCCTGCATGTCTTCCAGTTGGGATTTGAAGGATTCCAATTTTTTCTCCGCTTCCCCAATCTTCCCGTAACGGATCTCAGCCACTTTGCCAAAATCTCCCGCTCGTTCGGCTTGTTCTGCTTCGAGTTTGAGTTTTTCAATGGCTTCCTTCTCGCGTTGAATCCCCGTAATTACGGCTTTTTCACTCTCCCACTTGGCCTTTACAGACTGCCTTTTCTCCCCTAGCTCGGCAATCTCCTTACTCAAGATTACCTCCTTGTCTTTGTTGTTTTCGCGACGAATAGCCTCCCGTTCGATTTCAAGTTGCATGATCCGACGATTCAATTCATCCAGTTCCTGGGGTAAAGAATCGATCTCCATACGCAACTTGGCTGCCGCCTCGTCCATCAAGTCGATGGCTTTGTCTGGCAAAAATCGATCACTGATGTAGCGCTGCGAAAGTTCCACCGCTGCAATCACCGCGTCGTCCTTGATGCGAACTCCATGGTGCAACTCGTATTTGTCCTTGATTCCTCTCAGGATGGAAATAGCATCTGCTGCATCGGGCTCATCTACGATCACAGCCTGGAAGCGTCGCTCCAACGCTTTATCCTTTTCGATGTACTTCTGGTATTCTTTCAGTGTAGTCGCTCCGATGGCATGGAGCTCACCACGTGCCAATGCCGGTTTGAGCAGGTTTGCCGCATCCATTGCGCCTTCACCTCCGCCTCCTGCACCGATTAGTGTGTGGATTTCATCAATGAAAAGAATAATCTCCCCTTCTGCATCGGTCACTTCTTTGATCACCGACTTCAGTCGCTCTTCAAATTCACCCTTGTACTTGGCTCCCGCCACAAGAAGACCCATGTCTAAAGAAATGAGCGTCTTGGACTTCAAATTTTCTGGGACATCCCCAGAGACGATGCGCTGTGCCAAGCCTTCGACGATTGCCGTTTTACCCACCCCTGGTTCACCCAAGAGGATCGGGTTGTTCTTGGTACGTCGAGCAAGAATCTGCAACACACGTCTGATCTCTTCATCACGGCCAATGACGGGATCAATTTTCCCTTTCTTGGCCATTTCATTGAGGTTCTTGGAATATTTCTCCAAGGACCTGTAGGTGCTCTCTGCGTTTGGATCGGTCACTTTAGTTCCTTTTCTAAGTTGGTTTATCGCTTCTAAGAGCGCTTTTTCAGTAATTCCTTGATTCTTCAACAACTGAGAGACGGTATCGTTCCCAGCCAATAATGCCAGGAGCAAATGCTCAATGGCCACATATGCATCACCAAAAGTTTTCAACTGGTCCTTCGCCTTAGTCAGTACCTGAGTTGCTGAAGAAGACAAATAAGGTTGCGCATTCCCGCCACTCACTTTAGGAAGTTTTTGAAGTTCTTCATCTAGTTTTTGGCTGAGCAGTTGCTGGCTAGCACCCAACTTTTGTAATAAAAATTGACAGACGTTTTCGTCCTCCAAAAATATCCCTTTCAGCAAGTGGGATGTTTCAATCGCAGGACTACCAGAAGCTTGTGCGAGTTCCGCCGCTTTTTGAATGGCTTCCTGAGATTTGGTGGTAAACTGCTTAAAATCCATGGTAGGGTTTGGTTTAGTTTTCCTTGCTTTCGCTTTATGCCTTGCAGCAAATTGACCTCCAAACTGATTTTTCCGCCATTCTGTCTTAAAAACAATAAAAATTGACTTTAATCATGAAATTTTGGCAGAAAATTTAGAAAAAATGCCAAAAATCTTGAATTACTAATTCCCCAAAACCCGCTAAGGTATAGCCATTACGTTAAGGGCAACTAAACAAAAAGATAAAAACCAGTTACTTGATTTAGTCCTGACTTTCAGCAAAGTCAGCCACAGCACGCCATACCCTAAAAATATTTTTGTGACAAATTTTTTCGAGATCTTCTTTCGAGTATCCCCGCTTCAGCAGCTCTGCAAGGAGATTGGGAAACATAGATACATCCTTTAATCCTGTGGGCAAGGAATCTCCTACGCCATCAAAATCTGAACCCAATCCTACATGATCGATGCCTACAAGCTGAACCACATGATCAAAATGGTCGGCTACCCGGGCTACAGTAGGGAAAGGATTGTGTAGGTCAGTATATTCTTGGATGTATTTTTGGGCTTTCGGATCTCTTCGCGAAAGGTTATTTTCTGCAAGCCAGTTGACTACATGCTCACGAACTTGAGCAGATCCTGCAGCATAGGCGGAATCAATAAATGTTCCCCCAAAATTAATGAGCATCACCCCTCCATTTTTTGCAAGGGCTTGAATCAATTCATCACTCATGTTACGCTCAAAGCCAGGCGTAAATTTCCGAACGGATGAATGTGAGGCAATCACAGGCACCTTACTGATCGCAAGGGCATCTCGGAAGGTATTATCCGAGACGTGACTTAGGTCAACCATAATTCCTACCCGGTTCATTTCGGCAACCACCTTTTCCCCAAACTCACTCAGTCCCCCGTAGGTCGCTGTAGTATCGTAACTCGCATCGCCGATAAGGTTGTCTTTGCCGTGGGTAAGTGTGATGTAACGAATTCCACGCTGGTAGAAATACGCAACATTCCCTAAGTCATCTTCGATGCCAGCTCCATTTTCCATCCCCATAGGTAGGGAAATAAGGCCTTTTGCAAAATTTGCCTCAATATCTTCTGGGCTATAAGCCATGGCAAACTTATCGGGGAAAGTCGCTGCCAGCCTTTCGGTCATCAAAATCAAGGAGTCGGCAAGGGCTTTGGATGCTCCTGAAATCGCTTGATTTCCGGCAGGGATATAGATAGACATAAATGGAGCATCTAGCCCGCCTTCCTTAGCGCGAGGATAGTCAAAATTGCCATCTGGAGTACGCACAGACACATCTAACACCTCTCGCTGCAAGGTAAAACCACCCACTTTCATCCGATAAGGCAGGTCCACATGTCCGTCTACCATAATCGTAGCCTGGGCTATTTCTTTTGCCGCCTGAAGACGCGCTGCATCGGAAAGTTTCCGGTAGTCAATCTTAGCTTGTTGTGCAGCACTTGCGCTTACCAAAAGAAAAGTTATTCCAAATATTAAGTAGCGTTTCATAGCATAAAGGAGTTGGGAAGTTGGAATATAAGACCTTTGAAAAAGGAATCAAAAAAATCATTTTCTAAAAGCCAACTAGGAAACTTGGAAGGAGGGTACACAATTTTTTTGAACCATTCTATCCATTATTTGCTTTCTTCTAGTGACTCCTTCTCAAAACTAGCTAACAAAGCGTGGAAATTGTACCAAGCATTGAAATAGCATGTGAAAAAGAATGGCGCCTCAATTTTACCGCTTGTGGAATCCTGAGACCATTATCCGGTGTAAAAAACCAATTATCGGTATTTAACACCTATCTTTCCTCAGCTTTTGCTTTCAACCTAGAAAACACATCCAAAAGATGAACTCTAAAGAAATCAATTACGAATTAGAAAAAAACATGGAGGTTATCTCTCAGCTAGATGACTTTGTGGGCCATGCAGTGGATACCGTGCTCGTAGATCCGGAGGATTGCTGGCAGCCCACGGATTTTCTACCGGATTTTTCTAGCCCGGAGGCTATGGATGAAGTCAAGCTTCTCCAACAACGTGCCGCTGGGATCCCAGACACAGTATTGACCTCCTTGGTAGGCAATATGATTACCGAAGAGGCCTTGCCTTCCTATCAGACTTACTTTAACCTTCTTGAAGGAATCAATGTGGAGAAAAGCCTACTCTCACCCTCAGGTTGGGTACGCTGGTCTAAGGCTTGGACTGCGGAAGAAAACCGCCACGGTGATCTCCTCAACAAGTACCTCTACCTCACAGGAAGAGTGGATATGCGCGTGGTGGAGCAAACGATCCACCGCCTCATCACCAACGGATTTGATCCCAAATCAGAATCGGATCCTTACCAAGCCATGATTTACACCTCTTTCCAAGAGCGTGCTACCAAAATCTCGCACGTGAATACCGGCAAACTTGCAGATAAAGCGGGAGATCACTTGCTCTCCAAAATCTGCAAAACCATTGCTGGAGATGAGGCTCGACATGAAAAGGCATACAAGAGTTTTATGTCGCAAATCTTCGAAATTGACCCAAGTGGCGCGGTCACTGCCTTTGAAAAGATGATGCGCAAGCAAATCGTCATGCCAGCTGCCTTGATGGGCGAAGGAGGAAGTCGACCAAGTATTTACAAGGACTTCTCGGAAATCACCCAAAAAATCGGAGTTTACACCGGTTGGGATTATGCACGCATCATCGAACATCTAGTGGATTACTGGAAAATCGAATCCCTCACGGGGCTGGATGCTGCTGCTGCCAAAGCACAGGAGTACCTAGCCGGCCTTGCCGATCGGTACATGCGCTTGGCAGATCGAATCAAAGCCCCCGAAGAAGTCAGCCTTGCCTGGCTCAAATAAAATGGAAGTCCTTCGCTCGAAGGACTTTTTTTTGCATATTTCTGATGGTTTTACCCCTCTTCTGAATGAAATACCTCCTACTTATTCCACTACTTTTAGTTGCCTGCCTAAGCAACTCCTTAGCTCAAAGCCTTCAAGTGAATTCCGAGCGACTCCAACAATCGCTCAGCACCTTGGCCAAATTTGGTAAAAATGAAAAGGGAGGCTCGGATCGAGTGGCCTACTCAGTACACGATATTGCTGCTAGACCTTACATCAAGGAACTGCTTACAGCTGCTGGACTTGAAGTATCCGTAGACTACGCGGGAAATATTATCGGGAGAAAAGCAGGTAAAATACCATCCTTAAAGCCCATCAGCCTCGGTTCCCACATCGATGAAGTGCCCAATGGAGGGGATTACGATGGCCCAGTGGGGGTATTGGGAGCTATAGAAGTGGTCAGAACACTGAAGGAGGCTGGCGTTCAAACAGCACATCCCCTGGAAGTAATCATATTCACCAATGAAGAAGGAGGAGTCATTGGCAGTAGAGCCCTTGTTGGAGGACTAAGTGCTCAAGCCCTCCAAGGTCAAAGCAATGCTGGAGTAACCCATGCCGAAGGAATCCGATTGCTCGGCGGAGATCCCAGCCAAATTGCTAGCCTGACTCGCCCCAAGGGAGCAATCGCAGCCTTTCTCGAGCTACACATCGAACAGGGTGGCAATTTAGATACAGAGAAATTAGACATCGGGGTAGTCGAGGGGATTGTCGCCATCGAATGGTGGGAATTTAGCTTCAAAGGCAAGGCCAACCATGCGGGGACTACACCCATGAATGCACGCAAAGACCCGATGCTCCCCGCAGCCCGTTTTACACTTGCGGTGAATGAAGTCATCACAAGAGACGAAGGACGTCAAGTGGGGACTGTAGGAAAAATTCAAGCCTTTCCAGGCGCAGGAAATGTGATTCCGGGAGAGGTGAAACTCAACTTGGAAATCCGGGACCTTTCCTCAGAAAAAATCTGGAAACTGTATGCAGAATTGGAAGCCATTGCCAAGCAGCTTGCCCTGGAAAGTGGAACTACTTTGGAGATCAAACACATTGAAGTAGCCAGCAAGCCTGCCCTAGCTGATCCCATGATCCGAGAAGTGATTGACGGGCAAGCCAAAAAATTGGGCTACACCACCAAAAGCCTACCCAGTGGAGCAGGGCATGACGCGCAAGAAATGGCTCGAATTGCACCCATGGGCATGATTTTTATTCCTAGCAAGGACGGCATTAGCCATGCTCCAGAAGAATACTCCAGCCCAGAAGCCATTGCCAATGGAGCCAATGTACTCCTTCACACGCTACTGGAACTCGATAGACGACTAGTCAAGAAGTAATCAACTGTCGATGATGTCTTGGGAAATGAGGCGGTAAATCTCCGCCAGCTGCTCGTTGTACCCCAAAAAATGATGGTGTGCCTCCAGCGTTTCGTAATCCTCCCGAATGGCAGGGCCCGTTTGTGCTTTCTTGGCTCCAAGTTGTAAACTTTTGGAAATCGATTCAATAATCAAGGGCTTCAGGAGCTCTCGATCAAGACCCTGACGATGGAGAATCTCTTCGGCAATTCGAAGCATGTGGTTGGTGAAATTGCTCGCAAAAACCGCTGCCACATGAACGGCCTCCCGTTCTTTGTGACGCAGCGTATGTACCAGAGGGGATAGACTTTTGGCTACTTTTTTAAGGCGCTGCAAGGTGCCTTCATCCTCAGACTCTAGGAGAAATGGGACTTCTTCAAAGTCTACTTTCTTGCCTTTGGTGAAGGATTGCAATGGATAAAAGACCCCAATGTAATTGGCCGAACTCTGGGCCAATACCTCCACGGGCATGGCTCCCGAAGTATGCACCAAGATGCTTCCCTCAGGCAAGATCACTTGATCTGCCACCTCCGCTAGCGCATCGTCCTTGATGGCTAGAATAAACAGCTCTGCTTTACTTTCCGAAAAATCCAAGTCATCTTTTGGAACTGCATTGTAAACTCGTTCGGTGATTTCCTCGGCCTTTCGAATATCACGCGCATACACTTCCGTGAGCTCATGTCCAGCATCTTCCAATGCCGGTGCCAAGTTCCAAGCCAAATTACCTGCACCTAGGATCGCTATTTTCAACTTCATGAAGAAATTAAGTCAATTTTTAGGAAAAGAAAAAGCCATCTTCTTGAGGGAAAATGGCTTTTTGAAAGTACTTCAAACGCTTAGATATGCAAGGCACGGTTGGCAGTAGCCGCCAAACAGGCTTCCTTGAATACCTCGGTATAGGTAGGGTGTGCATGAGACATTCTTGCGATATCTTCTGCTGAGGCACGAAACTCCATTGCCACCACCGCTTCGGCAATCATGTCGGCTGTTCGTGGGCCAATCATGTGCACTCCTAGGATCTCATCAGTACTCGCATCAGCAAGGACCTTCACGAGACCATCTGTATCCATGGATGCACGAGCTCTACCAGAGGCAAGGAAAGGAAACTTACCCACCTTATAGGCTCTGCCTTGCTCCTTCAATTGTTCTTCGGTATAACCTACAGCAGCTACCTCAGGCCAAGTGTACACCACTCCAGGGATCAATAGGTAGTTGATATGCGGCTTTTGTCCGGCGATAGTCTCCGCTACGAAAACTCCCTCCTCTTCTGCCTTATGCGCAAGCATGGCACCTTTAACTACATCGCCAATGGCGTAGATATGCGGCACGGAGGTTTGCAGGTGGTCATTTACTTGAATTTGACCTCGGTCAGTAAGTACCACCCCAGCAGCAGCAGCATTCAATCCTTCGGTGTAGGGCTTTCGGCCGATAGATACAAGCACGTAATCCCCTTTGATCTCCACGGTTTCACCCTTGCTATTCTCAGCTTTTACTACAGCTTCCTTACCTAGATTCTCTACGCCAGTTACCTTGTGTTGCAAGTAAAACTCAAAGCCTAGTTTCTTGAGGGACTTTTGCAACTCCTTACCCAAGGTTTTATCCATGGTAGGGATGATGGAGTCCATGTATTCTACCACAGATACCTTGGCACCTAGGCGAGCATAGACAGAGCCGAGCTCCATCCCAATCACACCCCCGCCGATGACGATCAGGTGCTTTGGAATTTCCTTCATCTTCAAAGCCTCTGTGGAGGTAATGATTCGCTTTTTGTCTAGGTTGATAAAGGGCAGGCTCGCTGGTTTAGATCCCGTAGCCAGAATGATATTTTTTCCTTGGATATCCGTAGAAGAGCCATCGGCTTTCGTCACCTTGATGGTATGCGCATCCACAAATGAGCCCAAGCCCTGGTGCAAATCCACCTTATTTTTCTTCATCAAAAACTGGATACCATCCACATTTTGCGTGACTACCTCATCCTTGCGGGCAATCATCTGAGGAAGGTTGACCGACAAGCCCTTCAGCGAGATGCCGTGGGTAGTAAAGGTATGGGCTGCATTGTGGTAATGCTCCGAAGAGTCGAGCAAGGCCTTTGATGGAATACAGCCTACATTCAAGCAGGTACCACCAAGAGTGGAATATTTCTCTACCAAGGCTGTTTTCATGCCCAACTGGGCAGCACGGATAGCGGCTACATAGCCCCCTGGTCCTGATCCGATTACGATGACGTCGTACATTATTTTTGTTGTTGTACTATGTACTAAGTACCCTGCCTGCGGTAGGCAGGCAAGTACCAAGTACACATTGGTTAGCTATTCAAACTTTTTTTGAGTTTCACGACCATATTTTGGATATGGGCCAACTCGATTTCTAATTTTTCAACTACTTCCACAGCTACATACCCAAGTCGATTGGAAAGAACCAATTGGGTATGCAATTCGAAAGAAGAACCTAAAGAGATCGCCAAGAAGTGATCAAAATCCTTAGTGGTATTTCTCCCTGCTCCCTCCGCAAGGGTAGAGGGTATGGAGATCGCACATCGATTCATTTGTGAGACCAAGCCAAACCGCTCATGCGAAGGGAATTTTTCGGTAATCTTATAAATTTCAACTACTAAATCCATGGCCTTCTGCCAAACGGATAAATCCTTGTAACGATGCATTTTAGTCTATTTAGTTTAAAAAATCTTTCTTTTTCAGAATTCAAACGGAATGCTTGGCACAAAGGATATTGTACTTAGTACTTGCCTGCCTACCGCAGGCAGGGTACTTTGTACCTTGTACTTTCTTTCTTAAACCCCAAACATCAACCTCGTTGGGTCTTCGAGCAATTGCTTCACTCGAACTAGGAAGCTCACTGATTCACGCCCATCGATGATGCGGTGATCGTAAGACAAGGCTAAATACATCATGGGACGAATCACCACTTGCCCATTTTCGGCAATTGGACGCTCCACAATGTTGTGCATGCCCAAAATAGCCGATTGTGGCGCATTGATAATCGGAGTCGACATCATGGATCCAAATACCCCACCATTCGTGATGGTAAAGGTTCCTCCCGTCATCTCTTCGATTGAAAGCTTGTTATCTCTCGCTTTGCCAGCAAGACGCACAATCTCTTTTTCAATCTGATCAAAGGAAAGATTTTCGGCATTTCGGATCACCGGAACGACCAAACCTTTAGGGGCAGATACCGCTACAGAAATATCACAGAAGTCATTGAAAACAAGTTCGTTACCATCGATCTGTGCATTGACTGCCGGCCATTCCTGCAAGGCCACACAAACTGCTTTGGTAAAGAAGGACATAAATCCTAGCCCTACACCATGCTTTTCTTTGAATTGATCCTTGAATTTGGATCGAAGATCCATGATGGGCTTCATGTTGACCTCATTGAAGGTAGTCAACATGGCTGTTTCATTTTTTACAGCTACCAAGCGTCTAGAAACGGTCTTTCGCAAGGAAGACATTTTCTCACGTCGCTGGCTTCTCGCACTAGATCCGGTAGCCACTACGGCTGGACTTGCCGCAGGAGCTGCAGATGGAGTGGCAGCAGGAGCAGTGGCTGCTGCTGGGGCTGAAGCTCCCATCGCATCCTCTTTGGTCACACGTCCATCCTTGCCTGATCCGGCTACAGTTGCTGCTGGAATGCCTTTTTCGGCCAAAATCTTGGAGGCTGCTGGTGAAGCATGTCCTGTGGCATAATTTTCAGTGGTAGATGTTGGTGCCGCCACTGGAGCAGTAGGTGCTGGAGCAGCCGCAGTTGGAGCTGCAACGGATCCTCCTACTTCAATTCGGCAAATCAGGCCACCAATTTCCAATACATCTCCCTCCTTT
>Ga0315899_10007899_pt1 | contig 11430 bp, 7 predicted proteins | sample LakEriMetagenome_2_FD_203518 | JGI IMG/M metagenome (GOLD analysis project Ga0315899, IMG submission 203518) | Freshwater fungal communities from buoy surface, Lake Erie, Ohio, United States - Buoy 4 MA112 | ecosystem: Environmental > Aquatic > Freshwater > Lake | place: USA: Lake Erie, Ohio... | reverse complement strand
ATGACGGCCGACACACCGATCCGCACCAGTGACGCTCTGCGAAACGTCCGTTACGAGATTCGCGGCAAGCTCGCACGACGTGCACAAGAGCTGGCGCGCAAGGGCTATGAAATCATTTCCTTGAATATCGGCAACCCGGCGTTGTTCGGCTTTCGAACGCCCGAGACGATGCGGCTTGCGATGATCGAGAACTTTCCGGAGAGCGAAGGATACTGTCACCAGAAGGGTATCTTCCCGGCACGCGAGGCTGTCGTGATGCAGCAGCAGGCGCGCGGTGTCACCGGTGTCAGCGCCGAGGAGGTTTTTATCGGCAACGGCGTCAGCGAACTCATCGATTTGTGTCTACGTGCCATGCTGAATGACGGCGACGAGGTTTTGGTACCAAGCCCCGACTATCCGCTGTGGAGTGCGGCGGTGAATCTCAATCGCGGCAAGGCGGTTCACTATCCGTGTCATCCCGAGAATGGTTTTGTTCCGGATGTGGAAGAGTTGGCGGCGCTGGTTACACCGCGCACTCGGGCGATCGTCGTCATCAATCCGAATAATCCGACAGGAGCGGTGTACCCACGTGCCGTTCTCGAGGGTATTGCCCGGCTCGCCGAGCAGCGCGGCTTGATGTTGCTGTGCGATGAAATTTACGACCAGATTCTGTACGACGACGCCGAGTTCGTGCCGATGGCGAGCCTGGTGCACGATACGGTCTGTGTGACCATGTCGGGTCTCTCGAAGGTTTACCGCGCCTGCGGCTACCGAGTCGGTTGGGCGGTCGTGTCGGGCAAGGTATCTGCCGCGCAGGATTTCCTGAGTGCGCTCGAGTTGCTGGCGTCGTTGCGCCTGTGTAGCAACGTGCCTGGTCAGTGGGCCGTGCAGACGGCCCTCGGGGGCTATCAAAGTATTCGTGAGTTGACTCGGCCAGGTGGTCGTTTGTTCGAATCTCGTCGCGCCATCGTCGAGGCCGTAGCAGGTGAACCTTCGTTAGAGCTAGCAACCCCACAAGGCGCCTTGTACGGGTTCGTTGGGGTCAACGACTCGATCGAGAGTTTCGACGATGAGGCTTTTGCACTCGACCTGCTTGAGCGTAAGCATGTGCTCGTCGCGCCGGGTACGAGTTTCAACGTGCCTTACAAGAACCATTTCCGCATTACTAATCTTCCGGATGCCGCGCAGTTGAAGACGGTTTTCGCGCGGATGAGTGAGCTGCTCGCCGAGTATCGATCGCGCCCGCCGGTACCAACGGGACGGGTGGTCGACGCGAGCGCCCGTTTCCGAGGTTGATTGCGACCGTTTGACGACATCGCCGATCGCTTGCGTGCAGGATCGGGGTTAATTGTTCCGACCCGATCCCGTGCTGCGGCGATTCGACTCGCGTACGCGCGCGAGCAATTGCGGTCGCTCGAGGTGTGGCGCACGCCGCTCGTCACCGCGGTCAATGGTTGGATGGCCTCATTGGTTCGAGAGGCTTTTCTTAACGACAGTGATCGCTTCCGGCGTCCGCTCGGGCCGCACGAAGAATGGTGTTTGTGGCACGACGCGGCTCGCGAGCTGTTGACGGCGCGCGATGATCCGCGGCCTTTCATCTGGTCGACTGATGCACTCGCCGATGCGCTGCAACGATCGGCACGTCTTTGCAGTGAGTGGCGGATTGGCGAGACCAGTTTGGCGCGACACGCCTCAACGGAAGCGCAGTGGTTGTTGAGTGCGCGTCGCGCCGTGAGTGCCGCGGCGCGAGAGCAGGGCGCGAGCGCCTCATTCGAGCAGGGGGAACTGTTGCTTGGGGGGTCGTTACTCGCGAGCAACGCACAGTCTTCGCAGCAAACTTACTTGGGCGGACTGATCCCGCCGTTGTTGCGTGACTTGTTCGCAACCCAGGGCGTTACGGCTCTGCAATCCGTTGCGATTTCTGACGTTCGAGTGACCCACCATAGATTGCCGACGCCGGCGGATGAGATCGCAGCGGCAGCATACTGGGCTCGTGCCCGCTTGGAACAAAATTCCGAGGCGCGGCTATATGTTGTCGTACCGTCGCTCGAGGCACGCCGTGCCGATGTCGAACGGTACTTTTCATCACAACTAACTCCCTCGCGCTGGCGCGATCCGAACGCTGAAACGCTCTTCGATATTGAGGGTGGACGTCCGTTATCCGAGTATTCTGAACCGCGACAAGTTCTGCAGGTGCTGCGCTGGTTGGCGGCTTACGAGGAGGCCGAGGTTGTCGCCCGATTGCTCGAGGGTGAGGTTTTCGACGATTTGTCGATGTCCTCTCGTGCGCGATTGGCTGCATTGTTGCGTCGCGACCCTTTCGAGCGCCGCTCTGCGAGTGCTTGGCTCGCGGTTCTCGTTCAACTACGAACGCCCATCGCAAGCGACGCCGGCGTTACGCGTGCCATTGTACAGCGACTCGAGCGTGCGCAGGCCGAGTTCGAGCGTAGCGGCCAAGGCTGGGCGGAGCGGTTTGCCGTCATTGCACAGCAAGCGGTCTTTGAGCATAGACCGGCGCGAGATTCGACGACGCGACAAATTCGCGAACAGTGGCGTGAGTTGATCCAAGTCTTTGGCGAGATCGAGCGTTCACGAACGGCAGCAAATGCGCAGCAGAGCGTGGGTTTGCTCGCCTCGCTGGCGCAGCGTGAGTTCGTCTCGCCATCGCGCGGCGAGCTGCCCGTCACCATCACTCGTTCGCTCGATCATCCGGCCGTTCGGTACGATGGTATCTACGTTTGTGGCATGCAGGCGGATGCTTGGCCGTCGCCGGCCCGAGCCGATCCGTTCGTACCGTATCTATTGCAACAGGCGATCGGCGTACCGGAGTCGAGCGCGCTCGGTCAATCGCAGCGCGCACAGCTTGCGATGCGGCAGTGGGCCGAATCGACGCCCGATTTGCATTACTCCAGTGCGCTACGCGATGGTGAAACGGAACTGCAGCCGAGCCCTCTGTTACGGCCCTATGAGGGCCAGAACGAATCTCCACCTGTCTCGTTCGCGCGAGCGCGTCGCGGCGCGCATCCGCGAATGCCTGACTTGGAGCCGGCTGATGCGACCGGTCGTCCTTGGAATGCTGCACGCCGTATTCCGGGTGGCGCCGAAACGCTGGCGACTCAGGCGTTGTGTGATTTCCGAGCTTACGCAGAACGTCGTCTACTCGGCAGGCAGGAAGAAGAGCTCGAACCTGGCATCTCGGCGCTCGTCCGCGGCAGTCTGCTGCATCGTGCACTGCAGGTGTTGTGGCGTGACTTGATCGACTCGGAGCGCTTGCATGCATTGAGCCTCGAGCAACTTGAGGCCGTGATCGAGTTGAGTCTTTCGGAAGCGATGCGCGATCCGTCGTTGTCAGTGGCTGCGCAGGGTGCAGGATCTCTTGCGCAGCAGCAATTGCTGGCACGCGAGCGACGCCGTTCGGAGCGCGTCATTCGCCGATTGCTCGAGCTGGAGTTACGACGCCCGCCGTTCACGGTGCAGCATCGCGAGCATCCGGTGTCTTTGACTCTTGGCGACGCCCGCCTCGAGCTTCGCATTGATCGAATCGATCGTGTTCGCACCGCGACGGGCTCACCCGGCTTGATGATCCTCGACTACAAGAGCGGTCGACATCGGTCACTATCGTTTTCACTCGCTGAGCTCGATGCTGTTCAGTTGTGGTTGTATGCGCTGTGTGTCGAAACCGAAGCGCAAGAGAGCATTGTCGCGCTCGCCAACATACATCTGAGTTCGTCGTCCTGTCGTTACGTGGCATCCACTGATGAGAGCGATTTGCTGCCCGGCGTCAAAGCGGGAACCGCATGGTCCGATCAGCGTGATGAAGCGCGTCGCGAGCTCGCGGCGTTAGCGTCGCGTTTCATGGGCGGCGTCGCGCTGGTGCGGCCGAGTCAGCGTGCATGTGGCTATTGCGACTTGCAGGGTTTGTGTCGACGTGCGGAGCTCGGCGCAGCAGGTTCGATCGACATTGATTCCGAAGAGGGGGCCGAGTGACCCTCCTCGAAAAAGATACCGGGGCTCGCGCCGATTCGCTCGACATCACTCGGTCACTGATCGTCCAGGCACCGGCTGGCTCAGGCAAGACGACTTTGCTCATCCAGCGCTATCTGCGTCTGCTTGCCTCGGTCGATGAGCCCGAAGCGATACTCGCGATGACATTTACGCGCAAGGCGGCGGGCGAAATGTTGGCGCGAGTCGAACAGGCTTTGGCAAAGGCGGCGCTGCCCGAATCTAGCTGGCCGGATGACCCATCCAAACGCCAGACGATCGTGCTCGCGCACGCGGCATTGCGACATGCGCAAGCGCGCGGTTGGCAGTTGCAGGAAACGCCTGGTCGCCTGCGCATCCAAACCATCGACGGCGTACATCGAAGTCTCGCTGCCGCTGTTCCCATCAGCGCCGGCGGCGCTGGACAGCTTGGGCTCGCTTTGCAGCCGATGTTGCTCTACCGCGAAGTTGCCCGCCGCAGCCTGCGCGAAGCCGAACTCGATCCGGATTGGGCGTCGGCGTCGGGGCGATTATTCGAGCATCTCGATAACGCCTGGTTGCGGGTCGAGGACTTGCTGGCGAAGATGCTGGCGCAGCGGGCACGATGGTTACCCCATCTTGTCGGGCGCCGCTTTGAGGAACTTTCGGAGGAACTGTCACAGGTCATCGCGAAGATTTTGTGGCAGCTGCAAGCGCAACTGGGGCAGGCATTCGACTCAGAGGCACGACATCAGATCGTCGAGTTAGCCCGTCACGCGAAGACCATGCTCGACGCGGCTGGTGGTGACATTGATCTTCGACGCCAGTTGCAGGCGATCGCCGTTTCCGACGAGGGCGTCACATCGGATGCTGTCGTACCTGATATCGAGTGCTGGCGTGCCATTGCCCATCTCGTATTGACCAAGAAAGATAAATCCGGCGTTATCCAGTTTCGTCGCCGCGTCGATGTCCGGCAGGGGTTCGGTCCCAAAGATCCGAAGAAGAAAGCTTTTGAGCAGTGGTTGACCGACTGGTCGTCGCCCGAGCGTGCAGCGCTGTTGGATGATGCTCGGCAAGCGCTGCCAGCCGGTTTTGATGCCGACGAGAGTGAGCTCATGCAAGCGCTCATTCGACTGCTACTACTCGCCGCGAGTCAGCTGGAGTTAGCGTTTCGCGAACGAGGCGAAGTGGACTTCATTGGCGTAGCGGCCGCAGCGCGCGAGGCGCTGCGGGAAGTGGGTGATCTCGATCGCGAGCGAATACTCCACCAAGGTAGCCGTCTGCAGCATCTACTGATCGACGAGTTTCAGGATACGTCGCGAGATCAATTCGAGTTGATCCTGGGGCTGACTCGCGATTGGCAGTCTGGTGATGGTCGTACGCTGTTCGTGGTCGGTGACCCCATGCAGTCGATCTATCAATTCCGTGAGGCGCGGGTCGATCTTTTTGAGGCCGCATTGCGGGATGGTTTCGGCGACGTGAAGCTCGCGCCGCGTTCGCTCGCGCAGAACTTTCGTTCGGTTCCCGCCATCGTCGAACAGGTAAACCAGCTTTTCACGCGCGTATTTCCCAAGGCCGTCGAGCCACGTGAGTCGGCCGTGCCATTCGCCGCGAGCCTCGCGGGTCGCGACGTCCGCACTGCAGAGCTCGTCGACAGCAGCGCTGCGCCTGCCGTCGATTGGCGGCTCGCAGCGATGGCGGGTGATGACCTCGCCGCTCAGCGCTGGGAAACCGACGCGGTCGTGGATTGCGTGCGACGCTGGCGCGCTGATACATCGATAGTTTCGATCGCCATTCTGGTCGCAGCGCGCCATCACGCCACCGCGCTCGTCGCCGCACTACGTAGTGCAGGCTACCCCGTGCGCGGTGTCGATCTCGTGCCGCTCGCTGAGACGGCCGTCGTGCAAGATCTTCTCGCGCTGACACGGGCGTTAAGTTCAGTGCTCGATCGCGTCGCTTGGCTTGCCGTGTTGCGAGCCCCGTGGTGCGGTATGACGCTCGTGGATTTGACCGCGCTACTCGAGGATCAACCGCACGCTGCGATCACCGATTTGTGGGAAGACGAGGAACAACTTGCTCGGCTGTCTGTCGAGGGGCGCTCGCGACTGCAGCGGTTGAGGATGTTGTTGACACCGATAATGATGCGCGCTGATTTGGCGCTGTCAGCGCGTGTTGAATCGGTGTGGTTGCAGTTGCATGCGCCGGCCTGCTACGAAGACGAGGGGGCTATCGACGACGCTCGTCGTTATCTCGACGCTTTGTCCGAAGCCTCGACGCGTTCAGGCTGGCGCGTCGCCGCGGATCTCGGCGCGATGCTTGAGGGACTTTATGCGGCCGGCAGTACCGTACCCGGCGCCATCGAGGTGATGACGATTCACCGCTCCAAAGGCCTAGAGTTCGACGCCGTGATCGTGCCCGGATTGTCTCGTCGAGTTCAGAGCGACCCGCGTGAGTTGCTCGAGCTGGTCGAGTGGCAGGAGGGTGAGCACGCCCTAGCGCTGTTCGGACCTATCGAGGCAAGTGACGCGGTGGCCGGTAGGCCTTCTGTCGCGGCTTGGATACGTCGTTTGCGTTCTAGGCGCATCGATCGTGAGCGAGCGCGTTTGTTGTACGTGGCAATGACCAGGGCGAAGCGCCATCTCGCTCCGATTGCCTGTTTTACTCTCAAAAAGGACGGGGAGGCATCGATTCCTGCTCGCTCGCCACTGGGTGTGCTACGACCGGCGATAGCGGAGCTCATCGAACGCGTGATGCGCGAACCGCTACGGCCGACCGAGCTCGACAGCGAGCCGCTTGCCCCGATGGGTTTTCGTCGCTGGCCGGTCGATTTCGAACCGCCGGTGTGGCCAGAAAATCTATCGGTATCGACGCTGAATCTGTCGAGCACTGAGTTAGATGCCGAGCCGCAACAACCGACCGCTCAAGGCGGCGATCCGTATGCGCGTGCCTTGGGCATCGTGATTCACCGAGAGCTCGAGCGTCTCGCTCGCCAAGCCGAGTTGCCCTTGGAGATCGATGAGTCTGTAACGCGGTGTTGGCGTCAAGGATTACTGCTCGAGGGCGTTCCTCGAGAACGCTGTGATACGTATCTCGAGCGGGTACGCGCGGCGGTACAACGTACTTTGTACGATGAACGCGGCCGCTGGATTCTCGCTCGGCGCGATGAGCGTGACGGGATCGAACTGGCACTGACCGGCAAAGTCGCTGGGCGTATCGTCAATGTCGTGATCGATCGTTGTTTCGTGGAGGCAGGTCAGCGTTGGGTGATCGACTACAAGACGGCGGTTCCCACGGATGACAATTTGGCTGCGTTCCTTGATGCGCAGTGCGAAGCCCACAGAGCTCAATTGGAGCGTTACTCGAATCTGCTAACGCGTTTCGGTCCAGAGCCCGTACGTGCTGCGCTCTATTTTCCGTCGTTGGGACGATTTGTTGAGCTGCACGAGCTGAATTCACCGCGGTGAATGGACGTGGCTTCGATCAGCGCAGCAAGGTCCAAATCGATCCTTCGATGGTCAGGTCATACTCGCCACGCGGGTTCACCGCACCGAATGAAGTAAGCGCCGTACGCAAGTCAGCATCGGTATTTCCGCTCAAGCCGATCTTCAGCTGCAAGCGATAGCGTCCGTCACGCTGCCACTCAAGTGGTCCGGAAAGGCGCAGCGCACCATCTTTTGAGCGAACTTCGCCGCCGCCGTCTGGGCCAATCGTCAGTACATGCTCGCCGTAAGCGAAAAACCGAAGTTCACCTTGAAGGTCTCGGATCTCTTTGGCGTCACCCGACGCCATGGGTATCGTCAGCGACAGGCCCTCGGTATCGGGTAGGCCCTGCCATAGTCGTCGCAGGTCGGGGTCAGCGAGTGGGCTTAGCGACCGATAGTTCGAGGCGAAATAGAGGTCATGGATTTGCCACTTGGAGTTCCTATTCCAACGAACTTCCGCACGGGCGTTCGCACCGCCGAGCTGCCACAGCAGCTCGACCTTTGGACTCAGCGCGACTAGCGACCACGCCGAGATGTGCCATTGCAGATGGCCGAGCTCAGATCGCGAGCCGAACGAGTTGAGGCGTTGCAGGTTTCGGCACTCACCTCGCCAGATGGTACCGGCGGTGTCGCTACAGACGAATTCCGCTGGTAGAGCGGGCCGAAGCCATGCTGCCGGCGCCCAAATGATGACGCCGAAGAAACCGGCGAGGATGAAAAGAGTAACGGGCGCTCGTGATCGCCGCGGTCTGCGATCAGGGCTGGCCGAGGCTGCCACGAATTTCGCCGCTGACGCGTCCGTCACTCGCGCGACGTAACTGCAGTTGTTGAATACGTCCGCCCGATTGCTCCCACGCGGCGACTTGATCCAATACCTGTTCGAAGGGGAGATCGGTAACGGTCAGCACGGTGACGCCCGCTTCGGTCCTTGCGGGCGCGAGCAAGGCAGGGTCCGTCGAGGTCGTGCTGCCCGACGATATCAGTTGTGCGATATGTGGCTCCAAGGCGGCGGCTCGTTGCCAGCGTTGCATCGCAGCATCGCGCGCGTCGAGTAACCAGCCGACCGCGCCGAGCAGCAGGAGCGCGCCAATCACGGGCAGACCGATGCGAAGGATCCGCTGCTCCCGCGGCTGTAGTCCGTCGAACCATTGGCTCACGATCGCAGCTAACGTCATGGACGGACCAACTCGATCACAAGAGCGCCTTGTGGATCATAACGTTCGGAGACTTGCCACCCCTCCGCTGACCAAGCCCTGCGCCAAGCCGCGACTTCCTCCGGCGTCGCGCTGCCGAACTGCAGCGTCGCTCGTCCGGGCTGCAGATCCATCACATCGAGTTTCATTGGATTTGCGCCAGAGGCGTTGATCAATGAATTCAAAGTCTCGAGTGTGGGTGAGGGCGCCGATCTGCTAGTCACAGTCACCAGTTGACGCTCGAGCAGTGGCACAACGTTCGTGCTTGCGCTAGCCGGAGGGAGCAAGGCGCTCGCTTGGATGGCGATACGCTCTTCAAGCGTGCGCGCGCGCGACGCGGCCATGGTCAGATCAAGCACGATTTGCGCCAGAAAAACTACGACGATGACGGCCGCAATGCGCAGCGGCCAGCGCCATCGCTGCCAGCGTTCGGAGTGCGTTCGCTGCAGCGCAAACTCGTTGTGCAGCAGATTGTGCGGTCGCGCTGCCTCGAGCTCTCGCCCCAACCAGTCGAGTGGACGCTCCAGCTCGTGCAACTGAATGCTCACGAGTCGCGTACGTAGTGCATCGATCGCTGGGCGGTGGCGCTGCAGATTCGCCGCGCTCGCGTGCACGCGTAGTCCTAAGGTGCCGGCGGGTGTGGTCCCGAGCGACCAATCGAGCGCCTCTTGTAGCGCATCGACCGGCCAGGTTCGTCGCAAGCCCGCCGGGGTGATCCAATGCGAGTCCTCGCCATCGATCCATAGCAGCACATCGCCGGGCTTTGATGCGATGCAATCCGCATCGGCGTAAACGGCGATCGGCTTCAAACCTGCCGTGTCGAGCTCCGACAGCAGCTTGTTCAGCCACTGTCGCTCTATCGAGGCGATTTCCAGCTCGACTTGTCCGGTCGATGCTACTCGCGAGTCGACGACGGTCAAATGTTGCAACTCAATGTCGCCAACGAGCCGATCTTCGATCGCGTAGGCGGCGGCGTGCCGTAATTTGTGCGACGGGACGTTAGGTAGCGTTGCACTGAGTCGCGGCACCAGCGCCGCGGGAACCAGAACAACCAAAACGGGCGCCGAGTGGGCATCGTCCGCTGCGAGAGGCGATAGCGACAACTTGAACGACGCGATCGTCGTCTCCAAATTCGCACCGGTCGGGATGTGCAGCAACAGTGGTTGGTTCATGGCGCAGTGTGTCGGAGCAGGACCCGAATCTGACCGGTACCCGGCCCCTCGTGACGCAGCAAACTGTAGGAAGTGTAGCCGGAACGACCGCTAGATACGTAGCCGAAGAGCCCAAAGTAACGGCTGCGCTCACCGATGCCGAGTGCGCTACGCAAGGCGTCGAACTCGGTTGGATCACCGAGACTGTTGCGCAAGACCTCAATGCGCGGGAAGCAGCCTGCCTGGCGATTGCGCTGCAAGGACTCCTCCGCGTCGCTCCACTGCCGTTCGCCACTCAATGCATCGAGTAGTGGACCAGTCGCATTGCAAAGATTCAAGCCTGCATCACGTGGTAAAGCAGAAACATGCGGCTCAAGTTTACGGTAGCGATCGAGATCGAAACCGTCGATCGCAAGCAATTCACTCGTCGAGGTGATGCTGCGATTGGCGGGTCTGTAGGCGGGGGTGAGTGCGCTGTAGTGGCTGGTCTCAGCGCCGCCATCGAGCGGCTGGTCATCTGCATCGAGCCAGTCGATAATTTTGGGTGACCATTGCGGCTCCAGGTCCAAGTTCTGCAGCAAGCGCTCAAGTGTGCGGCGCGCGAGTTCGTTCGGCCGCCCATCGGGGTTCACCAGTGCATTCAGATTGAATCGCCCCTGCAGATCGACCAGCCGCGCCTCCATGAGGTAGCCGGGGATTATTTCGACCGGGCCATACGGCCGCGCCCAGCGCTGCGCGCCGTGCAGTGAAGCATTCGGATCTTCGAGCGCCGCGCGCAGTAACGAGGCTGCCAAGGCCTCTGTTGCAGCGCTGATCTCGCGCGCTTGCTCCTGCGAGGCGCTGCCCGCCGTTCGTCGAATCGCGAGGCCTGTCTCGGCAGTGAGCGCATACGCGAGAGCGGCCGTGATCGCGAGTACGATAAGCGCCGTCAAGAGTGCGATCCCGTCGCTTCGCACGTATCTCCTCATCCAGGGACCTCCCACACGCGACGAAGAACCCCATCGCGCTCGGTCTCAATACGCATCTCGACTGCACGAGGTCGCTGTCGTGACGCGCCGGGCGTGGTGCTCATGCCGGGCTTTGGCCAAACGCTGCCCCACTGTCCCTCGTTATCGAGAAAGCGAAACTCCAGCTCGCGCACGTCACGTAGCAAGACTCGAACGCGCGGCTCAACGCCGACCACCGGGTCGAGCACGGGCCAGGAAAGTCGTCGCAATTCGCCTTGTTCGAGTCGGTATTCGACACGTCGTAGGGCCGGGCGCCCGCTCGCTCGCCCATCACCCTCACCACCGCGGGTCAGCGCGAGGACTCGACCGCTACCATCTGCTCCGATCATGGCAGCGAGCTCGCCACGACCCAGCATGTCAGCAACCGGTCGTGGCGTCATTTGCGTGATATCGAGCGTGAGCAGTCGCATTGCGCGTTGCAAGCCGGCGAGCTCATCCTGCGCGAGCCGTATACCGTCGCGTTGCTGGGTCGCTTGCATCAACGCGCCGTATCCCACGGCGAACATGACCGCGGAGACGAACAGGGCGACTACCAGTTCGAGTAGGGTGAAGCCTCTTAGCGGAAATCGCGCTTGGTCAGACCGCATTATGGCGCGTTCCGACTGGCCGTATCCCATATCGCATCGTCACGGTCGAGGCTCGCAAGATCATCGCCCCG
>Ga0315899_10007898_pt1 | contig 11432 bp, 15 predicted proteins | sample LakEriMetagenome_2_FD_203518 | JGI IMG/M metagenome (GOLD analysis project Ga0315899, IMG submission 203518) | Freshwater fungal communities from buoy surface, Lake Erie, Ohio, United States - Buoy 4 MA112 | ecosystem: Environmental > Aquatic > Freshwater > Lake | place: USA: Lake Erie, Ohio... | reverse complement strand
TCCCTTTCCCCAAATAGCCTCCCCTGCCGCGGCATCTCCCCACTTCCCCTACCCCCACCAAGCTTTGAATCATCTGTGCTGCCGCCGCCGCTGGCACCACGGCCAATGCCGATTGCAATGCCAGTGGGCCTGTCATCACCTCCGGCACTGACTAGCCACTTGTGTTTGCTCACACCTCCCCCTTCCCCCTCCCCTCCCCCCGCCCTCGCTCCAGCGACTCCCGCCCATTCTCTTGCTGCCCCCGCCCCTGCTCCCGACAGAGGTAGAGAGAAGGGAGGTGAAAGAGAGAGAGAGAGGCCCGATAGAGGAAGGAATCCTACTGGGGGAGCCTGTCCCGGGCTGCCTGTAGCGAACTGGTTGAAGGGTGGCCTGTACGCGGCTTTCACTGACACTGACATTGGCATGGCTGTCATGCTAGAGACACTTTCGCGCTCTGAGGCATCCACACAAGTGTCAAAAGAGGCCTAGTATATTTTACGGTAAAAGAGACCTACTATTATGAGCATACCTGAGGCACTGGCACGCGATCCTGGTGAGCCCAGCGGCGAGTCGTCACGTGACCTGTAGAGAGAGAGAGAGAGAGAGAGATGCACATTTACACACACACACACTTAATAAGTTGCACAACGCTTACCCACCGTGCCAGTCGCGCAAAGCATGAGGAGGAGGATACATGTGTCATATGGCAGCGCGCAGGACACCATACCAGGGTGGACTCGAGCCGGAGCTGGCGAGTTGACGAGCGGGCATGGCCGGTTTGGTGAGCAACAAGGCGGAGCGCGTGTCTATCGCCCCTTTGAGCAAGCCGCCCCCTTCCCCCCCCCCCCGCCCCCCATGGAGTGCCAGCTTGCACAGCTTATCAGTTACAGTGTGCAGTTTATGTGGGCACTGCATGATTTCCAGCAGCCGTATCGCTGTGTGTGCGCGTGCGTGCGTGTCTGTGAGGACCATGTGCGAGTGCATGCTGACGCGCGCCAGGGTCCAGTGCATGGATACGAAGTCGTGCATTGATGCATTCGCGATACCTGCAGTCTATTGCCAGGAGACGAACTAAACCCTAAACCTTAACCCCTAAACCAAAACCCTAAACTTAGTACCTGCAGTCTGTTGCCAGGAGAAGAACGCCTGCGCCTGCAAGCGCACACACCTGCGGGCCAACTGTGTCTCCACCCTCCCATCCTGTAGCACCTCTCCCTCATCCATCTCAATCGCCTGCGTCGTCGCACACCACACCCGTCCACTCCCAGACTGGGAGACGCGATGCTCGTCATGGTTATCGTCGTGTCGACCTACAGAGTTCTGTACTTCGATTACTGTGTGTGTCTGCCAACCAGCCGCGTTTTTTGAGTTTTCGAAATGGCTGTGTGTCTCATTCGCCAACTCTTTGTCGAAGTCCTTGAGGCAATTCATCTCCCGCGCAGCGCGATCCTCCAGCGCCCCCCCCCCCCCGCCGTCCCGAATGCTCAACGGAACAGCGAACTGGGTCCCATTTTTTCCCTCTCTTGGCCCTCTTGCTCTCTCACCACCCTCCCATCCCGCGCTCCACCCAGTTGCACCATCGTCGTGCCGCGTACCATGAAGACTCTGCTGAGTTCTGCCTTTGCCTGTGTTGCCTTCTACTTCCCTCTCACTAGCGCGCTCAGCAATATTACTTGAGCTGGGCCTCCCTCCTGCAGCTGAGAGAATGTTTGAAAAATAAACTCCTGCTCGTCCTCCTCCTGCCACCCCTCCTCCTGACGCCTCTATGGGGAAATGAGGGCGTGGGTTATTGGCGCTGGTCTGAGGCCGGTTCACGGCGTCTGTCTTTGCGGCTGTCTTTGAGTGACCTGTGCGCTCGCTCCTCCTCCTCCCAACCTGAGGCGCAGGTGACTTGGAAGGTTTCCTTGCACTCCTCAGCTGTTTTGCTTCCAGCCCATGGCCTCGACCCCCCTCTCTCCCCCTCCCATCCCCCACAGCCATATGTGTATATGTGTATACCCCCTCCGGAGATGATGGTGATGGTGTGTGGGCAAGAGCGCGCGCGCCAGCTCGAGGAGGAGGCGGACTCACGCTCGGAAGCAGCCGCTTCTTCCTTTTGGGGCTACTCGACCCTTCGTAGTAAGTTCCGTTTTGACAAACGGCCAGATCGGCATAGATCCGAGCTGCAATATGCAGGCGCCAGCAAGTTCACGCGTGAACACGCGCGCACGCGCACACGCACACGCTCACACATCATTCAATGCCCTCATGCATATATGTACGTATTATGCATGTATTCCCTGCCTATACAGGCGCCCGCAAGTTCACATGTGCACACGTGAACACGCACGCACGCGTACACGCACACGCACACACACGCACACACGTCAGTCAATGCTCGCATTCGTATGCACTCATTATTCGAATTATGAACGTATTCCCTGCGCATGCCTGCGCCTTGGGGTAGACGCAACCTGCGTAGATGCGTGCAAACGTATGCACAGGTATGGAGGTATTGTGCCCAACACGGCGCTCTCACTCTCTCTACACACAAGACATATACATATCACATATATCACCAGGACCCCTCTTGACATCTCTACTCCTCTGCGCCTGCCTCCCTCTCGGTTCACTTCCCTCAATCCCCTTCCCCCCCGCCCTCCCCTGCCGCACATCACCAGGCCCATCCCGCACCTCCGCCCCCTTAACCCCTCCCCACAAATCTGCACCCATCACGTAATCCCGCGTCTCATCAGCAGGTAGGCTAGGGCCCATGAGCAGGCCTCCTAAGTTTGGCCGTATCTCGCATGGTGTCTCGAGTATCGAGCCTCTTAAGCGCGGCTGTATTGGGCCTTTTAAGTGTGGTGGTCCTCCTCCGCCGCCGCCTCCACCTCCACCTCCTCCTCCACCACCACCTCCGCCTTCGCCTCCTCCTCCTCCTAAGTGTATCTGTATCGGTCTGTCAGGGAGAGCTTGACGCGGCGGCGACGACGTGGGTGATGACGGTGGGTGGCCAATTTTCTCATACGGCTGCGTCCCAATATATTGGGGGGCAGCATCAGTGGTTTCTCGTGTGCCCCCCCCACATCCTGGCGCGTCTTGGCGTCGATTTTCTGCGGCGGTAGACTCTGGTTCTGGGTGCTGTTGGGTGTTGATCTCTGATGAGGCGAAGATGGTGGATTTGTCAGGGGCAGGGGGGTGTGTGTACACACCCATACACCCGCACACCCACTCACACCTACGCATGCAAACACATACAGTTGTAGATGTGTCTGCATGCGCGTGTGCACCTCAATGTCAGTCTAACCAAAACCCTAACGTGCATGAGTTCGCACGTGCAGCACAACTGGAGAGACGAGGGAGGGACAGCAGGTACGCGGAGCGTAAATACAATGTGCATATCGTTGAATGGCACGGTACCTAACTTAAACCTAACCCCTAAGCCCTAAGCTAAACCCTAAGCCCTAAGCCCTAAACCTGGAGAAGAGGGAGGTGGTGGCAGATACGCACAGTCAAGAATGTGGATGTCGTTGAACGGCCTGTTGCGGTCGTCGCAGCCCCCGAAGACTACTATGTGTTGCGAGCCTGCTCGGGGTGCATGCTGCCTTTGTTACTGTTCTTACTACTACCAACTACTTGCACTGTGCCTTCGTTACTTCTCACACGTGAGAGAGAGAGAGAGAGAGAGAGAGAGAGAGAGAGACAGAGAGAGCATGCTCTGCCTGGGTCCAGCTATGGTATCATTGAATACGAATAAATCCGTGGCTCCTCCTCCTCCTCTTCCTCCTCTTCCTCCTCGGGGTGTCTTATGACTTTTCAAATCTACATATTTATGGTTTGCACATATACATCTACATATACAACTGTGCATGTACATACAGGGACAAAAGTCAAAACATGAACCCAGCACATATACATACACATAAACATATGTACATATACATACAGGGAAAAGGGTCAAAAGACGAACCAAAAGATCAAAAGAATTCACCAACAGGACATTAAAAACAAAAATCACCCACCGACAGGGCAGGCAGAGTGCCCATGGCGCCGCATGGGCACTTTCCCTTCAGGCTGCTCTTCTGTCATGATCCTGTGTGTATGTGTGTGTGTGTGTGTGTGTGTGTGTGTGTGTGTGTGTGTGTGTGTGTGTGTGTGTGTGTGTGTGTGTGTGTGTGTGTGTGTGTGTGTGTGTGTGTGTGAGTGTGACCAGTCATGACACGTATCCAATCATTACCCCCCTCACCCCCCCCACACACACGCGCGCACACACACACACACCAACATGACGAATGAGAGCCTTTTGGCAAAAGGCTGAAGTTTGCATGGCGATGAAATTGGAACTCTGAAGGGTGATAGGCGTTGGCGAGCTGAAAACAAATTCTCAAAAGTCAGCGCCCTAGATTTTTTCTATTTCAAGTTACTGTGCAGAGAACTTTTGAGAATACATATGTAATTTGTTTTTTATTCTGTTAAATTACATATGTTTTTTATTCTGTTTTTGTTGCCTGTCCAGCCATACTGGCGCGGTCTGGCTTGGAGAAGAGAAAGTCGGGGCGTGCTGTGTGTGTGTGTGTGTGTGTGTGTGTGTGTGTGTCAGTTTATCAGTGTGTGTGTGTGTATGTGTGTATGTAGTAGGTAAGGCAGCTATGAATGCACACGTATAGGGTACTAAGCCTGTCAAACGCAAGTACACACACACACAGACACAGACACACACAGACAGAAAGACAGACAGACACACATCACTGAAAGCAAGTCTCTCTCGCGCGCGCGCTCTCTCTGTGAGACACACAGACACTGAACACACCATCGCCACCACGCGCCACCGCCTGCAAGTGCGCACGGCCTGCCACAAATTCTCAAAAGTCAGTGCCCTAGTGCATTTACTATACATAAGTCAACATATATAGAGTACTTTTGAGAATTGCTGCTTTTGGCAAGAATGCCCTCTGTCGAAACCCACCCATGCCGCACCCCTCCACACTCCAAAATCCCAGCTGGAGACGAGACCTGCAGCACAAGTTTGGCCCTTTCATACCCCGCTGCAACACTCAATACACAGACGCAGACGCGGACAAAGACACAGACACAGACACAGACAAACACATCATCCGACCTGCAGCCAAAGACACAGACACAGACAAACACATCATCCGACCTGCAGCACAAGTTTGGCCCTTTCATCCCCCGCTGCAACACTCAATGACCGCCGCACCAACTCCCTTGTTCTCAACCCTGCTCCTGCTCCTGCTCCTCCCCGACTAACTTCGCCGCCGCCCGCGGCGCCTGCTGTCCTGCCTCTGCAGGCTTGCTTCTTGGCATGTGTGTCCGAGGGGTTCGTGAAGACAATGAGCTGGTTGTGTGCCGAGTCTCGATGGAGAGGCTCGAGAGAGCGTGGCTGCAGGCACGTAACGCCGAAAGAGCACCTGTGTGTGTGTGTGTGTGTGTAGGTGTGTGATTGTGTGTGTGTGTGTGTGTGTGTGTGTGTGTGTTTGTAAGTACCGTCTGCCTCTTCTTCCGCCAAAAATGTACGCCAGCTCTGTGGCTCCAGGGCGTCTCGGAAGAGCGCAGATGGTGTGATTGGCCAGCCCAGGTGCAGGCAGGCGTAGGAGTGCCTCGCTTCCAAGTCCCTCGTCACCTAGCTCAGGTGCCAATCCAATCCTTACTCTCTCTCTCTCTCTCTCTCTCTCTAGCTTCCCCTCATCCCAAAGGTCCCTCCCAATAATTTGAGGAGGAAGAGGAGGTGGATGCCTTGCCCCCACTACAGCTCCTCCTCCGCTCCCGGCCCCCCCTCCCCCAGTCCCACTCCGCCCTCCTCCCTCGCCGCCTCCTCCTCCGCCGCCGCCGCCTCCAGCAGATAGCCGGCAATCTGTGTCTGGGGTGCCCGTGCCTAATCCAGGGACATTCTGCCAAGCCCAAGAGTGAAGCTCGAGGACGAAAACATCAGAGCACAACAGGTCGGCAAAAAGTGTGACACCCCCTGTTACTAGTAGGGTCGGGCGCTGATTGCCCAAATCCAAAACGACAGAGGCGTGGGAGTATCGTGGGGAAGGGGGGGCGCCTGTCGTCCTAGGCTCCATGAGGTGATGTGTGTCTGTGTCTATCTGGATTAGCTGGCTCGTTCGTGTGCTCGAGTGCCGGTTGCTAACAGCGTTGTTGCTGAGGTCTGCATTGGGAATGCCTCCGAAAACCACCAGCTTGTTTGAGGAGGAAGAGAGAAGATTTGCCGTGTGCAGCCCCCGCGCAGTAGCCAATGCTGCAATTCGCCCAACGCAAGTGTTTGATGTTGTTGCCCCGTCATTACCCTTGCGAGTGCTTCGCTCTGGGCTTAGTCTTGCAGCGGTCCAGGCCCACGTCGTCACATTGAGCGTGTAGACGCTATCTCTGCACGCTACCTTGTTAGCATCGAGACCCCCCACCAGCAATATTTCGCGCTTCTTCTTGATGTATGTCAGCGTATGTCCGTACCGTCCAGCAGGTACCACGGGGGTGGAGTTTTGAATTTTTTGCCAGCGCTCTGACTCGAGGTCAAACTCCCACGTGCATGACAGAAGCTTTACCCCAGTGCTGCCTCCAAACACAACCAACCACCTGTCATCGACAACGCATGCCGCATGAAAGGTCCTTGACAGTGGGCGGTCCTTGCCTTCAATCTGCGGAACTGTCCACGCACATGCGCGCGGCTGGGCCCCTGGGAGGTCCACTGGCGGCTGTTTTTGCGTCAAGCTAGTGTCAGGCCGCATGGCTTGATGCTTTGGACTTTGGAGTATTGATCTTCCTGGGCACGTTACCACCCGCAAGGCCCAGAGACGCACACAGGAGGGGGGTTGCCGACGAGGCCGGAGGTCATCATGGCGGGTTGTACAGACGATATAATTTGAATTTTAATAATTTTTTATTCTGGATCAGACTTGACTCTCCCTTCCTACGGTCATACCTTTGCATGTCGGAAGCAGCCTGTGAATCGCTGCACTCTGCAGCCCCGCCGAGCCCAATGCCAGAGGTGCTCAGGGAAGCCTCCCCATGCAACAGCCCCCCGGGCAGCCGCGTGACAAGTGCGACCAACTCCCCCGCGAGCGCCGGAAGGAACGAGAAGAAGGAAGAGGGAGGGAAGAGAAAGCATGAAAGAGTGAAGAAGCCACTTGGGCCGGCGCACCGGGATGAGGAAGACCGCATCGCAAAGGTAGAGTACATTGAGTGAGGCTGAAAGTCAACCTCCGGATACTTTTCGCCACCTGAAACGTGACGCGTTCTCTTCTCTGACTTGGCAGGAGGCAGAGGCGGAGCGGCGAAGAGAGCTAGCAATGAAGAAAAGCAAGCAAGTGACAGAGGAAATGTCCAAGGTAAGCCCTGCTTATGCTTACCAACTCGGACCCCCTAAACAAAACCCCAGGCGAACCGCTCAGCGTAAACCTTTTCCAAATCACTGAAACGCACTGTCAGCGGACATGTGCGGCGATTGATCTGAGTCACGATGATGCCCGCTGAGGATTCTCGTAATGCATGAATGCATGCCTCAGAAACGGACGTCCCAGGGCGATTTCGTGACCCGCCTGCACCAAGACGCCATCACGCGAAAAGAAGCTCTCAAGAAGCTCGAAGAAGGAGCTCGCGAGAAGGAGCTCAGTGTCCTGAAAGAAAACAGCCTCGGAGGCAAAAACGTGTCCAAAATCGTGGAGCGCCTCACGCAGGTAAGGCGGAGAGAGCCAGAGGGAAAGACCACGTTTGCCCTTGCTGGAAAAACACAGAACCGCGATTTCCCCTCTTTTTTTGGACCTCTTTGACAGCTCTCTTCGATTCTGAAAGCGATGAGCATGGGCCTGGCAGGGCTCAAGTGAAAAAGTGAAAGAAAAACGTCTGAGGCTACAGGAGGAAGCCGAGCAGAAGCTGCGCGAAGCCACTGAGGTGCGATGTGCACGCACAACGTCAATGTGCGTGTTGTTTATCGGACGACTTTGACACTGACAAATGATCTTTTTTTTTGTCACGAGGGACGGGGGACACAGGTAAAGGCATTTGTGTCGCCAGAATCGCAGAAGATTCTGGCAGAAAAGGGCATCAAGGACGGCTCCACCCTTGCAGAGCGCTCTCGTGCTATGCTGGCTAGGAAGAGCAAGGTGGGGTTGCGACTAAGTTCAAAAAAGGGATTGATTCACTTGGAGTTAGCACTAACCCCATACTATGCAACATTTCGGGAATCGCACAGGCGCTAGAAGAGCAGCAGGCCAAGGAAGACGACGCCCTTCGGAAGGCCAGACAGTCTCTCAAGCAGGTATATATAAATCAACAAAATAAAAAAATATTTTAAAATAAAAATAATGCTCGAGACTGCCAAACGACACCTCAGGAGCTTCGCACCTCCATTGCGCGCGGGGAACAAATAGCTGCAGCTGCCGAGGGATCGCAAATCTCAAGATCCTCGCGCTCGTCCTCCGCCCTCTCCCAGGTCATTCGCTGCCAGCACATGCCATGCCTCCCCACATGTCATCCCTTGCACCTCACACATCCCCTCACACTCTGCCCTCCCTCCCTCATTCTGTCTGCCCTCCTTTGCGAGCACTCGCAGGCCTTGCTGGCTAAGCCCCGCCCATCCACGGCACCTGTTCGGAGGCCTGGGCGTGGATCTGGCGACGCCAAGCCCCACCCGCCTCGGGATAAAGTGGTGATCTTCGAATCCGACGATAGCGCGACAGGCGGGACTGCCGGGGGAGCAGTCTCAGTGACGCGAGCTCAGAAGAAGAAGCCAGGAGTCAACGCCAACGGGCATCTGGCCACTGGGGCTCATTCTTCAGGCGCGGGAAGCGAGGCGCCTGTGTTTTTGGCTTCGGATGCCAAGATGCGAGAGCTCCTGGCTGCGCAGCAGGTCCTTGCTCTTCATGTTGCTATATTTGGTGCCTCATAATAGTGCTTCATTCACAGCAGTGTTGCTTCATCTTCTCGCAAACAGGGCCTCTAGTGTTGCTATCTCTGTAGTACTACCGCTACAGATACCCACAAAAGTATGATGCCATATTCTCGCCCATTTGAGCTCCAGCTGCACAGCACATTGTCCGGCATTGCGCGATGCGTGGCATCCGCTGATTTTATTGACACCTGCAGCTCACAATTACCGCCCGAGATGAGACCATAGAGGCGCAGCTAGCTCTCCTTGCCGAGCGTGACGCCACCATCGCCGAGCTCAACGCGCAGATAGAACGTCTCAGCTTCCAGGTGAGATATAACTGCTTCTGGGGCTCCTCGGCGGCCTCATGCGTGTTCGCAGCTAACATTATTGCCCTGCACGTTGAGACGCATGGGAGCAGATACAGCTCACACGCTTGAAACTGAAACGTCGAAAACACACTGTGCCAAACTCTTGTAGCATGACAGGCAGCAGCAGCAGACCGTAGAAGGTGCTGAGGCAAGGCCTGCTTCGCCCAATCATGTCATGTCGGAGCTCGACTCTGATGTCTGAATCATCACAGACGATCTTCGTAAAAAGGTGTGTTTGATCCCGAACCCTCGAGAGAGCGGGTCGGTGATTGGGGCGGACCGGAGACGGTCTGGGCCCTCTTGTGTGTTGCCGAAAGGCGTGCCACAAGGCCAAGTGGAGAGTGGGGGTCTAGTACTCGCCGCCATATGCTGGGCCACGAGCGCCCAGAGGCAGTGTCACCCGCAAGAGGCATTGTACTTACCGACCTTCAGTCATCTATTTGATTGTCAATAAACTTCTTTCTCTCTGTCTGTCTCTCTCAGGGTCTCTCTGCGAGAATGCCCTCTTGCTCATAGCCTCCCCACCTTGAACCAGGTGTTGATGTGTCTGCCCCCGCTGGACCCGTCCATCTCAATCGAAATCCCTTAAGTTCTTCCTCCAATGACTCCTCCTCACTGTCCGATATCTCTGAAATTTCACCTAGAATACAGTCCCGCTCAAGTAATACAATCAACGCTCAAAGCAACGGGCGGGCCGGGATCATCCCTTTCCGACATTCGCCGGATCTCCTTGGAGGGAAAGGGACCTCGCACGTTAGGGTGAGACACTGATGACCTGCCATGCCAGGGGGAAAAAAGTACGGGGATCAAACCCCACCCGGCCCATGTGTTCCCCACGGCGGAACGCCTGCGGCGCGTGTGCCCCCTCCCCTCTCGGGGTGACGCGCTCTTCTCAGAGCAGGGGCCTGAGAGACATAGGTGAAATGGCTGCGCGCACGAGTTGAGGCTGCGCAGGAGCTGCAAGAGCTCAGTGAAAAGGAAGGTGAGCAAGTGCATACTATCCCTGACTCAGGACTCACCCTTTCCTGCTCCTCTTCCTGCGCGATGAGCTCGTCCATGACACGGCAAACCGCGTCCTCCCGCTCCCGAGATACTGCACGTAAACTTCCAAAATGCTGATTCTATTCACAAGGCCTCTAGATCGCCACACATCCACCGTGAGTGGCTGCACTCGCGCCCGTGTGCACAGTTCTGAGTTTTCCGTTCCAGACACTCACTTACACACTTGGACACAACCACACGCATACCAGCCCAAGAGGGCAACTACACATTTGCATGAACCACACATGTCTGAAGGCATTAACACGGGCGACCAGAACAGAGATGGCCCTCCCACACAGTGCGCGGGCAGGAGCCTGGCTGGGTGCTGCGGCCAATAGTCACGGGCAGGGACAGGTTGTAGAGGGAGCGTGCCAGCGCTGAGTAGCCATACGAGGACTTGTCTGATAGAATCGCGTGCGTGGCCTGAGAGAGTATCCACCAGTCGATCATGGCGCCGGCAACGTGAATGTCTGTGCGCGGCTGACCCTCCTCGTCCACCGCAGGTGCTCCGCCGAGTCCGTGCTGCTCGCCGGTGTGGGCAACAGGGACATCTTGGAACATAACTCGAGCGCCGTATCGCTGTTGCGCTTCAGCCCGTATCTCTGGCGTGTCTGTCGTGAGAAAAAAAAAAGGGGGAAAAGGCAGGCGCTTACGCTCTTTCATGACCTCTCTATTTAGAATGAGTTTTTTAAACAGCATGTGACTGTGTTCTCTATATTTCACCTGTCGCGAGAAAAAGCAGGCGATGAGGCTCTTTCATGGCCTCATCTATGCAGCCGAACGCTACCTCCAGCGAGCCTTTTGGCAGGACAACGTAATTACTCGTGTGCTTTTGGCCGAGGCGTATGTGTGCACCCACGAACTGCACTGGAGGGGAAGGGTAGGACTGGAAGAGCCGTGGAAAACCTGACAAAAAAGAAAAGGAAAAAAAGTCAGTTCCTTTGTATTTCTTTGTGTATCTACTATCTACATTCCGCATTCATATGCGGAATATAGATAGACAACACGTTCTGAATATTGGAATATAAAAATATATATATATATATATTTTTTTTTGCGGAATATAGATAGACAACACGTTCTGAATATTGCCTTGTGCCATGGCGCGGCGGACTAGGGGTGAAGGCTCGATAAAGCCACGCAGCACACACCCCAGCAGCCGGAACTCCTCCTCCCCC
>Ga0315899_10007897_pt1 | contig 11433 bp, 17 predicted proteins | sample LakEriMetagenome_2_FD_203518 | JGI IMG/M metagenome (GOLD analysis project Ga0315899, IMG submission 203518) | Freshwater fungal communities from buoy surface, Lake Erie, Ohio, United States - Buoy 4 MA112 | ecosystem: Environmental > Aquatic > Freshwater > Lake | place: USA: Lake Erie, Ohio... | reverse complement strand
CTCTCACACACACACACACACACACACACACACACACACACACACACACACACACACACACACACACACACACACACACACACACACACACACACACACACAGAGGCTGCAGACATGACATGGGCACGTGGCGAGCCCTTGCTCGGGATGCAAGAGATAGAGAAGGCGGAAGTGATGCAAGAGCTCGAGGTGGAGGCAGTCATTGCTGTAGAACGGGGCCGGATGCTGCAACAAGTGGGGCTAACGCAGACTGGCAGAAATTCTGAAAGTCAGTGCCCTAGTTCTCCTGCCCCGTAAATCCACTGCGTGCTGACTTTTGAGCATTCTTCGGTTGTCATCGGTTTCTCACAGACGAACCCGCATCGACAGCGGCACAGGTTACAAAAATGTTCCCCTTCGCACAACAGCGGATTCGGTGGGATGGGCGCGACCTAGATGTAAAACTGGGGCTCATTGCCGGCTTCCGCAGGGTGTGCGGGCAACTGGCCGTGTCGATAGGAGAGGCTACGGGCCTCAAGATCCCGAGCTCGCACTACTCTGGCCTTTCTAGGTGCAGTAGGGTGTAGTTTATGGTGTAGGACTTGGGGTTTAGCTCAGGGTGTCGGATGTGTAAGAGTTAGGGTTTAGTTCAGGGTGTCGGATTAGGGTGTCGATAGAAGACTCTATGGGCCTCAAGATCCTGAGCTCTCACTTCTCTGGCCTTTCTAGTGTTTTCTGTGCGTGCAGGGTGTACGTGGATGGCAGATACTTCGATAGCCCTCGCGTGCGCTCCACCATGGTATAAATTTATATATGTATGTACGTGTGTATGTATGTATGTGTGTATGTATGCACACGCACGCACGCACGCACGCACACACACACACACACAATAGGTCATGCCCGAGGATATCGCGGCGCAGAAGGCAGCGGCGGCAGCAGCAGCAAGCGCTGACAATTGGCGCGCTCTCGAGGCCGAGGTGTAATGCTTGCCTAAGGCTATATGTATAAATGTGTGTATGTATATATATACATGTGTGTGTGTGTGTGTGTGTGTGTGTGTGTGTGTGTGTGTGTGTGTGTGTGTGTATTATACACACGCACACAGACAGACACACAGACAGTATGTATGTATGTATGTATGTATGCATGCATGCATGTATGTATGTATATATGCATATATATTTGTGTGTGTGTGTGTATATATATATATGTGTGTATTTGTACGTATATATGTGTATCAATGTGATTGTGTGTGTGTGTGTGTGTGTGTGTGTGTGTGTTGTGTGTGTGTGTTGTGTGTGTGTGTGTGCGTGTGTGCGTGCGTGTGTGTGTGTGTGTGTACCAGGCAAAAACAGGCCTTAAGGCTTCAAAGCCTGCAGCCCCCGTGGGGCCAGGAATGAAGGCGGTGTGGAAGACCAACATGATGTTGGGGATTTCCGAGCTGTGTCTGAATCCTTCAAATGATTTGCGCGTGGAAGCTATCCTTGGGCTGCGCCTCGCGGTCCTCCTCTACTCTTCAGATGGTCAGCGCTCATCGGCGTCGCTTGCGCGGGACAGTGGGGGTGGTGGCGTAAACTCTGATAATGGCGCGGATGAGGAAGGAGTTGTGCTGGGGTCTGTCTGTATTAGTCTGCGAGAGCTTGCTAGAAAGCCGCGGGGGGGGCCAATCGAAAGGACGTTTGCATTGAGCAATGCGCTGGGCTCTGCTGGGGCCATCCAGGTGCGGCTCTGGGCGCAACTGTCTGGGTTGGAGGGCGGCAGGTGTGTATATATATCTATGTTATATTATGTATTCGTGTTGCGTGTGTGTGTGTGAGAGAGAGAGGCTGACGGTCTATTTGTGTGTACACAAATATATGATCAATGTATGATATAGTATAATACAATGTCTATATATACATATATATATATATATATATGAATACATAATGATTGATAAATCTGTACAGTCCATGTGTGGGGCAGGCGTCATTGAATCAATAGACAGGCATACACATTACCACCTCGCGCAAGGTAACGGCCTTGAAGAAGCCATGTGTGTATGTGTGTGTGTGTGTGTGTATGTATGTGTGTGTGTGTGTGTGTGTGTGTCAGGGTAACGGCCATGAAGAAGCTGACGAAAGCCGTGGCCAAAGCCGCAATCTTCGGCCGCATGTACTCCGACATACTGCGCGCGCGAAGGCAGAACCAACTTGCTGCCTTCGCTCCCGCAGGCACTGTGCGCTCTCTGGCGCACGGTACCACAGAGCGCCCGCGTGGGGCGGCAGTCGTGAACTCGATGAACACTCCAGTGAAAACAGACGCTGGTAGCTGCGGCGTTGGCGAGGATGGTCATGTTGGCACACCTGGAGGAGGAGGAGGAGGAGGAGGAGGAGCTGTCAATTTGCTCACACCGTATAGCGCGATGGGTGCATCTTCTCCAGGCACCAATGAGCGTTTGCAGGAAAGACAGGACGCCAGTTGTGACCGCTCCAAAGGCCTGGAGCGCACAAATGCAATGAGCGTTGGCAGGACAGATCCGTCGTGTTCAGAACTTGGACAGGACGCCTGGAGCGGCGGCAAAGATGGAGGCAATGGAGGCAATGGAGGCAATGGAGGCAATGGAGGGCCCTCTACACATGTGGTGAAAGGTGGTGGTGGGGAGCATGAAAACAAAGGAGTTCGAAGATTGTTTACTACTGCTGAATCCCGAAGCAGAGAACACAAAACCACGGAATCCCTGGAGGCGAGAGTCCACAAAGGGCTGGTGCTCATGTCAAGTACTCTCTTTAGTCTATAGTGACTTTGTATAGTAGAGCCACTATGGCGCTGACGGTTGAGAATTTGCTGGAAGGAGCTCAACAAGTCTATAGAATGTGTTCTATATATAATGTGTTCTTTATAGAATGTGTCTCAACCGCTGACGGTTGAGAATTTGCTGGAAGGAGCTCAACAAGTCTTGCCTATTGAGCACGCGTCTCAACTTGAAAAAATACCCATGGCTGCCGCAGCAATACACCTACTGTCTTTTCCACCTACGCCTCAGCGGCACAGATTGTCAAACGTACTCTCTTTAGTGCCCTTCTATAGTAAATGTATCAAGGCACTGACTTTTCAGAATCTCTGCCAGCAATATGGGAGTGGCCCCTCCAGGACCAGCGCTTGGGACCCACAGAGGCAAGACAACGACTTGCCATACGCGAGAGGGAGCGAGCGAGGGACCTGGTACACACACACACACTCTCTCTCTCTCACTCTCTCACTCTCTTTCTCTCTATCTCTCACAAATACATACAATCGCCTATTGTATTTGCATACGTATGTCTGGTATATATATATATAGGCGTATATATACGCCCTTAACCGCACTTGCTCCTGCATGCTCGCCTGAGCAAAAGGACCCAGCTTGACGCACCAGACGCAATGGGGTAGCGCCGATGAGACAGCGCGCAGTCAACCCCTCAGCCTGCGCTGCTCGGGTTGCACGTGCTGGAGATGGTCATGCCAGCAAATACACACACACACACACACACACACACACACACACAAACACACACACACACGTGAGGCGCAGGAACTGGGCGCGGATGCACAGGAAGTAAAGTCGGAAACCAAAGGAGCTGACGTTGCAAAGGACACAGTCCCTTGTAATAATATTAGATCTGATCCATCTCGTTCCATCGCACGCCCAGTGCGAAAGGCCTCAGCACCCAGACCGAAGCTGGAGTTGATTTTACCAGCTGTTTCGTTGGCCTTGCTTCGAGCTGCGCCTGAACCCATGATAACGGGCTCCAATAAAACCACGAACTTTGAGCCTACGGGCTCCAATGAGCTTGATGGAGGACAGGGAGCCTCGGACATTGCTAAGCGTACTCAACACCCGTTCACAATTCCGAATAGCTCGGCAATGATGATCGGTGAGTCTGTGTCCAGGAGTGCAAAAAGTACTCTCTCGCATGACAGTGTCAGCGCACAGCAAGCAGCGGAGGAGGCGGGGCTGCACACAACACTGGCAGAACAACATGAGCTTGAGCGAGAATGGATTCAAATGCACGGGTGCGATGGGTGGCCTATCGGTTTATGGTTGGAAGGCTTTAGCTCCAGCACCGGAAACGCAGAGACAACCCCAGATGTGCAGCGCAACGTATCTGCGAGAGGGAGTGTCGGGAGAGAAAGTGATGCGACCAGAAGCACTCAAGCCACCTCTGGCAGCACAGAGACTGTTACAGCGACCGTTACCAAGGCGGTTACAAACCCGCCCCCACTTTGGAGCCTCAAGGCAGAGCCCACAATGTCAGAGAGACTTCGAGTGCCTGGCCGCACGCCGCGAATGACTGCAAAAGAGACATTGACCAAGCCGCGGCAAGTTTGCGTGCTGGTGCTCTTCTCCATAGGCGATGCAGACAAGGGAGAGGCACTGGCAAAGTTGCTGCGTGTGGTGGTGGACCGACACGTGCCCCCGGATGGGATCACATGCGCAAAAGTCATCGCTTTAGTGAAGTTGTAAAGTCAATATCGTAGGGCTCTGACATTTGAGAACTTCTTGCAGGATCGTCTGCGTCGTTCGCACTGCGCATGGAGGAGGAGGAGGAGGAGGAGGAACCGAAAACCATGGGCAGCTGGAAATACTAGAAGATTGCTTGATCGCACTGCCTTTACTCTCGCGGACGATGCAGGAGGACGCAGGGATGATGCGCCAGTTGATGTTGCTCATTGCTCGCAATGTCTTAGTTCAGCCAGTTCTCTGCGAGCATGAACCCCTTCCCACTCAGCCCGCATGGCAGACGCCAGAGCTAGTCCGAACTGAAAAGTCCCCTACATAGTGGCTTTACGAAGTAGATATACTAAAGCACTGAACTGCTGACTTCTGACAATTATTGTCAAGGTGACCTGGCTTGCCGCGTGTGCACCACCCGTCGATGCCATGTCTCAACGCCTCCTCCTCGATACCTGCCAGCAGCACCCTGCCTACCGCCCAACTTCCGGAAATAACTCAACTTTACGCTCAGCGCCTTTGCATCATTCGTCACATTTTGAGACGGAAAGCGCTCCTCTTCATGCCACACCCAAGCTCTCAGCGCACCGTTTCGCAGTGTCCTCACCGAATGAAAAAGGAGTAAATGAAGGGGAGGTGACGAGGAGGCCCAAGGTGCCAGTGCGCCCTATTGTGCGCGGGTTAGACTTGCTGCGGGAGCGCTCGAAAGAGCGTGTTTTGGCGCGCGAGCTGTTGAGCAACAGGGCAGGCCCGATGTCACCGGTCTCTGTCTCTCTTTCTCTCTGCCCCTGTCGCTGTCGCTGTCGCTGTCGCTGTCGCTGTCTCTGTCTCTGAATCTCACCGTCTTTCACATCGCACGCATTTCTTTCACATCGCACGCATTTTCCAAGCTCTCCTACCCACATTCTCCCCTCCCCCTCCCGCCGCAGGCCTGCTTTGAGGCACTCGGCGAAGATTTCTCTAAACCCTAAACCCTAAACCCTAAACCACAGACCTGCATTGAGGGACTCAGCGCGGATTTTGCCTCCATTTCCTTCTTGCGTGAAGGCAGATTCGCCGCAGCTCTTGGTGGCGGTGCTCCTCTGTCACTAAGTTTGAAGAAGTTCAAGGCAAAATCGGGGTTAAATGACGATTACGACATTCGTAAGATTGAGGACGACGCTTTGCTGTCCTACGTGCGAGCCCTTCCTGTGACCACTCCCAGGGAGCGGCTGCGACAAAGAGAGACATTGACGCCGGAACTGGCCAAGGCCGTGTTAGCAGACACCGATGCGCCAGAGTGGGTGCTCGTGTGCTGTCGCCGCGTTGTCCAATACCTCGAAGCGCATCACGACCTCCTCCTCCAACGCCTCCATACAGGAGGCAATTTGTACGCACACCACCTTTACCAGGACGAGGAGGCCGCGCGCGAACTGACAACTCAAAACATCCCCTTTACCCGCACTGGTGGGTTCGCTGCCCTGGACTTCGAGGACTCTGGGAAGGCATCTGCTGATAGCCTACGCCCCTCGCAGACCCCCGGAGGGACGAGGTGGCAAGCACGTATTGCGGCGTCGGAGAGTAAGTGGTCACGATTGTGGAGCCCCCGCGTCAATTCTGCTTTTGTGTCTGACCTTATGGTTTCGTGCTCTCAAGACACAGCAGAAAAGGTGCAGCGACGACGTTCTCAGACTAGAGATGCTAAGCTCAGACTAGAGAGAGAGAGAGAGAGAGTGAGTGAGTGAGAGAAGTTTATTGACAATCAATACACGCTTATATCCCTCTCGAGGCTCCCACACAGCAGAAACGGTGCAGCGACGACGTTCTGAGACTAGAGATGCTACCCTGGGCGGCAACCAAATCCATTCCTCAAGATCATGTTCGTCAGGACCTTCACGGTATTGAGCTGATGGTGCTTAGCTGCGATAGCTCAATAGCATGCAGCATCTCTTGCTGCTGCGCCGCATGGCGCGCCTCATCGTACCGTGGAGCTGCTCCTGCATCGTTTTTGGCTGCTGCTGCATCTCCTTGTCTAGTCTCACTTTTTAAGGTCTGGGCTCAACATAATCATCATCGACGGAGTTCTTAGACTAAGATGATACCAGGGCGACCTGATGATGTCTTTTAATATATCTGCACATCTGTACACACACAGATATATTTGTGGAGGTGGGAGAGACCGATATATGTGGGAGAGGGTGGGGGTGGAGGTCAGGGAGAGGGAGGCCCGAGGCCGTATGCACTCGACGTTGCGTGCCATCTTTCAAGCTGCAAACGTGGTCGCTCGTGCCAGGGGATCTTCTGAGAGAGGCCTGGGGGCGCAGCCCAAAGCAGGATTAAGCTGGATGGGAAGATGTCAACCGAGAGGATTCGCCTCTCACGTGCACACCGCGCGTGTGCTTGAGGCTTGTCAGTTTCGATCAACACTGTATTGTACCGCAAAAATATTTCTCAGAATTTGTCGAGGTGCATCATATCAGCGTTTCCATTTACCGCCGCCTGTATCCAGGCAAGTATTGGGGCGGAAATCATCATGGCAATCAACAGCCAGATTGACTGTGAAGAAATCGCGCGTTTTGGCCTGTCGGTGACGAGTGCGTCAACAAAGAAGGCGTGTATCAGCCTACGTGGCACTCAGAGCAGGGTATGTGCGCGACAGACCAATGTCTTTGCCCTCTGGGTAAGGTAAGACCAACAGGCGACGACAAAGTTGTTTGCGATGGGATCATGGGTGCGAGGGGTGTCTACAAGGCTAACGGAGAGCATGAGGAGCCAGGCAAGCAAGATCTTGCTTCCTAGGCACCATTTCTCAAAGTCCTCTATATGGTGAATATACTAGGGCTACAGTGACTGTGTATGGTGAATATACTAGGGCGCTGACTGTTAACAATGTGTGTGACAGATACGCTAAGCGCAAGGGCATGTAGCGCACATGACCTGTTGAAGGCCTCGTCGATGCTCTCCAAGTCGAGCTTCGGCGCTTGCCCTTGTGCCCCCTTCAGTTGCTCCTGAGCAAGCGCAGGCAGCCAGAGTCAGCTCACGTCGCGTTTGCATATATCACTGACGCGACGACATGACACGTGTGCATATATCGCATACGCGACGCATGCGTGCCTCATATGCCGCATGCACTCGATATAATCCACTGATAACGCAACAACCCCTCTGAAGCACGCAAGCACGCACCTCCGTGATGATATAACCCCCCTGCAGCAAATCGTGCATAGTTTTCGAAGGACACGCGGGGCGGGGAAAAGGGCAGGGAGTGGGTACAAGGAGCGGAGGGGAGGATGAGGAGTCAGCAAGGCACATGTGGACGCGGCGGCGGCAAGAGCATAAACTGAGACAGGGGCAGGGGCACCTTTTGTTCCAGATAATCAAACGTCTCATCGATGTAGGCGCCGATGGCCCCGAACCCGCCCTCTTTGATCAGGATGCCGGCCACCACTGTGCCGGGAATCAGCGCCCACGAAAACGAGTTGGCCAACTCGAAGAGACCCATTTTAACATTAGAAGCGGGGTGGGCACTCCGCGCGTGGCCGCGCTGCGACAGGGCCAGGCGGGGCGCCAGCGCGTGGCCGCGAAGTACCGCTGGCGCACGCACGGTGAAGCTCATGCCTTGCAACACCTGCATCTGCACCATCATCACCATTAGCAAGCGCCTCATTTGGATGTACAGAGCTCGATTCATGAGGACACTGGTGTCCGCACCGCGCGAACAGACCTACCGCTGCATGCACGGGCAGCGGCGGCAAGGCGGGCGCTGGTGGGGGGCGTGTGTTCTGGCCTTTGCGCTGGCGCTCGTGCCCCGTGCCATCCGCTCGCTCGCGTCCTGCGTGCTCGCGTCCTGCGTGTGTGCAGCCCCGCCGGGCCCGCCTTCCCTCTTGCTCCGCGGGGGCGGAGAGGGAGAGGGAGAGGGGGTGGAGGAGAGGTCAAGGGCGAGGGGAGAGGGTGAGGGAGAGGGGAGAGTTAGAGGGAGAGGGAGAGGGAGAGGGAGAGGAAGAGGGGAGAGGGAGAGGAAGAGGGGGAGAGGGAGAGGAAGAGGGATGGCCGACGGCATCGAGCCGCTGCCGCAGCGTCCCCGGCGTGCATTTGGCGTCAAGGCCCGGGGGGGGGGCGGGGGGGAGCCATCGACTTGCTCTGCGCTGGCTGGGGCGCCCGGCCTTCGCGCGGAAGAGGCCCCGAGCGAGTCGAGCGCGCCAATGGGGGGGGACGCGAGCAGCGGCGGGGGAGGGCTGGAGGCGGCGGGCGGGGGGGCAGCAGGGGCGCGGGAGCATATCAGCTCTGGCATCGCAGATGGTTGCGGGTACAATGAGGCGGTTCAGTACGTGGGCGAGGGTGGCGAGCGGCCGCTGGACGATGGAGAAAAACGGAACTACGAGTACCTCGATCACACCGCAGACGTGCAGTTCCACGCCTGGGGTGACTCCCTCGAAGAGGCCTTTGAACAGGTTGTGGTGTGCATGTTCTCCTACATCACCGATCTTCACACTGTGGAAAGTTTGGGCAGCAACCAAGTTGAGGTGTCAGGACATGATATGCAAAGTCTGCTCTACAACTTTATGGATGAGTTCCTCTTCCAGTTCTGCACTGACGGATTTGTGGCGCGACGGGTGGAGATAGAGTCTTTTGACAAAACTGCGTTTGCTATTCGTGCCAAAGGTTACGGTGAAAAATTCCAGGCGCGTGTAAAACACCCACAGGGTACCGAGATCAAGGCAATCACGTACTCAGCTATGCAGATCAACGTGAAAGACTCTGGCGCGTCGGATGTGTATGTCATCGTTGACATTTAAGGGTTTAGGAATTAGGGTTAGGGTTCAGGGTTTAGGTGGAAGACTCTGGAGCGTCGGATGTGTATGTCATCGTTGACATTTAAGGGTTTAGGAATTAGGGTTAGGGTTCAGGGTTTAGGTGGAAGACTCTGGAGCGTCGGACGAGTATGCCTTCGTTGATATTTGAACGGTACTACTACCCCTCCGCTAAAATACTGTGTGGTGGCGACGCGTTTGGTCTTACCCACCCACACGCTCGCCCAGGCTTTTTGGTCAGGCCCGCCAAAGAGAGGAAGGTTGTTGGAGGAGGACAGGAAGGAGACCGTGACTCGGCTCGGTGACCTCAAAAATAAACAATCAACACACACTGGTAGGCCGCCCTTTTGGCGACGCCTATCAGCCCCTTAAGGGGCTGGACCCCTATGCCATACAAATAAACACTCGAGACACACTGGTTAGCTTCGTAAGGGGCGGGGGGAGGAGGCGGAGGAGGTTATTTTTCGTATTCAATCATACTGGAGGAGAGCTTGGAGGACTCGCGGTTTGGCATATGAGCATTACTCAACCCTGAGTTTTCTTACACATGGCCGACCTGCTCGGCGCCGGTCTGGAGTACGCACGACTGTGCCACGACTCAGTGCGACTGAGACCCAATTTACTCCGGGGGCACAATTATAAGTGCCAGTACACCATCAATGGGCGAACAGTGTCTCTGTGGGGCGGACCCGCCATAAAGTCCATGCCGGCGGAGCTGGCACAAGCAACCTTACTCGGATCAGCCACGATTTAGGTGGATTCGCACGCGCCTTGCTCAAGTTGCCTGCCGAAGGGCAGGGCGGAGCGTCACACTCTGAAGAAAACAGCCATTCGGGGAACCGCTACCAAACCGACACGCATAGACCACGAATTCACCGATTTAGCCACTTTTTCGTGTTTTGCGATGGCCAGGGCGCCCAGGATCGCGTGGGGAGACGCCGGATGACTGCTTTCCGCATCATTCTGGACCATTTCCATCAGTTTTGCCATCTCGCTTTTCTCCCCGGGCGCCCGCATCATGGTATGCGACTCTGGATGAGGGCGCGCGGTTTGGGGACCTAAACCAGGATTTCCAGGAGCAAAAGGGCAGCTCCGCTGCACTTGTGCCCCTGGAAATCCCGCGTAAGCCGTGGCTGTGCACCTTTTTTCGTGCAGCCCGCCCTCTGGGGCCACCGCTGCGAGGCGGCAGCCCGCCGCCGCCGCTGGGCGGCGACAAGCCGCCACAGCCCCAAGACGTGCACCTAAATCGTGGCTGATCCGAGTGAGGTTGCTTGTGCCGGCTCCGCCGGGGTGGACGCAAGTATGAATACGTAAGTCTAGACTTGCACCGCTTACTCCGGATCGGAGCGTTATTCAGTTATGGGCGGCCTCACTCTGGTCAGATAATACGATTGAGGGACCCATTGCGACAGCGGTTAGCGCGGGCGCGCCACTCCAGTCACCGTGTGTGTGTTTCTTTGTTATCGTGACGCCATGCACTTTCAATCGGAACCTTGGGCTCAGAAGACCCACGATGTCACGGACTAAAGAGCGCGTTAGTTATGGGCGTTTCCGTGCTGCACGGAAACCACGCACTACGCACCTCATTGGTTCACTACGGTAAAATTACCCGCAGACCCACCCCCCTCTGCGAGTAAATGCCTGGGCCACACAGATTTGAAGTACCGGCCGGCACTAAACAGACCCATACGGTGAACACATTATAACTTACATTATCCGGCCCCGCAAAAGTTCGTGCGTATTTCCGACGCATACGCTTATGCGTATTTCCGCCTTTTGCCTCGTGCCAGCATACTGTCAAGCCGCTTTTAGACACACACACACCCACACCCACACCCACACCCACACCCACACACGGGTCCCACCCCTCGTCTCCCCCCCTGCGCGGCGTCGGAGGCACAGAAATCCTCGCCTACACGGGGGGCTCCCATTGTGTAACCCCTTGGTTATTGTAGTAGTACGTGTTCCCAGTAGAGGGATCGACGGCACTCGCCCAACCTGGCGGCAACATATTCCCTCCGCCCCCCGCATCATCACTCCCCTCCTCGGCGGGAAAGAGGTCGAGGGTCCCAGCCTTCAGCTCCGAGTCCACTTGCTTCACTGTATGTAGTAGTTGATATATACATACACACACACACACACACACACACACACACACACACACACACACACACACACACAGACCAC
>Ga0315899_10007892_pt1 | contig 11438 bp, 10 predicted proteins | sample LakEriMetagenome_2_FD_203518 | JGI IMG/M metagenome (GOLD analysis project Ga0315899, IMG submission 203518) | Freshwater fungal communities from buoy surface, Lake Erie, Ohio, United States - Buoy 4 MA112 | ecosystem: Environmental > Aquatic > Freshwater > Lake | place: USA: Lake Erie, Ohio... | reverse complement strand
TTGGGTTATTTGGCTGATATAACCACTGATTAAATAATAATTTTAAATACTTGCCAGAAACTTTTTCCATCTCTGTTCTAAATTCGTCAGTAGTGGTATTCGCATTAAAATATTTTGCATAATAATTTTGAATTCCTTTTTTGAAATTCTTTTCTCCTATTAAATCTCTAAGCATATGAATTACCCATGCTCCTTTTTGATAAGTAATACCACTAGTGACATCTTCTTTTTCTGCAGTTCTTTCACTTACGATACTAAAATTGGGCATCTTAACTGACATATCATAAACAGACTTTCTTGCTTTTATAATGCCCTTGGTATATTCTTCTTTACCATATTCATTTTCTATAAATAATAAAGTAAAGAAGGTTGCAAAACCTTCGCTTAACCAAGCATCGTCCCAAGTGGTTTCTGTGATTGCATTTCCAAACCATTGATGTGCAATTTCATGAATAACCACATTTCTAGTTCTTTCATCACGCTTACCTGTGACTAAGTCCTCGCCATAAAAAATAGCAGAAGAGGTTTCCATGCCACCATTCACACTAGGGGTTTGAATATTCGCTAATTTTTCATAAGCATAAGGGCCCACATAATTTGAATAGAATTCTAAAACTTTTTTAGTAGGTTCATCAAAATCATAAAATCCAGCTTCTCTGTTTTTAGCATAGACCCATGTTTGAATTGATTTTCCTCTGAATTCATCTACATATTTAACAGCAAAATCGGCAACACCTAAAACAAATAACCAAGAAGATACGGGAACTGATTGTTTCCAATGGGTAAGTCTGGTTTGATTACCTAGTTCAGATTCTTCTAATAATAAACCATTGGATACTACTTTATAATGAGAAGGTGCTTTTACAATAAATTCAGAACTAGCTTTATCATAAGGATGATCAACAATCGGTAACCAATGTCTTCCTCTATTAGGCCAGTTCTCATTAAAAAAACTACGGTCACCTAATTTTGTATTCCCAATTCTTAAACCATCAAAAGGAACACCATGGTATTGAATAGTAAATGTTAATGTTTGATTTTTAGTAGAAGGGGCTGGCAAACTAATAATGAGTTCATCGTTTTGATGCGTATATTTTACAGCAGCACTCGAACTACTAACAGCATCTACCACCATACCTTTATCTTTTCTAGCGGTGGTTTTATTAATAAAATCTAGTCTAAAATTTTGCATACCCGCTTCTTTGAAACTAAGAGTTACCATAGTAGTTCCTGTAATTTCATTATCAGCATCTGATAAAATTAATTTAAATACATAATGTTTTACATCTATGTTTTTATTAATAGGGTAGGTATCGGCTTTTGATATAAGAGGGACAACTATGAATAAGGCTATTGTAAATAAATAAATAATTCTTTTCATTAGGTTAATGGTATTGTATATTTTATTTAATAATTTATTGTAGCGTTACTTTTTTCAAATAATTTCCTTTAGCATCTACTTGAGGAACAAGGGCTGAATTCACTATAATGCCTTCACTAGGAATAATGGTACGTTTAGTTTGACCATTAGCGGTAATTTCAAAAGGCAGAGGCATGAAGAAATTATTTTGTTTAATTTGATATTTGTGAAAATCTACTTCTTTAACTGTTATATCTAAAACATTCGTAGTGCGTAAGAAAAAATCAAAGAATGGTTTTAAATCTTTTCCTGCGGCTGTACTAAATAATTTTTCAACATCCATGGTGGTTACAAAATTGTCATAAGTAGTCTGAGGGTCGGTAGCTAATTTCTTTAAAGTAGGGAAGAAAATCTCATCTCCAATTAAGTATCTTAAACTATGCATGAAAAAAGATCCTTTACCATAAATATCTCCACCAGCATATACTTCTCTTTCTGTAATTTCATCACCAGCAGGCACAATGGCAAATTTATTTCTTGCATTACGTCTATGGCCAGCAATAATTTCATCGTAAGCAGGTTCGCCTCCAATTTCTAACATTGCCAATGCTTCTGCATAAGTGCCTATACCTTCTTGGATCCACATATGGCCCCAGTCTTTATTGGTTACTTTATTCGCCCACCACTCATGTGCATATTCATGAAATAAATTGTCTGAATAGTCTTGGCCATTAATAGTTTTATATCTAAACAAATTATCAAAAGTGATCATGGTCTGATGCTCCATACCAGAATTAGGTACTTCTACTATACCAATTTTTTCTTTAGCCCATGGGTATTCACCAAAATATTTCTCTAAAATTTGGTTGTCTCTTTTTTTAGTGGCAATAACTTTTTTAGCATGCATCGTATCAACTTCTAATACATAATATTCAATGGGTACTTTATTGCCAAGAATAGTGGTTAACTCATCTTTATACACTTTATACTTACCTATATTAAATAAAATACAATAATTACTAATAGTATAATTCGTTTTCCAATGATAAGTTGCTTTATTTTTCTTAGTGCTTACATTCATTAATAACCCTGGCCCTGCCACTACTAAATGAGAAGGCACGGTAATTTTTAAATCGGCTCCTTCATTCGGTTCATCGCTTGGATGATCCTTAGAAGGGAAGTACATTTTTCCACCTTCAGCTTGAATATTGATAGATATCCAATCATATCCTGCACTGTCTTTTTTCCAAGTAAATCCTCCATCCCAAGGAGGTTTAATAGCAACAGGAGGTATACCACTATATTCAATAAATACTTTTTGATTACCTATTCCAAAACCTGCAGCGGAACTAATAAATATTTTATCGTCGTGTTGATAGAAGGTAGCAGCTTTATTATTCACTTTAATTTTAGTCACCTTATATAAATGAATTAAATCAAGTAAAATAGTATCTGTTTTTTTAGACAAATTCAAACTTACTTCAGTCGAACCACTAATGGATTGCTTTGCTACATCTACATCCAAGGCAATGGTATAATGTCTGATATCCATAATAGCTTGCAAGGGATGTAATTTACCACCAGAAGTAAGGTAGGCAATATCTCTACTATTAATGTTATCATCATTTTGACTATATACCTGCAGTGATGCCAAGCTTAGCATAACAATGGTAAGCACCTTGCATAAGTTTACACCGAACTGCTTTAGTTGAATACTTAATTTCATTTATTTAAATTTTAGATTTTTGTGAAATTTTCATTAGCTAAATATAATTTTTTTAATGCAGTACCTATCATTTATATGAGATAATTATATTCAATTACAAACTCATTAATTGTATAGCTAAACTATTCTAAGTAATTGGTATTTAAGTATTTATATAAAATAAAAACTACAATTATCTAATATTTATGCATCAATAGCGCTTTAATAAACTACCTTCGCGTCACATTTACGCTTTATGACATTTCAAGAATTAAATTTAAATACCCCATTATTAAGAGCCATTGAAGAACTAGGTTTTAAGGAAGCTACCACTATTCAGTACAGGGTATTTCCTATAGTCATGTCAGGTAGAGATGTATGTGGAATTGCACAAACAGGAACAGGTAAAACATTTGCTTATTTATTGCCTTGTTTAAGACAATGGAAATTTGATAAAAATAAAGATCCTCAAATTTTAGTTTTAGTACCCACTAGAGAATTAGTGGTACAAGTAGTAGAAGCAGTTAATAAGTTAACACCGTATATGAGTGTGTCTGCAGTAGGCGTATTTGGAGGAGTGAATATTAATACGCAACAAATAGCATTAGAAAGCGGGGCAGATATTATTGTAGCCACACCAGGAAGACTATTTGACTTAATCATGAACGGCGCTTTTAAAACAAAAATGATTAAGAAACTAGTCATTGATGAAATGGATGAAATGTTGAATTTAGGTTTTAGAAAACAAATCACAAATATTTTAGAACTTCTTCCTGCCAAAAGACAGAACTTACTTTTTTCAGCCACTATTACAGACGACGTTGAAAAATTAATGAATGATTATTTCAGCGCACCCGTAAGAGTAGAAGCAGCACCAACAGGTACACCGCTTGAAAATATTATTCAACATGCGTATGATGTTCCTAATTTTAATACTAAGGTTAATTTGTTAGAGCTTTTATTAAGTTCTAATGAAGCAATGACCAAGGTACTTATATTCGCTGCTACCAAGGCTTTGGCAGATCAGCTCTTTGAAAAGTTAAATGAAAAGTTTCCAGAAACAGTAGGTGTGATACATTCTAACAAAGAACAAAATCATCGTTTTAATACCGTTAAACAATTTAAAGCAGGAGTATACAAATATTTAATTGCTACCGATGTGATGGCCAGAGGTATTGATGTAGCAGAAGTAACACATGTATTTAATTTTGATACACCCGATGTGCCCGAAAATTATATTCACCGTATTGGTAGAACAGGAAGAGCAGATAAAAAAGGTATTGCCATGACCTTTGTAACAGAAAAAGAAAAAGTTTTACAAAAGGGAATTGAAACTTTAATGAAACAAGCCATTCCACATTTAGCCTTGCCAGATGATTTAGAAATATCATCCATTTTAACGGAGGACGAGAAGCCGAAAGTGAGAATGAAAATTATTCAAATTAAACTGCCTAAGAAAGAAGAATCGGGCCCAGCCTTCCACGAAAAATCGGCTAAGAATAGCAAAGTGAATGTACGCAAGAATAGAAAAGAAATAATGCAGAAAAAGTACGGCAAGCCTATTTCTAGAGGAGGCAAGAAATAATACGCTCGAAAAAATTATTATATAAAATAAAAAGGCCCTTAAGAAAAATTAAGGGCCTTTTTTATGAATTAAAATCTTTCAGTAGCAGCAAAGAAGAAGTTTCCTTCAATTTGTGCATTCTCATCACTATCACTTCCGTGAACAGCATTTTCTCCCATAGATGCTGCAAAATTCTTTCTAATGGTTCCTTCTTCTGCTTGAGCAGGATTAGTAGCCCCAATTAATTTTCTAAAATCGGCTACTGCATTTTCTTTTTCTAAGATAGCTGCCACAATAGGGCCAGAACTCATAAAGGCTACTAATTCACCATAAAAAGGGCGTTCTTTATGAACCTCATAGAATTGACCAGCTTGTTCAACGGTTAATTTTGTCCATTTCATGGCTTTAACGCTAAATCCAGCCTTAATAATTTGGTCTAAAATTGCTCCAGTATAGCCTTTTGAAGTGGCATCTGGCTTAATCATCGTAAATGTGCGGTTCATAGTTAATTTATTATTAGTTGCTAATTGCAGGCGCAAAATTACTGAAAAACATCTGATTTACGCTAAATTTGTGCCTCTATGCAATCAATTGAACAATTTTACCCCATTCTGAATAAACCTTTTAAGGCTGTTATTACTTCGCATCAAAAGCCAGACGGCGATGCGATGGGCTCTAGTTTGGGTCTATACCATTTTTTAAAGCAGTTGGGCCATGAGGTAACGGTAGTATCTCCCACGAATTGGGCTTCCTTTTTAGATTGGATGCCAGGCACAGAAAATGTGATTAATTTTGAATCTAATAAAGAAAAAGCTACCAGTATCATTCAAGCAGCCGATTATGTGTTTTGTTTGGACTTTAATATACTGCACCGTACAAAGCATTTGGAACCCATTATTAATGAAGCAAAAGCACTTAAAATATTAGTGGATCATCACCAACAACCCGATACGCCTTCCTTTGCCTATGGTATAAGCGATGTGATGATGAGCTCTACCTGTGAAATGATTTATAATTTCATAGTAGAATCGGGCCATAGTAATCTAATAAATCTTGATATTGCCACTTGTTTATATACAGGACTGATGACCGATACAGGTTCTTTCCGTTTTCCTTCTTCATCGGCTTCAGTGCATAAAATAGTAGCCCATTTAAAAGAATTAGGTTTGAAGCATTCATTAATCCATGAAAAAATATATGATAATTCTTCAGAGGGAAGATTAAAGTTTATGGGCAATGCTTTTTTAAATAGAATGACGGTAATTCCTGAATTAAATACTGCCCTAATGGCCATCCCCAAAACGGATATATATAAATTCGAATTAAAAACAGGGGATACCGAAGGATTGGTTAATTACTTGTTATCCATTGAGGGTATCAAGCTAGCCGCCATAGTCATTGATAGAGAAGAAGAAAGAAAATGGAGTTTTAGGAGCAAAAATAACTTCGATGTTAATATATTTGCACGCACACATTTTGAAGGGGGAGGACATGCTAATGCGGCTGGAGGAAGATCTTCAAAATCTGTGGAAGAAACCGCAACCGATTTTAAAACCATTATAAAAGAGTATAAATCACAATTAACACAATTAAAATAAAAATGATAAAATCAACATTAAAGTTAGTGGCTGCTATTGTCTTGTTTGCAAGTTGTAACCAATATGAAAAAGCCCCATCTGGTATGCCTTACAAAATTACACATGGTAGTGGTAATGAGAAATTATTGCAACAAGGTCAATTCGTTAAATTAAATGTAGAGTACAAGTTAAAATCTAAAGACACTACTTTAAGTTCAACTTTTGGTGCTATACCAGTTTATTTCCCTATTGACACTGCTCGTTTAGGTAAGTATACATTCACAGAAGTAATTATGAAATGTAGAAAAGGAGATAAGGTTGAGTTCTCTTTATACATTGATTCTTTAGTAAGTATGAAAGTTTTACAATTGAATGAAGTATTCAAAGCGAAAGATATTATTTTAGGTAGAGCTGAAATCTTAGATGTATTTACGGATGTTAAATTAGTAGATGCCGATTACAAAAAAGAGCAAGACAAAGAAAAAGCAAGAGAGATTGCTGTTATTGCAGCTTATTTAGCTAAAAATAAAATTACTGCAGTACAATCTCCAGAAGGTGTATTCGTAGTTACCAAAGAAGCAGGTGATGCTACTAACAGAATCGACTCTACAAAAATTGCAAGCGTATTCTATAAAGGATATAATTTGAAGGGAGAAGTATTCGATACTAATATGAACCCTAACGATCCTAAGGCTAGACCTTACGATGTAAAAGTAGGAACAGGTAGCGTTATTCCAGGTTGGGATATCGGATTAAAGTATTTTGGTAAAGGAGGAAAAGGCGTTTTATACATTCCTGCAATGTTGGCTTATGGCCCACAAGCAAATGGCGCTATCAAACCTTATGATAACTTAGCCTTTGATATTGAAATTCAAGATGTAACTGCTGCTCCAAAAGCAAACACTATTGCACCTCCACCGCCACCAGTAAGATAATAAGTAGAAAAAAATAGTAAACTAAGAATTTACTATTTCTTAAAATATATAAAATGCTTCTCCTAATAAGAGGAGCATTTTTATTTTAGGTAGGGTAGTAATTGAATTATTTCATTAGCTTCTTTGACATCATGCACTCTAAGAATGTTCGCGCCATTTAATAAAGCTACTGTGTTCGCTACTGTAGTAGCATTTAAAGCATCTTTGGATTCAATGCCTAATGTTTTATATAAACTTGATTTTCTAGAAGCCCCTAATAAAATGGGAAGTCCAAGTTGTTTTAAAGTATCTAATTTTCTAATAATAGTAAAATTTTCTTCCACGGTTTTTCCAAATCCAAAACCAGGATCTATGACCCAATCATGAACTTCGTATTTAGCTAATAATTTCTTTTTAGCTTCAAAATAAGAAATGATTGATTCCATAATATCTTCTCTAGGCTCTACTTTATGCATAGTATCAATACCGCCCGTTAAATGCATACCAATATACCCTGCATTGTATTTAGCCACCACCGACAATATATTTTCATCAATACTAGCACAGCTAATATCATTTATAATATGCGCACCAGCTTCTAAGGCAGCTTCCGCAACACTTGCATAAAAAGTATCCACCGAAATAAGTTGTTGGGGATATTTTTCACTAATAGCTTTTACAATAGGAACAAGCCTTTCTGTTTCAATTTCCGCCCCCTCCATATTCGCCCCAGGTCTTGTACTTTGAGCACCTATATCAATTAGAGTAGCCCCTTGTTGTATAAACAATTCAATTTGAGCTAAAGCTGTTTCTATACTTGAATGCCTGCTTGCTTCATAAAAGGAATCCGGGGTAATATTTAAAATACCCATTACCTGGGGGGTATTGATTTGCCAGTTTAAATGCTTGGCAGGTATTTTAAACATAGTTAAAATTTAAGCTTATTTGATTATCTTGCAGTGGTTCAAAGATATTAATTAACAAAGTAATCGGACGAAATTTAATGAGTCAAACTTCCGCACAATTTGATCAAGCTATTGCTTCTTGCAGTGACATCTTTATTAAAAAAACAAAGGATTATGGTACTGCCTGGAGAGTTTTAAGAATAATCTCTGTGGTAGACCAAATTTTTATAAAGGCTTTACGCATTAGAACCATTCAAGACTTAGGTACGCAAAAAGTAGAGGACGACATTCAATCTGAATTTAAAGGCATTCTTAATTATGCTGTTATTGGTTTAATACAATTAAAACTAGGCGACCCTAAGGTAGACGAACTACCTGTTGATCAAGTACAAGCCCTTTACCAAGAAAATGTACTTTTTGCTAAAACCACCATGATGGATAAAAATCATGACTATGGGGAAGCTTGGAGGGATATGAGTCAAGAAAGTTATGCCGATTTAATTTTAATGAAATTAATGCGCATTCGACAAATTCTAACCAATGACGGCAAAACACTTATTAGCGAAGGTATTGATGCCAATTTTGTAGATATTCTTAATTATTCAGCATTTGCTTTGATACAAATGACAGAAGGTAAACATTAAAAAATAAAGTATGCAAAACTTCCTTAATATACTACGTTGGACAGTTGGTTTACTTTTTATTTTTTCTGGTTTAATTAAAGCCAATGACCCCTTGGGCCTTAGCTATAAAATGCAAGAGTTTTTCGATGTATGGGGTATTCAATTTTTAAATGATTATACTTTAGCATTTGCACTCATCATGAATACCTTGGAAATAGTAGCAGGCATTGCCTTACTTATTCAATTTCCTTACAAACAAACGCTTTGGTTATTACTGGGGCTTATCGTATTTTTTAGTTTCCTTACCGGCTATGCCTTGTTTTCAGGTAAAATAAAAACCTGTGGTTGCTTTGGTGATTGCATTCCATTAACACCCAAAACTTCCTTTATCAAAGACATTGTGCTTTTAGTGTCTATCGTTATTTTACTTATTAATCATAAAAAAGCTAAATCAACTATTCATAAATATCTAGGCATTTTTGTGTTAGTTCTAGCTACAACAAGTGTTGGCTATGGTCAATATTATGTTTTAGAACATTTGCCTTTTATTGATTGCTTGCCTTATAAAGCTGGCAATAATATTGTAGATGAAATGAAAGAACCCAAAGGGGCTATAAAAGACAGTGTTTCTATTCAAATGGAATTTGAGAAAGACGGCAAGGCTTACTTCTTTGATGCCAATCATTTCCCTGAGAATTTTGATTCTACCTATGTATATAAAAATAGAAAAGAAGTGGTGATGAATAAAGGCAATGGATTAGTACCCGCCATTATTGATTTTGAAATTTCTACTGTAAATGGGGAAGATACTACCCAGGCTTTGTTTGCCACTGAAATTCCTTATGTATTAGTTTTAGCAGGTAAGATTGAAGCCGATGTTCCTTGGGAAAACCTAGTTTCCTCTTTGCACAAAAAATATAAGTTAGTATATGTTGTAACATCTGATAAAGCAGGTGCTCAACAATTTTTATCGAAAGAAAATATATTAATAGGGGATATTACCATGCTTAAAACAGCAGCCCGCGTTTGGCCAAGTATACTTGTTATGAATGGCTCTACTATTATGCAAAAAACAAGCTATATAGATTACTTAAGTAACTAAATACCAAATAATTTAATTGTAAAAGTTTTATTTAGAATAGTAAAATTAAAAATTGTAGAAGAAAAATTTAAATAATAAAAGTATACTAAGAGTAATACTTTTATTTAATAATTACTTCGGTGACCGTATTTTCACCCATCTTCTCATTCACCCTTTCAATAATTTGTAATTTCTGAAAACCTAATTCGTTTTTCAAAGGGCCTACACTGGTTTGTATAAATAACTTTTGATTAAAGATATAAATTTTATCGGTGTACTTTGCAATGGTCACACCCATTAATTCTAACCATACATCTTCTATTTGAGCAGATCGGATGCCATTTTTTAATTTGCTTCCCTGTACAAAGTTCTTAAGTGCTTCACCTAATTTGAATGTTCCCATAGAAGGCACAATTTAGGGCTTATTATAGTTCTATCAACTGATAATCCGCTAAATATTTTCCTAATAAATTATCCATACGATCCTTATGGGTATCGGTTATAAAGACTTGACCGTCTGTTGAATGGCTTACCCAGTCTAATAGCTGAATCATTCTTTGCTCGTCTAATTTTTCAAAAATATCATCCATTAATAAAATAGGAGAGAATCCTTTGTGCCTTTTAATACATTCCCATTCTGCGAGTCGAATAGCGAATAATAAACTTTTTCTTTGTCCCTGTGAAGCTTCTTGCTTAAAAGGTTGTCCTTGAATAGTTATTATTAAATCATCTTTATGAATACCTACCGTAGTTCTTTGTAAAAGACAATCCTTTGCATAAGCATCATCTAATAAATCGTTAAAAGAATTTGTATGTAGTTTAGATTCATATTCAATATGAATTTTATCATTGTTCTTTGCTAAGTGATTATACAAAACCAATATTTCTGGAAGTAAATCATCTAATAATTGTTTTCTATAAGTATATATAGGTATACCGTTTTCTATTAATTGTCTATTCAATGTTTCAAGTAAAATAGGGTCAATGCTACCTATTTCTGCAGCTTGCTTCAATAAACTATTTCTTTGCTGTAAAATTTTATTATACTGAATTAAATATTTTAAATAGTCAGGATAAATTTGACAGAGTAGACTATCCATTAATTTTCTACGCTCATCGCTACTGCCTGTAATTATTTGAACATCGTCAGGGGCTATCATCACGCAAGGAATTTTTCCTAAGTGTTGAGATAATTTCGTGTATATAATTTCATCAAAATAAAACTCCTTTTTTAAAGTTTCTCTAATAATACAGGTAATCGGCACTTCTGTTTTATTAATAGTATAAAGGCCTTCAATACGCAAACCCTCATAAGCATGGTGTACATTTTGTGCATCAGGTCTGTTGAAATAACTTTTAGTAAAGGATAAATAATAGAGTGCATCCAATACATTGGTCTTGCCCGTTCCATTACTTCCCACGATACCCACAATACGATGCGTGAATTCAAATTGCTTTTGAACGTAATTTCTAAATTGGACTAATTTAAGTTGTTGAATGCCCACCATGACTGCAAAATACAAAGGGAATTGTTTCCTCCCTTTAAAATTCAAGAAAAGGGTGTAATTTTATTAAAATTTTATAGCATGACGCTTATTAGTGAGCAACAGCTTCCCAGCATTATAAAAAGACTGGCACATCAGATTTTAGAAACTTATCCTGGTTTAACCAATGCAGTCATTGTGGGTTTACAACCTAGAGGGGTTTAT
>Ga0315899_10007891_pt1 | contig 11440 bp, 9 predicted proteins | sample LakEriMetagenome_2_FD_203518 | JGI IMG/M metagenome (GOLD analysis project Ga0315899, IMG submission 203518) | Freshwater fungal communities from buoy surface, Lake Erie, Ohio, United States - Buoy 4 MA112 | ecosystem: Environmental > Aquatic > Freshwater > Lake | place: USA: Lake Erie, Ohio... | reverse complement strand
GCGGCAGCCCTGCCCGGCCAGCGGGGTGGCAACCTGAGTGCGTTCACCTTTGGACTGAACTGGTACCTGAACCCCAACGCGCTGGTCATGGCCAACTATGTGTACACAACCGGAACCTTCAACGCGAAGCCAAGCCAGTCCTTAACCCCATTTGACACGGGATTCCACTCGTTCGGCACGCGTTTTCAATTCACCTTCTAGGCAAACGCTTTTTCCCTAAAACGCAAAGGCCGAGCCCAAATAAAACAGGGTATCGGGAGCGGAATGATTGAGCCCCCCACCAGCTTGCCCCCAAAATGCGACGCGATCCAGCGGGGTCCACAGGAAGCCGCCACCCATCACCATGGCGTTCGGGTTGCCACCCGAAACGGGAGTCACATACTGGGGCAAGGCGGCGTCGTTGACATAACCATGCACAAAAAAACTAAGATTATCTGTTATTTCCCGACTGAGCGACATCTGGTAAGTGGTGGTGTAGGTTGTGAATTCGTTGCCGGCCCACCCGCCGACGATTCCCACATTCCAGTTCAGGTTCCACTTTTCGCCGATACTGTGGTTGGCCAGGAGTGACATGCCGGGGTGGATGCCGTTGCTCAGCTCCTTCGACCCGAAATTGGTCTGGATATAGGCCTGCAGTCCCAGGGCCGGGATGAACCATTCCTTGATTTCTTCCTGCAGGTGGATCTTCATGTCGAAGGTGACCGGGTTGAACCCAACTGACTGCTGTGAAGTCTCATCGCCCATGGTGACCTGCAGACCCTGCGTGTACAGGCGGAACTCCCAGTAATCGGTCACGCCGTAGCGGTACAGGCCTTGGAAGTTGTAGGCCGCTGTGTTTCCCTGGGCCTGCCCGGTCCATGTGAACGGTGTCAGCTCGACATAAAACCGCCCCGCGGGCAGGGTGTACGGGCCGTTGGGAAAATCGCTGCTGTCCGGTCCCGGCTCGCGGATGGTTTTGCGCCGGTCCTCCACTTCCGCCTGGCGGAAGCGCATGCGGGGGAACCAGTAGGGATCTTCCGGGACAGTACCGTCCACGGAGGCAGGCGCCATTTCCGGATCGCCACGCAAGGTTTGGGAAGGCTGCAACTGTAACGCAACAATCAGAAGGCAAACTGGCGACATGGTTTCCCCCCCCGAGAAATCGGAAACGGCTCATCCAAAACCCAAGGTGGGTCGGATATCGTCAAAGCGGGGGCAAGTCAACCCCTGGCGGAAAAATTTTCTCAGGGGTGGAAAGCAGCGTGAGATGGGTCAATCTTTCTCGGGGGGTGGTTCTTTACCCTTGGGGCCTTTTTCCTTGCCTTTTCCGGGGCTTTTTTTGCGGGTCCAGCCTTCGGGAGTGGGTGGCGGCAGTAGTGGCCGGGTGAGGCGGTCCACTTCCTCGCGCCAATCTTCGGGCCGAAGTTCCACGCGTGGAACATGCAGGGTCCGCTCCAGATCCTCGCCCAGGCCGAGGCTTTCCAGATGCACCCGCTGGATTTCGGCATCCAGCCGACGGAGCCATTCGGGCACATCGCGCCCCACGCCCACGGGCTTGACGGAGAAATTGTCCACTTCTTCCTGGAACAGGGCTAGGGCGGGGCAGGCGTAACGCTCGCGGGTTAGGGAGGCCCCCTCGCAATCCTCGCTTTCCAGCCAGGCTCTCGATTCCTCCTGGACCGGGCGCACCAGGGCGCAGATGCGGTCGAGTGCCATCGATTTGACGAAACGCTCCTCCACCCGGTCGCGGATGGTGCCCAACCGGGCGGCGTGCTTCTGTTCCAGCGCGGCAAGGCGCGTGACCTGGGCCTGTGCATCCGCGGCTGAATTGCGCTCCACGCGGCTGGCCCACAGGCGGGCGGCCACGGTGCGCCCCAGCCGCGCCAGTTGCTCATGGGCGATCAGGTGCGGGCGCAGTTCCCAGGCGCGACGTTCATAACTGGCCTTTAGGGCCAGGAAATCGATGAGTATGTGCAGGTTTTGACCGTAATCAGACAGCGTGGTGGTGGTGTTGTAGTCCTTGAACTCCTCGTAGTTTTCCACCAGCGTTTTCAGGATAAGTTCCAGCTTGCGGGCCGACTGACCGGCGTCGGCCTTGCCTTCCTCGATATCGCGCACCAGCTTGACCCGGTCGTAGGTTTCCGGTTGGCGGCCCAAGTCTTCCAGGTAACGGCCCGCTCCCCGGTGCAGGATGCCACGGAGGTTGGCCAGTGTCATGAAACGGGTGTGGAACAGGTCGTTGCCGTAGGTCTGTATGAAGGACCGCAGGTCCTCGTAATCCTTCTCGCTGGTCAGGTTTTCCAACGGGCTCATCTGGCCGCTGCGGCTGTGTTCCACCCAGAGCCTGGAAAAACCAGCCAGCACTTTTTCAAGCGTGTCCACCAGATTGCGGTCGCCGGGCGGGGCGGATTTCTCGTCCACCTCGTCCGACTGAAACAGATTGGGATTCAGGGCGAGGTATTGGTGGTCTTTATCCGGGATCAGCAGTTCGGCCTGGAAACCCTCGGGCTTGCGGATCACCTCACCCCTGACAGGGCAGGCATTGGCAACCGCCTCCACCACCGAGACAAGGCCGGCCTGGTAGTAGTGCACGAACTCGGTCACCGCCGGCACCCGCTCCCGCGGGCGGGTCTCCATCTCCCGCGCCTGCTCCAGGACCCGCAGCGTCTCCGCCAGGAGGCCGATGCGGGGCAGGCTTCCCACCAGGGCCCGCAACACGGCCAGGGCAGTGCGGGCCCGCAACAGCGCCTCGGGTGAGCCACCCTGCGACAACGGGGTGTAGAGAAGGTTTTCCGACTGAAATTCATCCAAAAATCCAGGCAGGAGCTTGCGAGCCAAGACCCGGTCACCCTCCAGAATGGCCCGTTCCAGTTGGATGCCTCCATAGGCCCAGCGCGGTTCACCCAACCCCTGTTTTCCGGCCACCAACGGCTTGGGATTCAACCAGAATTTGCCATCGCGGTTGATGGCCCGCAGGGCCATGGAGGCCATCTGCTGCTCGAGGGTGGAATTGATGGCACCCAATGTCAGCCGTTCGCGCAGGCTCCTTCGCCGCTCGAAATTCATCAGGGCGTCCACATCGGCGGATGACGGGGCCGGCAATTCCTGGCCGTGCACCGCCAAGGCCAGGCCCATCAGCGCCTCCTGGCGGGCGACGCATTCCGTTTGCCAGTCCCCCAGCCGTTCGGCCACCTTGGCGGGCAGTTCTCCCGTCTGGGGCATGAGGCGCGCCGCAAGGCGTGTCAAACGGCCGATGATTTCCTGGAACTCCAGGCGAACCTCCAGCTCATCGGCCACCTCCTCGAGATCAAAGGGGCCCTCGGAATCCTCCTCACCCGCCAAACCTGCGGCCGATCCTCCACCGCCGGATTCCCAACCTAGGGCCGATTCCAGAAACTCGACCTTTCGCCCGGGCTTCTCATCGATATCAGGATCGATGCCATCGGAACCCGACCCCGGGACCAAACCATCCAGGTCCATCAGCGCGCCGGCGTTGGCGCGCACCAGGTCCACAAAGCGGGTCACCATCCATTCCGGTCCGCGTCCCGAGGCGGCGCCTTCGCCGCTTTTGGCGGCCATCACCAGGTACCGTGTGGCCATTCGCTCGAAGCTGAACTGGCCATCCTCCAGCGGCACCTTTTCCGAACGTCCCACCCAGTGGACCAACAGGCCCTGCGCGCTATTCAATTCGGAGCGCCTGAGCAGCGCATCGAGGACCAGGCAATAGGCCTGGGGGGTGTTCAATTTCGCGACGCGTTTTTTCCAGAATTCGAGATCGCCCGTGCCGTCGCCATGGTCGCGCCAGTCGGCCAACGCCTCAGCCACCCGCTCGCCGGTGCGCAGGAACTGCGAACCGCGAACGGTGCGAGCGTCGGCCACCCGGTAGGTGGCGTGGGGGTCCCACCACGCGGCCAGTTCCTCCAGCGCGGCCTGGGCCCCCGCAGCAACCGTCCGGTTGCCTGTGGCCGCAGCCTCGCTCCAGACCATCACCCCGTACTGGAACAGCATTTCCACGGCCATCAACAGCTCATCCACCCGGTGGTCGCGCGTGGCGTCCTCACGGGCCGACCCGAGGGGGAACATCCCCTGAAAACCCAGCACATTCCACGGATCGGCGAATGCTCCCGAGCGGATTCCCCGCTGGATCAGCAGGCGGAGCTGGTCGATGCGGTTGAGGGCCTGCTCCAAATGGCCCCTGCGAGCCTCACCCTCCCCCAGGCGCAATCCGCCCAGCACCCGCGACATCAGCCGGTGGGACAGGGGCTCGATCTTCTCGGCCTCCTGCAGGCTGGCGGCGGTGAAACCGAGGCGGGCGTAGACCAACGAAAGGTAGCGTTGCTGCATTTGCAACGCGCGGTTTCTCGCCAGCCAGGCGTTGAGGAAATGACGGACCTTGCCGAAGGGTTGGCGGACCTGCTTCGCCTCGAGGACCAAACGATCGCGGTGGGGGCCCTCCACGGCCCGCATGGCCTCGTGGTAGAACTGGTCCCGCAGGCGCGCCACCTTGGGCACCAGCACGCTGAGGGATTGCGACGAGTCCAACATGCCCGGACCGCCACCCACCAGCCCCGCGGCCATGAGCAGTGTGCCCGCCAGCACCGCGGCGCATTCGGTCTCGCGTTCCTCGAGGGTGCCCCGCTCTTCCGCGGAACCGTGGCCGACGAGGTTGCTCCAATCGGCCAGCGCGATCAGCACCAGCCTCCGCACCACCATCCGGCAGTACCGCCCCTTGGAATCGATCGCGGCGGGATCCCATTCGCCGAAGACATGGTTGGGCCGGAGGTTAGCCGGATGGCCGTGGTCGTAGGCCCGCATGTCGATGGCGATTTCACCGACCTGTTCGAGATCCAATCCGGCCTCGGCCAGCACGCTGGGAGACACCTTGCGGAGCAGGTCGACCGCCTTACCCACCAACCGCCCCATGGGCCCCCAGGAAGGACCAGCGTCACGCAACCAGACGGGCACGGGGCGGTGGCGCTCGTGATCGTAGGGTTCGCCCAGCGACTTGTTTTCCAGCACGGCCAGCGGGCGGTAGCCCAGAAAATCGTTCAGGCGCCGCAGCACCTCGCGGACGAAGTCAGGCTTGCGGCCTTCCCACGCCTGAGGATCGGGCTTGCTGCCACGCTCCTCCCGCAACGCCAAGACAGTCTCGATGACCCGGGCCAGGAAGAATGGCTGGAATAGTTCGCCCTCGCGCCCCTTCAAATGGTGCAGGAGATCCTCGTGGTGGACGAGGTAGGCATCCATTGTCTCGGCCGTGAGATCCAGCACCTCACGGGCCTGGGCGGAATCCCGGAATGTGGGTTCGCCGGCAAGGTTGTCCAGCCATTCGCCCAAAAGGCGCAGCAATGAGACCCAAACGCGGGGCCGCCCCGCTTCGGCCAATTCGCCATAGACCTTGCTGAGCGTCTGGCGCCACCGGCCATCCGGCGCCCCTTGCGAAAAGTTGCAGTATCCCAACAGACGGACGGCGTCTTCCCTGCTGATGCCGGTGGTGTGGGTCTCACTCAAAGGGAAACACCCTGTTGATTCATCTTGCTCCCGCCCAATCCCGTCCGGTTCACCCTGATCTGGGTGCACCTAAAAATGACAGGAACCGATCCATTCCAAACTAATCGGGCGAAACCCAAGGCTAACTTTTTCAAGGTGCCCGGGGAAAGCCAGATCGGTCCCCTGGATCGCTTTGGACCGCCCAATTTATCATGGTCGGCAAAAGCCAAAGGTCCAAGGGCATAAAGCCCTTGGACCTTTCATTGGACACGATCGGGTCCGATGGGGTTTTATACCCCCAAGATCAGGCCTTGGCGGTCTCGGCCTTGGGCTCCTTGACCGCATCGGCAGTCTCGGCGGCGCCCTTCGGACCGATTTGCACATCCACGAATGCAATCAGGGCTTTCGCGCCACCATCCCCGATGCGGTAGCCATGCAGCTTGAGAATGCGGGTATAGCCACCGGGACGGCCGGCGAAGCCCTTGGCCCGTTCCTCGAGCTTCTTCAGGACGGTCACCTTTTTCCACGCCTTTTCCACGCCCTCGTTGGCCTTGTCGGTCACGAGGGGGGTATGAGCCGTCGGCCCGAGGCGCGAAACCACCAGACGGCGGGAAGCCAGGTCACCCTTGCGGGCCATGGTGATCAACCGTTCGATGAACGGCCGCAACTCCTTGGCCTTGGCAGGTGTGGTGGTGATGCTGCCGTGCTCGATAAGCGCGCAGGCCATGTTGCGCATCAGTGACCGGCGATGGGCCGAGTTCCGGTTCAGTTTGCGACCGGCTTTGAGGTGTCTCATGACTCTTCAAGCTCCTGTACTGGGGCAATCCCGCCCTTAGCGCTTGACGCCAGGCATCTTCATGCCCAAGGTCAGGCCGTTCTCCTGCAATTTTTCCTTCACTTCCTTCAGCGTGGTTTCGCCAAAGTTGCGAACTTCCAGAAGTTCCTGGTCGGACCGGGAAACCAGATCGCGCACCGTGGTGATGCCCTCGGTTTCCAGGCAGTTGGTGGCGCGAACCGAGAGCTCGAGTTCGGCAAGACTCATGGCCAGCTTGCGCTCCAGGGCGGAGTCGACAGCGCCACCGCCCGACTGCTCGAAGCGATCGTCGAGGGAGACCTCGGGACCAGGCTCCGTGTACTGAATAAACGGGTTCAGGTGCTTGCGGAGGATCTTGGCGGCCTCAACCAGCGCCAACTGGGGGGTGGTGGTGCCGTTGGTCCAGATTTCCAGAACCAGCTTGTCGTAGTTGGTCCGCTGGCCCACGCGGGTGTCCTCGGTCTCGTAACGGACCTTGGCCACCGGGCTGAAACTGCTGTCCACAGGAATCACGCCGATCTCGCGATCCTTGCCGATGTTTTCCTCGGCGGAACGGTAACCACGGCCGTTGGCGACGGTCAACTCGACATGGAAATCGATGTCGTCGGTCAGGGTGGCGATCACATGCTCGGGGTTGATGATCTGGACGGTCGCATCGGTGATGATGTCCTTGGCGAACACCGTGCCTTTTTCGGAGCGCTCGATACGGATGACCTTGGGCTGGTCGGAGGTGTTCCGCACCACCAGGCTCTTGATGTTGAGGATGATGTCCATGACATCCTCGACAACGCCGGGGATACTGGTGATCTCGTGGGCGACGCCGCGGATTTTCACCTGAGTGATGGCGCTTCCCTCGAGGCCGGAAAGGAGGATGCGGCGAAGGCTGTTGCCCACGGTCACACCCAGGCCACGCTCGAACGGCTCAATGGTGAACTTGCCGTACGTGTCGGAAAGGGTGGCCCGATCAGGCACGACCCGGCTAGGCAATTCCAATCCACGCCAACGAATACGCATGGTCCAACTCCCGTTATCAACCGACAAAAAAACGACCGGGATCGCCCATCAGCCCGGGGACAATGCCCGGGCACCGGCTCCCCCGGCCAGGTAAAGGCCGAAGACAGTTGTCAGCGTGAGCAGAACTCGATGATGAGCTGCTCGCGCAGTTGATCGATATTAGGATCGACATCGGTGCGACCGGGAACCCTGGTGAGCAGCCCCTTGGGCGGATCACTCTCGGAACCCTGACGCTCGAGGAAGGCGGCCACTGGACGCTTTTCCCACTCGGCCAAGTGACCGCGAACGATCTTCAGGGAGTGCTCGCGGTTCTTCACCTCGACCACATCGCCGGGGGCCAACACGCGGCTGGGGATATCGCAATGGCGGCCATTGACAGTGACATGGCCGTGGGCCACGATCTGGCGGGCGGTGGCGCGGCTGGGAGCCCAACCCAGACGGTAGACGACATTGTCGAGCCGTCGCTCCATCAGCGACAGGAGCTGCTCGCCGGTGTTGCCTGTGGCGCGGGAAGCGTCGGCGAACTGACGGGAGAACTGACGGTCGAGGAGACCGTAAAAACGCTTCAGCTTCTGCTTCTCACGCAGCCGGGTTCCGTATTCGGAAGGCTTGGAGCGGCGGGCGCCGTGCATGCCGGGAGCCTTGTTGCGCCTTTCGATGGCGCACTTGGAGGACTCGCAACGGGTGCCCTTGAGGTACAGCTTCACGCCCTCGCGGCGGCAGAGCTTGCAAACGGATGTCGTGATACGGCCCATGCTCGACAAACCACCATTCAGAAGACTGGGTTAGAAAAGTTTCCTGAGATTAGACGCGGCGCTTCTTGGGGGGACGGCAACCGTTGTGCGGCAGCGCTGTCACATCCTCAATCATGCGGATGATCATTCCGGAGGCCTGGAGGGCGGTGATCGCCGACTCGCGGCCGGAACCTGGCCCCTGGACGCGGACCTCCAGTTCACGCACGCCGAACTTGGAGGCCTTCTCGGAGGCGATCTCGGCTGCGCGCTGGGCGGCGAAGGGGGTGCTCTTGCGGCTGCCCTTGAAACCGGCGACACCGGCCGAGGCGAAGCACAAGGCGTCGCCCATCTTGTCGGTGATGGTGACAATGGTGTTGTTGAATGTGGCCTTGATATGGGCCACACCCTGACTCACATTGCGCCGCTGTTTCCTTTTCTTCGCCTTTGCCACGACCAGTCCCCTTAGGCCACCCTGTTGAATCCTCGACCGCAAGAAACGGGATCCCGCCTGCAGCGAGGACCCCGGCGGCTAATTCTTACTTGTCCTTCACGCCCTTCTTGCCGGCGACCGTCTTGCGCGGCCCCTTCCGGGTGCGGGCGTTGGTTTTGCTGCGCTGGCCACGGCAGGGCAGGTTGCGACGATGGCGCGACCCGCGGTAGCTGCCGATGTCCTTCAAACGGGCGATGTTCTGCTGGATTTGCCGGCGAAGCGGCCCTTCCACCGTGTATTCACGATCGAGGATGGTGGCCAAACGGCTCACATCGTCCTCGTTCAACTCCTTGGCGGGGCGCAGGGGATCCACGCCGGCTTGCTCGCACAGGCGCAGGGCCATGGCGGGGCCGATGCCATAGATGTAACGCAGCGAAATGTGCGTTTTCTTGTCGTTCGGGATGTCAACGCCCAAAATACGGGGCATCTTGCGCTCCTACCTTACTCTTGCCGCCCGGAATCTTGTGAAAAAACCCTAAAAGCCAATCAGCCCTGACGCTGCTTGTGGCGAGGGTTCTCGCAAATCACCAGAATTTTGCCTTCCCGACGGATAATTTTGCACTTTTCGCAAATCCGACGGACACTTGACCTGACTTTCATCCGCGCACCTCATCCCTTCCCGGCCCCACAGTGCCCGGAAGCCAAAAGACAGAACCTTTTCGCGCAACTGGAAACCCGGATCGTATCGGAACCACGGTTTTCCCGCAAGTGGACTCAGACCACCGTGGTGGCTTTTGCCCCGGTTTTCACAGGGGTAAAACCATGCCGAGGTCAAACGGAAACGATCCGTTCTTCCTTATCATCGGCAGTCAGCACCCAAACGCCCTGTTCTGTCAAACCAAGGGTATGTTCCACATGGGCGCTGGAAAGTCCGTCCCGGGTGACCACGGTCCAATGGTCCCTCAGGACTTTGGTGGCCGATTCACCCATGTTCAGCATGGGTTCGACCGCCAAAACCAGTCCGGGTTCCAGCCGGAAGTCGCTCCTTCGGGTCTGGCGATCCACATAATTGGGCACCTGGGGGGGTTCGTGCATGGCGCGACCGATCCCATGGCCGACATATTGGGTCACCATCCGGTATCCGGCGGATTCCGCCCGCAGCTGCATTTTGGATGCCACATCGGACCAATTGCCCCGTTTTTTCAGCTGGGCGGCGGTCTCGCGGATTGCCAGGTCGAGCACTTCCCAGGCAACCTGACACAATCTGTCTTTTGCGCTACTGATAGCGCCAATGCCAACCGTGATTGCAGCGTCTGCACACCAGCCATCTAGCCGGCAGGCAGTGTCGACTTTGAGAAGATCACCTTCCGCCAGTAGCCGAGGGCCGGGAAGGCCGTGGACCACCTGCTCGTTGACGGAAAGGCATGTGCTGCCAGGGTAGGGAACCTTGCCTGGATATCCCTTGAACAGGGGTTCGGCGCCGTGGTCGCGGAAAAAGGTTTCAACGGCCCTATCGATGTCCTCGAGCTTGGTTCCCGGGAGGGCCATGCCACGGGCCAACCGCAAGGCTGCGGACACCAAGTGCCCAGCCTTCCGAATGCCCGCCATGTCCTCGGCGGTTTTCAACTGTGGCCCGTCAGGCCTGCCCGAGCGCAACATTCCCGGCCCGTCTCCCTGAACCTTCCCAATATTCCGAATCAAGCCCATCAGTCGCCGATGGCGGCTTCCAGCAAGGCGCGAACCCGGGTGATATCCCCGGTTCCGTCCACCTCACGCACCAAGCCCTTGGCGCGGTAGTAGGGCAACAGTGGCTCTGTATCCCGATGATACACCACCAGTCGGGCCTCGACAGTCTCCGGGGCGTCGTCAGACCGCTGAACCAGTGGGGTGCCGCAATCGTCGCAGAGGCCGTTTTTTTTGGGCGGATTGGAAATCACATGGTAGGTGGCCTTGCACCCTGGTTTCGGGCAACTCCATCGCCCGCTAACCCTTCGGACGATTTCACGATCGGGCACGTGTATTAGGACGACCCCGTCGAGTGGCAATTGGCATGCCGACAAAATGGTATCGCAGGCCTTCGCCTGTGGCAGGGTTCTGGGGTAGCCGTCGAGGATAAACCGGGAAGGCCTGTCCGCCCGGGCGAAACGCTCGGCTATGAGGTCGTTGACCACCTGGTCAGGAACCAGGTGGCCCTGATCGACATGAAACGAAGCCTCCCTGCCGGCAGGTGTCCCTGTGCGCATCGCCTCGCGCAACAGGTCGCCGGTGCCGATATGCTCGGCATGCAGCTTTTGGCACAGCACCTTGGCTTGGGTGCCCTTGCCACATCCGGGAGGTCCTAGGAAAACGAGACGCATGCCCGCCCTCCGTCAATGGTCTGAGGCGGTGACGCCGGGGGCGGGATCAATCTTCCGTCAGTCCCTTGTATTCGCGCATGACCAGATGGCTGTTGATGCGCTGCACAAGATCGAGGACGACACTCACAACAATCAGCAGGCCCGTTCCACCGAAAAACTGGGCGACCTCGGGGCGGACCTGCATGAAGCTGGAAACCAGGCTGGGCAGGATGGCGATCAACGCCAGGAAACCGGCACCCACATAGTTGACGCGGGAAACCACCCGATCCAGATATTCCTGGGTACGAGGTCCGGGACGGAAACCGGGGATAAACAGGCCGGTTCGCTTGAACTGCTCTGAAATCTCGCGGGTGTCGAAGGTGACACCAAGCCAGATGTAACTGAAGACATAGATGAGGATGACTTCGGCCACCATGTAAATCCAGCCCTGGCGCTGGAAAGCGTCAGCCAACTGGTACAGCCAGCCAGTCTTAAAGGTGTTGCCCAAGCCGAGGAAGAGCATGTAGGGGACCAGCATCAGGCTGGAGGCGAAGATCACCGGCATCACATTGGCCTGATTGATCTTGATGGGCAGGAAGTTACGATTGCCGCCGCCAAACACCCTAGAGCCGCGCACAAATTT
>Ga0315899_10007890_pt1 | contig 11442 bp, 13 predicted proteins | sample LakEriMetagenome_2_FD_203518 | JGI IMG/M metagenome (GOLD analysis project Ga0315899, IMG submission 203518) | Freshwater fungal communities from buoy surface, Lake Erie, Ohio, United States - Buoy 4 MA112 | ecosystem: Environmental > Aquatic > Freshwater > Lake | place: USA: Lake Erie, Ohio... | reverse complement strand
CCAAAGAGACAGAGGCGGGCGAGCGAAACCTTTGGAGGAACACCAGGGGGAAGCCAAGGATTCCGCAGATCATACGGTTCTACGGTGGGTAAGTTGTCAATTCGCATGGCGGAGGCCCGCCATGCGAGGGCGCCAGCTGTCACAATCCCCACCAGTGAGGTGGGGATTGCTGTGACCTTCAGCGCCAAGACCCAATACGCCCTGGTGTCGTTGATCGAGCTGGCGGCGATCCACGGCCAGGGTGGCGTCCTGCAGGTGGGGGAGATCGCCCAGCGACAGTCGATCCCGGACCGCTATCTCGAGCAGATGCTCACCAGCCTGCGCCGGGCGCAGATCCTGCGCAGCCAAAGGGGGCCCAAGGGTGGCTACCAGCTGGCTAGGCCCCCGGCCCAGGTGAAGCTGGCGGAGGTCGTCTCTTGTCTGGAAGGCGATCCAGCGCCTCCGGAGCCCTCCCGGCAGTCAGCGGAATTCCAGGTGTTGGCCAGCTTGGAAGAGGAGCTGGCGCAGACCCGCCAACGGCTGCTGCAGGAAACCACCCTGCAAGACCTTCTGGATCAACGCAACAGCCTGGCCCAATCGCAGGTGATGTATTTCATCTGAGCTGGTGTTGCGTGGGCTGAAAGGCAAACCAATCCAGTTGTTGGCGCTCGCCCTGCGGGTTGGTTTGCACCAACGCGATCCCTTTGATGGTGCCGTCTGCGGCGTACCAAGGATCTTGACAGAGGGCGTCAAAAACCTCGCGAGCCGCCTCCAGCGTTGGGTAGTCGCCAACCGGAACCACTCCCCAGGAATCGTGGGTGCAGATGCTGAAGGCCATGTTCTGTTTCTCAACAGCTCCACGACTACCACGATTCCGGGGGCCTCGGCTGCCCCAACTCTGAATAGCGAGCATCTGATCACGCTTGCACGTATAGCAAGAGTTAAACGATTTGTTTCTTGCCTCGAAAGCGACTATGTGCCTCCTCTCTACGCTGAGATCAATGAGTCTGTCTGCATAGAGAACAACGCGATCATCAAAACACCCTTCAACGACGCCGACAAGTGGCCTGATGCTCCGGTTCCGCCGCCTGCTTCGCTCTAAGCATCTGCAGGCGATGGGTTGAGCCATGCGGTGGCTATCGGCAGGCGGGCTTCCTCAGGCCTGGCCGCTAATGAAGCCATGGCTAATGACGTGAAGAACACAAACTGTGCGAAGACGCATAGCCTGGAGTTCATGGATCCTTTCGATCTCCAAGTGCGGTGAGTAGTGCCTTGCCAATCAGTCACTATCTCACTGCCAATCTCAATCGCTGTTGCCTGTCATCCACAGAGGCTAAACAAACCTAGGCGATGGCGAAATCCATGCCGGATCGGGTGGATGGAGGGCCGGTGTCCAAGCAGCCGGCCCTCCGTCAGCACTGATCGATCTTTGCGCCCGCCCGGCCGGACAACGCGCTGATGCTCTCCTTCCCTTCCAGATGGATCGTGCCCTTGTTGCTGCCGCCGCCACCGCCATAGGTGCGAATCTCAGGCTGGTCGCGGTTGGCATCGATCACGCCCACGCTGAGCTGATCCACCCTCTTGCCGCTCCGTAGGCCAATCGACGTGATCCGTGTTTTCGAGAGGAAGGCGTGGCTTTCTCTCTCCACAACCGTGAAGGGATGGCCTCCACCACCCCCCCAAGTGGGCGTTGCGATTGGGTCGCATTGCAGCTCCGGCGTGCCATTGCTGAGGGACGCGTACACCAAACGGGGGAAGTCGGCAGTCGCCTGGGTGCGATAGAGCCTCATCTGCTCAACGATCAGAGTGCGGTCGGCTTCCGCCACCTGCGTGAAGGTGAGAAGCTGAGGATCATGCTCAACTGTGCTGTAGCCATAGAAGTGGTAGACCTGATCAAGCCAATGCATCTGATTCAGGCATTCTTCGATGGTCTGCAGATAGGACGTCAGCCCATCACAGAATGAATCACCGATAAAATAGGTGCGATTTTGGCTGATCTTGTTGAAGGCTTCCACAGCTCCGGGGGTGTCGTCGGCACCCAGCACCGATTCGTAGTCGCTAGTTTCAAAGCTGATCAAAGCGAGATGGTCGAGTTCCGTTTTGGCAAATTCATTGGCATAAGTAATGAATTCGCTGCCTTGGGGAAGGACGGGATTTCGTATGCCAGTAAGGTAGCATTGAGTCTCGGTTCTAATTGTGGTCGATTGCATCAAGGAGTTGATTGCGATTTGCAGGTTGGCATCAAAACTTGCACTCGCACCAATTTTGCTGGCTTCAAGTTCGGCGATTAAATCCTTTTGTTCAGTGCTCGATTGGCAATAGAAGATGTACAAGCCAATGAATTCTCCGCCCATGGTGACGCTTGAGAGAAAGGAGTCTCCATAGAGCTGGACGAAGCGATCGGCCTGACTGTTGTCCCCCGGCAATTGCACATCAGGACGAAAGCGCTTATTGGGAGAGCTGATGATATCGATTGGCTAGAATGCTGTTACGCTGATAACTACACTGTAGGTGGTAAGTTGTATCGAGTAAAAAAAGTCAACCTTGGCGCTTGCACTGCCAGTCAGCCCAAACCTCGCTGAAACCGATTGGCTGATCGCCAGCGACTGGGTGAGCTGCTCAGCCGAGAGATTGACCGTGCATTTGGTTGTTGTCGAACCGCCATTGACTCGTTGCTCCCCGGTGACCGCAGTATTCAGCCCCTCCCCAGTCATGCTATTTGTGCCTTGAAATAAGGAGCTGGGAGCACCCTGAATTACAGCGGATTCAGTTTGATTCGGGGTTGTTTGAAAATCGGTCATCGTGTAGGGTTTTTTATCAATCTAGGCACCCGTTGCTTTAACGGCAAGCTGGGCCCTTGAGCGTGCAGGCAAGACGAGAGGCTGGAAATAAGGCCCATTCTGACTAGGTTGTCGATCAGAGCGTAGGGAACAGCGCATATGGAACAGACGAGAAGCTTTAGGCCTTTCACAGGCGGGTTGGCCGGAGCTTCCTTATCAACGGAGGGGGTGGGATTCGAACCCACGGACCCTTTCGGGTCGCCGGTTTTCAAGACCGGAGCCATCAACCACTCGACCACCCCTCCTCAAGCCTCCCTTGGGCATGCCTGCCAGGGATGGCAGCGTCCGCACGGGCGGCACGCTTGTCGCCCATGATCCCATGTCTGTGGCTTTCCAGGCAGCCCCCAGGCGTCAGGGAACCTGTGCAGCAGTCCCTAAACCGGTCGCCCCAATTGATTCGGGATACCCTTGCAGCCTCCCGGGATGGTGGCTCTGGAACGGGCACCGCTCCAAGAGGCTAAGTAGTGGTGGGTTTGGGCGTCGAGCAGGCGGGCGCCGGAGAGATTGATGTTTTCCACCACGGCGCCCGTGCCGGCCCCCGTGGCCAGATCAAAGGGGGCTGAGCCCAGGCGGGGGGAGGCTGTTTGCGGCCGGCCGTAGAAAAAGCGGCACTCTTCCAGGCGGGTTTGCTCCAGGTTGGTGCCCGCCAGATTGGTGCCCGCCAGGTTGGCTCCCGTGAGGTCGCAAAACGACAGATCTGCCCCCCGCAGATCGGCGCCGTTGAAATCCACCCCGCGCAGGTCGGTGCCCGAGAGATCCACCCCCTTGAGCAGGTGCTGCAGGCGGATCACGGGCACGCCCGCAGCCCGATCTTCCGCGTAGCTGCCCTCCCCATCGAGAATCGCCCGCCCAAGCCGGTAGTCGCGTTTCAGCGGGGTGAGCAACTTGGCATGGGAGAGGAAGCGCAGCACTCGGGCCTTGCCATCCCGATCGATCGAGCCAAACACCGCTGAGAGTCGCCCTTCAGCGAGCATCCGCTCCAGGGGCCAGTCTTCAAGCATGCCCTCCTCGTCGCTGATGAGTTCAGAGATGCCATGGATGAAGCTGTCGATCGTTTGGGCTTGCGTGATGCGGTTTTGCTGGGTGGTGAGCCGCTGATCCACTAACACCTGGCGCCAGGCGATCATCAACGCCACGCTGGCCACCATGATCTGGCCGAAGGCCCCCACCACCCCTTCCCCGAGGGCTCCGATGGCTTCCCAATTGCCGCTGCGCAACAGGGTGAACAAGGGATCCAGCCAGCCCAGGGCCATGGGGATCACCAGGGCAGCGAGCACAAGGGCCACCGCCGCCAACACGCGGGCCGTGGGCGCGTCATCCAGACGCCCGCTCAGTTGCCGCCACAACGGCGGCAGCAGCTGGAGCAGCGCCAGGGTGAGCAGCAGGATCCCGGCCGCCAGGATCAGGGGGCGCAACCCCGCCAAGCTCACCGCCAGGGTGAAGAGCAGGGCCAGAAGCAAGCGCAGCGAGGCGGAGCGGTTGATGCGGCTCCAGGCATTGCTGGGCCGGAACGCAGGCACCTCTGCCATGTCCGAGAGCATCAGCCCCTGGTTCTCCGGATCGGGGGGCAGGGGGGGGATCAGGGCTTCGGTTTCAGGAGGCGGGAGGGAGGAGCTCATCTCAGGTGACAGAAGCCAGGGGCATGCTCTGGAAATAGAAGCCGGCCGCCAGGATCACATAGGCCGCCAGGAGCAACACCCCCTCCAGCCAATCGGAGCGACCATCCAGACTCACCAGATTGCTCACCACAACGGCGGTGGCGATGGCCATCAACTCATAAATCTGGAAATTCAGATCCAAGGGGTGGCCCAACCATGGGCCCAGCAACACCAAAATCGGCACCACCAGAAGCGCCACGAGCAGGGTGGAGCCAAGGGCCACGGAAACCGCCAGATCCATCTTGTTTTTTTGTGCCATGGTCACGGCGGTGAGGTATTCCGCCACACCACCGAGCAGGGGCAGCAGCACGACCCCGGTGAAGAGCGGGCTCAGCCCCACCTTGGTGGTCACCTCCTCCACCACACCCACAAACAGCTCCGATTCGTAGGCCACACCCGCCGTGGCGGCCACGAGGACGGCCAGCCAGGGCAGGAGGGGTGGTTTGTGGGAGGCGGAGCCGCCTGCGCCGTGGGCATCGGCAGCGGGATCCTCCGTCAGGTCGGCCTCGGCGACGTCGTAGAGGCCGCTGTGGGTGCGAAGGGAAAAGAGGAGCGTGAGCGCATACACCAGCAACAACACACAGGCCACAAAAGTGGAGAAACGCTGGGTGCCCATCCCATGGCCCCCATCCCCCATCCCGGTGAGGCTGGGGATCAAGATCGCCAGCACGGCCAGGCTCATGGCGGTGCCGTTCACTCGGGCCACCACCGGCTGGAAGGTTTGCTCCTGGCGTCCGATGCCCCCCACCAGCATCGAGAGCCCCAGGGCGAGCAAGAGATTGGCCACGATGGTGCCCGTGATGCTCGCCTTCACGATCTCCACCAGGCCCGCCCGCAGCGCCGTGAGCGCAATGATCAGCTCGGTGGCATTGCCGAAAACAGCATTGAGCAGGGCACCAATCGAGGGCCCCAGGGCCAGGGCCAGCTCTTCGGTGGCTGTGCTCAGCCACACGGCCAACGGCAGGATGGCCAGGGCCGAGGTGAGGAACACCGCCCCCTCCCCCATCTCCAGGCGCTCCGCGGCGATGGAGATGGGCACAAACACCAGCAGACCCAGGGCGACCTTGGTGCGGAGCGTCATGGGCGGCGGGGCGATCCACCCATTGTGCGGGCTGGCGAGAATGGATGGCATGTGTGAGCTTCTGGCCCTCAGCGCCAACACCCCCACCGACCTCTGCTTCTCCTTCCATGGCCTTAGGCGCCGCGGTGGCGCCACGGCAGACCATGGCGATGGTTGGGGGTTGGCGTGCTTCAACGTCGATGGTCAAGGGGTGCGCCTCTATCGGGAGGAGGCACCGGCGGCGTTTTCGGCGGTAGCCGCCGAGGTGGCCACCCTCCCGTTGAAATCCCATTGCTCCATCGCCCACATCCGCAAGGCCACCCAGGGCAAGGTGGCTCTGCAAAACTGCCACCCCTTCCATCGTCGCTGGCATGGGCAGGATTGGGTGTTCGCCCACAACGGGAATCTGGAGGGCAGCTGGCAGCTGGATGGTGGCTACCAGCCCAAAGGTGACACCGACAGCGAGGCCGCCTTTTGCTGGCTGCTGCAGGAGCTCGATCGCGCTGGTGTGAACCCGGAGGATGGGATCGGTCTCTATTCCACGCTGGCAGAGCTCTCCGCCGGGTTGGCCCAGCGGGGCACCTTCAATGGCTTGCTGAGCAACGGCCATTGGTTGTTTGTCTATGCCACCACCCGGCTGCACCTGCTCACCCGGCAGGCTCCCTTCAGCCAGGCCCGCCTCGCCGATGATGATGTGAGCGTGGATTTCTCCGAGCTGGCGGGACCCCACGACGTGGTCACCATCGTCAGCACCGAGCCCCTCACCACCAATGAAGCTTGGCTGCCGCTCCAGCCCGGCCAGGCTCTGTGGGTGGTGAAAGGCAGGGTGTGCTCGCCCTAGGCGCCTCGCCAGCGGCGGGCACAACGCTGGATGGTTTCACGGCAATCTCCTTCCATCAACAGACCACTCCCCCCCCAGAGCAGCCGCGGGCCCCAGTCGGCGGGGGCGGATCCCAGCTCCCGGATCGGCTCGAAGCCCAATGCGCGAAAATAGCGCACCAGCCGGCGATGTTGACGGTCGTTGTCGTGGATGGCCAGAAAGCGGGCCCGGCGGCAGGGCGTGCATTCCAGGGCCCAGGCACATCCCGCGGCCAGAAGCAGGGGAGCAGCGCCCGCGCTCCCCTCGCCTTGCACCCGCAGGGTGTCCAGCCGCAACCCTTGCCCCTGGGGGAGGGCCCAGCCCTTGAGTTCCCCCAGCCATTCCGCTCGGCCATCGCCCAGGGGCCGAGCCACCACCGCCCTCAGACTCCAAAGCCCCAGCCGCCGGGGCGCGGCCAGCCGGAGTTTCCATCCCCGCCGAGCCGCTTCGGCCTCGATGGTCCCCAGGTCGGGCACGGCAGCGAGGGAAGCCGTGCTCACGAAAGCTCCCTCTCGCCCTCGGGGAGATAGCGCTCCGCGAGGAGCACCGCCTCGATCGGCAGCGGTCCGTAGATGTGGGGGAAGCCTTCGCCGCTGCCCGGAGCGGGCTCCTCCCGCACAGGGATGGCGGCGCTGGCCAGACATGTCGGATCGATCACCAGCAGCCGCAGCTCTGGTGCATCGCTGTAAAAGCGTCCCCAGGTGGCCTCCACCTGGTGGCTCCAACTGGCATGGAGAAACCCCACCTCCGCCAAACTTTTGCCCCGGGTGGAGCGGCCGTAGAGGCCCTGCCGTCGGGCCACCTGCCAGTCGGTCTCCAGCGCCAGGTGGTAGAGCCACCGAGGGGAGCGCCAGCTCTGGCGCAAGGCCCAGGGGGGGGCCATCACCCGCGCCCATGCCTCACTCGCTTCGAAGGCGGCAAGCCAGCCCTTGAGGGCTTCCAGGCCCGGTTCGCCTGCAAAACCTTCTGGATCGCGCATCCGAAATTGGCGCACGAAGGGGAGCAAGGCCCATCCGAGGGGTTCCAGCCAGCCCGGTGGTGCCCCGGTTTGGTCAGCCGCGAAGGTTTCCAGCCATCCATTCCAGCCTTGGAGGATGGCCATCGCGGCGCGGCGGTGCTCGTTCTGCTGGCTCGTCCCGTAGCGGAAGCCATCCAAATGCAGCTTGAACGGGCCATCACACGTGGCGATCAGGGCAGCGCCGGGGTCGTTCTCGAGCCCATGCCACGCCTCCCGGCCGGCGGGCGTTTGGCCCAGTGCCCAGCCCATGATCGCCAGGCTTTCTTCGAGCACCATCCCGTCAGCGGTCCGCAGCACGGGCACCGTGCCCTTGGCGGAGGCCTCCAGGAGTTCAGGGGGCTTCGCCTTGAGCGCCACCTCCCTCACCTCCACCGCGAGATCCGCTTGGGCCAGGGCGAGGCGTGCACGGATGGCGTAGGGGCAACGGCGGAAGCTGTAGAGCAGCGCCTGAGGCGTCATGGTTCCGACGCTGGCGGGAAATCGCGCCCCAGATGGCGCTCTCCGGCAGCCTTGGCGCGCTGTTGCTGGCGGTGCCGTTCGGCATAGCGGGCCCGGTCGGCGTCGCTGCGTTGCCCTTGGCAGTGGCGGCAACAGACGCCGGGCACATAGGTGGGAAGGGCCCGATCCTCTTCAGACAGGGGCATGCGGCAGGCGTGGCAGAGCCCATGGCTGCCGGGCAGGAGCTGATGGTTGAGGGCGGTGCGCTGGTCAAACACAAAGCATTCCCCCTGCCACCGGCTTTGCTCCTGGGGAGTTGCCTCGAGGTAGCCCAAGATCCCCCCTTGCAGGTGATGCACCGCCTGAAAGCCCCGTTGCATCAGATAGGAGGTGGCCTTTTCGCAGCGGATGCCACCGGTGCAAAACAGGGCCAAACGCTGGCTCTGCCGTTCGGCCATCAGCCGTGGCAACTCCTCCTCCACCCAGGCGGGAAACTCTCCGAAATGGCTGGTGCCAGGGTTGATGGCTCCAGAGAAGCTGCCCAAACCCACCTCGTAGCTGTTGCGCGTATCCACCAGCAGGGTTTGGGGGTCGGCAATCAGGTCATTCCAGCGGTCGGGAGGCACGTAGGTGCCCACGCGCTCGAGGGGATCGACACCCTCCACGCCAAGGGTGACGATTTCCCGTTTGAGGCGAACCTTGAGACGAAAGAACGGTGGATCTTCCGCTGTCGATCGCCGGATCGCCAGATCCGCCAGGCGTGGATCGGCTCTGAGCTGGTCCAGGATCTTGGCCAACCCGGCTTCAGAGCCGCAGAGGCTGCCGTTCACCCCCTCTTCCGCCAGCAACACCGTTCCCAACACTCCATTCGCCTGGCCGAGCTGGATCAGTTGACAGCGCAGGGGGGCCAATTCCTGCCTGGAGAATCGGGCGAAACGATAGAAGGATGCAACCTGCATCCCGTTCAGCGGCTGCTCGCCAGCCCGGCGGCGGCCAGAAGGGCCCTGTCGGTTTCTTCGGCCGGGTTGCTTGTGGTGAGGAGGGTGTCTCCCAAGAAAAAGGAGTCGGCCCCGGCCAGCAGGCAAAGGATCTGGGCTTCCCGACTGAGTTGTTCTCGGCCGGCACTCAAGCGAACCCGGCTGTGGGGCATCAGGATGCGTGCCGTCGCCACCATCCGCACCAGATCAAGGGGGTCGACGGGGGGGAGATCTTCCAGGGGGGTGCCCTCCACGGGCACCAGCCCATTGATCGGCACACTCTCCGGGTGGGGATTCATGCCGGCGAGCACTTCGAGCAGGGCAGCCCTGTCCTCCAGGGATTCCCCCATGCCCAGGATGCCGCCACAACAGAGTTGGATCCCGGCTGTGCGCACACGCTGCAAGGTGTCCAGCCGCTCTTGGTAGGTGCGGGTGGACACGATCCGGCCGTAGTGGTCTGGAGAGGTGTCCAGGTTGTGGTTGTAGGCGGTGAGCCCCGCCTCCGCCAGTCGGCTGGCCTGTTGATCATTGAGCATCCCCGCCGTGACGCAGGCTTCCAATCCCAGCTCCCGCACGCCACGCACCATGGCCAGCATGGCGTCAAAGGGGGCGCCGTCGCGGATCTCGCGCCAGGCCCAGCCCATGCAAAAGCGATGGGCGCCTGAGGCTTTCGCCTCCCGCGCCCGCTTCAGAACCGCCTCCACGTCCAGCTCCGGTCGACCGGCGACATCGGCGCTGTGATGCATGGATTGGGGGCAATAGGCGCAATCTTCCTCGCACCCTCCTGTTCTCACACTGAGGAGCGAGGCCAGCTGCACGCCATGGCTGGGGTTGCTGGTGCGATGCACCTGTTGGGCCTGCCAGAGAAGATCGAGGAGAGGCTGTTGAAGCAGCTCCAAAATCTCCTGCCGAGACCAGTCGTGACGAGTGTTCATGGCTGGGGATCGACCCCTCCGAAACGGCGCTGACGACTTTGGAAGTCGCGCAGGGCATTCTCTAGGGCTCGGGCATCGAAATCGGGCCAATGCACCTCAGTCAGATGCAATTCCGCATAGGCCAGTTGCCAAAGCAGGAAATTGCTCAGGCGCTGCTCACCGCTGGTGCGGATCAACAGATCGGGATCCTCTTCTCCAGCGGTGTGTAGTTCGGCTGCAAACGAGGCTTCATTGATCTGGTGGGGTTGCAGGTGCCCAGCGGCCACCTGCGCGGCGAGCTTCTGGGCCGCACCCACCAACTCCCGGCGACTGCCGTAGTTGGTGCACACATTGAACCGAATGCCAGTGTTGGTGGCGGTGCGATGGCTGGCATCGGCGATGAGATCCTGCAGTTTTTGGGGAAGCTCCTCGAGTTCCCCCAAGAAACGAATTCTCACCTGCTCCTTTTCCAGCGCCTCCAGCTCGCGGGCGAGCACCCGTTCAAACAATGTCATCAGGAAGGACACCTCCTCGCCTGGCCTGGTCCAGTTTTCTGTGGAGAAGGCATAGGCGGTCAGGGCGCCAACCCCCCAGTCGCTGCAGAGCCGCAAGGTGCGTTTGAGGGCTTCCACACCGGCTCGGTGACCCATCATGCGGGGCAAGCCCCTCTGGCGAGCCCATCGGCCATTGCCATCCATGATCACGGCCACGTGGCGGGGCAGCCTGAGGGGATCGAGGCCTTGTGGCAGGGCTGGCGTGCCCGGTTTGAAGGTGGGCGCCAGGGCGCGACTCATCCGCGGGATTCCGGCTGAACCGCGCCTACGCTACGTCCTGTTGGCCCAGATGCCAGCGCCTCGGTGAGCAAATCATGGAGGCGACTGCTGGTTATGGGCCTCTCAAGACGTCCGTGGCGGGCCAAGGAGAGGGTCCCCGTCTCCTCGGAAACCACCACACACAGGCAGCTGTCGTGCCGCTCGGTTAGGCCAAGCGCCGCCAGGTGTCTGGTGCCATAACGGTTCAACCCCTGCCGGGAGAGGGGAAGAATCACCCCCGCTGAAAGGATCCGGTTTTTTTGCACCAGCACGGCGCCATCGTGCAAAGGGGTGTCGCCGGCAAAGACATTCAGGAGCAATTCCACTGAAAGGCGAGCATCCAGAGGAATGCCCGGGTTGAGAAAGTCTTCCGGGCGCAGGTCACTGCCCAGATCGAGAACGATCAGCGCTCCTCGCCGGGCCTGGGAGAGTCGGCCGGCAGCTTCCGTGAGCACGGCCACGGAGCCGCTCACCAGCTGGTCGCGCCGCCGATCGGCGAACAACACCCCCAGATCGCCGGTGCCTAGAAGCTCCATCAAGCGGCGCAGTTCCCCCTGCCAAAGGATGGCCAATGCCAGGCTGCAAGCCAACACGAGGGCATCCACAAGCTTGGTGGTGAGGGGCAGCGGCACAAAGCGCTGCACAAACCAGGCCAGGGAGACCAACAACAGATAGCCCCTCAAAAGCCAAAGGGTGCGGCTGTCTTTCAGTCGCCCGAGCAACAGGATGCCAAGGAGGGAAGCAAAGAGAAGATCGAGTAAGAAAAGGATCAGATCCCTTTGATCAATCCAAAACTGCACAGTAAATTGGGATTACTCAGGCTTTGAGTTGCTGAATCTGCCTACTTGTTCAGGGGGATGGGCTTTCCAGCTCGTCCCAAAATCAAC
>Ga0315899_10007888_pt1 | contig 11443 bp, 10 predicted proteins | sample LakEriMetagenome_2_FD_203518 | JGI IMG/M metagenome (GOLD analysis project Ga0315899, IMG submission 203518) | Freshwater fungal communities from buoy surface, Lake Erie, Ohio, United States - Buoy 4 MA112 | ecosystem: Environmental > Aquatic > Freshwater > Lake | place: USA: Lake Erie, Ohio... | reverse complement strand
GACGAGATGGACGCCAAGCCTTGCGCGGCGCGACCGCGCGAGGCTGGCGTAGGAGACATGATGCGCCGATAAGATGCGCCGATAAACAGGAGGAGAAGACCGCGCCTTTCTCGTGTCTGAGATCCCAGAGAGAGTGTTGTTTATTGGTATTCAATTTAGTATCCTCTACACTTTCATGTATTCGCCGGCCGAGGCCGCGACTCAGGGTGAACCGTGCAGGGACGGGCGGCCGTGCCAAAAGATACCACCAACATCGGGAGGCCGATAAAAAACAACAATTTTCATGCCCACGAGCTTGGACACTGTTATTGTAATAGTTGTATGCTGTTATAGAGAGTCGCGAGACTGAAAGTGAAAACTTTAAAAGAAAAGTTTCACTTTTGAAGTAAGCCACGCACTTTTTAGACCGCTTTTAGAAGTTAAGGGCCCTACCCTACATTAAACAATACATCAATGTGTTCCGGCTGTAAACAGCTTTTACTGCCATGTGTGTGAGTAGGTGCATCATCTAAGGGTTCAGTTTAGGTTCAGCGGTTTCATGCGCAGCGTACCCACGGGATCCGGTGAGGAATCCACCTCCAACCCAGGCGCCGTGTGGCCGCTGCAGGTTATCTCCAAGATGCGTTTAATCGCAATCATCAACTGATAAATACCAACACCCTGCTGACCGAAACGGTCAAGGGAACAATTTCTGTTGGTAGTAAACTACGCAGGCTCAGGCTCACTGGCAGCCTTACTCAGGCTATCTGATCTGACTAACTTGAAGATAGTAGCCTTAAGATCGGCGACGGCGGCCGGCAGCGGCGGACGGCATGCCCCTTCTCTACAGATACCGTGACAGCCTCATACACAGATACTGCTCGCTCGCCTGCTCTGTTGCAAACTACGCTGGGTGCCGCCAAGCCTGGTGTCCCTTCGCCCGTGTGGGCTCTCAGCGCCTCGTACCGGGCGGTTTTGCTGCTAGGAGGAGGAGGCGTGACGCAATCAAGTTATTCTTTCCTCTTTACTAGCACCTCAAGCGGAAAAATCTGGCATCTTTGAGATCTGGCCACCTGAGCCCCGGTGCTCGAGGCGCGAGACCCTTACAGCAACAACGTGCACTGCGCGGCATCCCCACACTTCACACTGCCTAAGCTGATGCCCCCACCTCCTTTCCACCTAGGATTCCTACGCTCTGTACCACCCTCACATGAAAAAATACGCCCCACTCTTGTCCACTGCCTTGTGCACCCGTGACAACACCAATGAGATGCCGTCACGAGCTGTTGACAAGCCAGATATTGATATAGATATAGATACAGATCTATCAATCTATTATCTATCTATCTATAGATGCGGTGCAGTCCCAGCCCAATGATTCCCCGCGATATTTCCACGATACTACATTGCTGGCGTCCTGGATACCCGCAGCAGCTTCGTCTCATTCCCCGTCATCTTCTTTGTCGAGCCAGGTCATAAATTGTTGTGCCTGTGTGTGTGTGTGTGTGTGTGTGTGTGTGAGTGAGTGTGTGACAGAGGAGGATGACCCGCATGGCCCGTCATGGACCTTGAGTCCTTCCTCCTCCTCATATGACATACATGTATCCTCCTCTTCATATGACATACATGTATCCACCTCCTCATGTGACTTACATGTATCCTCCTCCTCATATGACATACATGTATCCTCCTCTTCATATGACATACATGTATCCACCTCCTCATGTGACTTACATGTATCCTCCTCCTCATATGACATTCATGTTTCCTCCTGATGACATACACGCATGGCCCGTCATGGACCTTGAGTCACGGACCTCGAGTCCTTACAAATACAGCTTTCTCTCGTACGGTCTCTTTCTCTCTCCCCCCCCCCCCTCCATCGCTCGCTTGCCCTCGCTCTGTGTGGGTAGCAATCAGTGATTGCTACGCTTCAGAGGGGGGGTTGTAAAGTCATTATACGTTGTGGGGGGCAGTCTGGTGAAATATGATGCATCTTCACTTCCTTCATCGCTGCGTGTACACTCTCCGGGAGATTGCAAAAATATGAGAGAGAAAGGAGAGGAGAAGGAGGAGAGAGGGAGGGAGGGAGTCAGGGAGGGTGGGAAGGGAAGGGAGGGAGGGAGGGAGAGAGGGGGGGACGGGGAACAACACCTGCTTTTTGGCCTCGACATTATCCTTGACTGCGAAAGCATCTTTGGCCTGCTGCAGAAACGAGTGCCTGTTGTCGGGCGGCGACAGCCAGTCTCTAACGCCCTTCTCTTCTACTACTTCCAAATCATATAGCGTTGCCAACATCCTCGATAGGAACCCTGTGCGCAAGTCCACCCCTTGTCAAAAAAGACCTAATACACAGCCAAAAGAGACAAAAGATAGGAACCCTGTGCGCAAGTCCACCACTTGCCAAACCCCCGACAAGCACATACATCGTGCGCGCGCGCACCCAAGCGCAGTCTTTGATCAGGGCCGGCATGGGTGCACGCGCAGACTGTGATACGACAGCATGTCCTGGGCGCACTTTTAGGATTTTTTAGGGTCGGTGCAGGGTCAAGGGTTGAGGTTTGAGGGTTTAGGCCTCAGACATTTGGGGTAACCCAATCCCACTTTGGGATTACTTATGTCCTGGCCGCACCTGTAGTGTGTAGGGTTTTTGTTTTCGGGTTTACACTCAGACCTTTGGGGTAGTCCATCTCCTGGGCGCACTTTTGAACTTCAAAGAGCGCGAAGGCTTGGTCACACTCCTTGTCGAGCCATTTTTTCATCAGTGCCTTCCGCTTTGCAAGGGCAGCTTTTTCCTCGGGCACGATCAAGGCCTCGCCCTCATGCTTTTGCAACTTTTCAGCGCCCCCCAGCTCGGCCACAGCCTTTTGCAAGACGCATCGCACGAGCATTCGACTGATTTCACGGTCAACCTTGAGCTCAAGATCCCCAGTGGTTTTCTCAATCTCGGCAATTATGTCCTCGTCGGACGCGTCGCCCGCGAGAAGCTCCGGAATGAGTTTCACGAGCGGGAACAGGTTGTCTAGCTTGTACTGCTCGATCAACGCACTCTCGTCCTTGATCCCGAACCCCGCGATCGACACCCCCTCTTCCCCCGCCTTCCGCCAAGCCAGGTAAGCATCCTTGGTACCCAACTCTGACAAGAGCGTGGCGAGCAGCGTCCCAAAGAACCTCTCTTTGTCGCTGTACTTGTCTACCATTTCCTGGACCCATGCCCATGACAGATACTTGTCCTCAATACCGTGCACCAGAAATTCGCAAACGGTCTTGGGGGCAGAAGGCACATCAATAGCGATATCCTCTAAATCTTGCAGGAAGTTACGCATACCCTCCTTCAGCTCTTTCTCTGACAGTACCTTGTTTTCACACATCTGGCGAAGCAGCTTCACCTGCACACAGCAGACCAAGCCGCATCCATACGCCCACGGTCACGTACTCCTGCAACCTTTGCACGTCGCACAAAGAACATGAACGCGCGTGCGCTGCAACGGAGTGGCAAGCGGATCACAAATGGACAGACCAGACAGTCCTTGTGCTTGGAGACCTCACAGCACATCTCAACCGCCTTGAAAATGACAAAATGGTAGCACTCCTTGGAAGGCAGCTCCTTCAAGGTCTCCACCACCTCGTTCAGCTCGTTGATCTCCACATACTCTTCCAGTGTACTTGTGATACGCTTTTCCATCTGATCGACGGTAAGCTTTTGTTTTGCCGGCTCTGGAGCCTTCTCAGGCTGCGACACATGCGCAGCTTGCGCTTGAGCCCCCGCCCCCCCTGGCCCCCCTGCCCCCCTTCGGCCATCCGCCCCCCCAAGAACCCCCACACCAGAAGGACCCATGCGATCGCCACGATAATCTCCAGCGGGGCCCATGCCTCCGGGTCGACTGGCGTTGCCCGGGGCTCCCGGGCCTGACATACGGCGATCGTCCATATGGCCGCCGCGTGTGCGGTCGTCCATCATCCCTGGTCGCCCCCCCCCTCCCATCATGCCCGGGGGACCCGGGCCCGGGAAACCGCGCATGTCGCCGCGCACATCCCCCCGCACGCGCGGATCCATGTTCCCCATGCCCCCCCGCGGATCCCCCCGCATACCCCGCGGATCCTGCATCGGGCCATCCCTCGGCGGGCGAATGTCCCCCATGACGATTCCTTCTTTCTTTGCCTCTGCGCGAATCTGCTCAATGGTCTTTGGTCCGGTTGCCTCGCGTCTCGGAATCCACCTGCAGCGCATTGGCGGAAAAAAAAGGTGGTGGTGCACATGAGCTCTTTGGTCACGCGTTGTCACACGATCTACGAGAGGTGTGGTAGGGAGAGGCGTGCTAGGGAAAGGGATGCGAAGGACAGAAGAGGGATATCGGCCCTTGAAGATACCGGCCCTTGCGGAGGTCAATGGTAATGGGGGAAGGCTGGAATGCTAATGAGACGTGTGTCAGGGAGGGGGAGGCTAGGAAGAATCGCAGGATACCGCTGCTTGCGGAGGTCAATGGTATCGATGATCATGAACTTGAGACGTTTGCCAGACGGGAACAGCGTCGGGTTGCTTCCGATTTCATTGGCGGTCTGCTTCATCTGGTCAAAGTAGTAGTCCATATAATGCTTCGCCTCCTCCCTGTCGAGCAGCTTGCCGACGGTGGCCATAAGCTTGCACAAGCACTCGATCGTGTCCTCCTCCTTGCTTTCAAGCAGCTTTTTCACGCAGTCGTGCATGATTTTTTCGTTGAGGATTCTCTGCGCAAACAGCTCGCCAATAAACTTGATATTCCCCAGCATGCGAATGCGTACGCGTCGAGTCTTGGCTGCCTTGGCAGCCTGCTCAAGGTGCAGCGTCTCCTGGTCGTTGGCCTCATCGTACCGATCCGCACGCTCAAACTCTTCCTGGCACTTGTTGAGCAAGCACCGCTTGAAAGTCACCTTTTTGACCTTGGTTTCTCCCAGGGCCGGGTCAGCATCGTCCTCGAATTCTTTCAGATGGTCTTTGAGGTAATTGCAAAGTTCTGCGTACATCTTACAGAAGTGGCCTTCCTCGAGCGCCTTGTCGAAGATTATGCTCACGATGCCTCGAAGCTCCTCCGCGGCGCGGATTTCGACATTCGCAAGATCACTGGCCAACTTGTCAAAGGTTGTCATAGTCAGCTTGTTCAGGATGCTCCGCGCCTCCTTCATCAGCGCATCGTAGTGCGTTTGCGCCTTGTTCTTGATCAGGAACGCATTCTCCGACGGTTTCAGAGACTTTGTATTGCCCATAGGGTATCCCATGTCCTGCCCACGCGCGCCCCGCTGGGGGGGACCGCGATCACGCATGCCACCGCCCCCGCCCCCACCCCCACGACCGACGACAGCGCGCCCAGCCTGAGCCATTGGCGCTCCTGCCCTGCCCCCTGCACCCATAGCGCCCGCAGCAGGGGCGAAGGAACCTGAGCCCGGCCGCGCACCTCCACCACCACCTAGCACAGGTGTGTTTTGCACCTGGAGCCTGACGTTCTCAACATAGGCTGCCTCGTTGCACAGGCCTTGGAACTTGAAAATGAAGTTTATGTCATAGATTAGACGCTCCCCCTCCTTGAGCACCGGTCTCGGCTTCTTTTCCCGCGGAGGTTTCGGCGTGGCGGTCGCTTTAGGCTCCTCACTCTTGACAGGCTTTTTGGGAGCCTCACTCGTAACAGGCTCCTTCACAGCCTCAGCTTCCACAGGCCGCGCGGCGGGGGGCTCTGCTGGAGCTGCAGGTGCCTCCGCATCCTTTGACGCCTGGCTGTCAGCCGCTTTGGGCACCTCCTTCTCCGCAGGTGCTGGTGGCGTTTTCGGAGAGGGCTCAACCGTGTTCACAATCTTCTCGATGGTGGGTGCCGGTGGGGTGCTCGTGCGTGCTGGAGCTTGCTTAGCACTCTCGTCGTGACTCTTTTCTTCTTTTTTGGCGGGGGCTCCAGCAACGGGCTCAGGTTCCTTCGCCACAGCCGTAGCCGCCTCACTCTGCTTGGCCCCTTTTTCGGGCTCTCCATTTAACTTGCTGACATCCTCGAGCGGGCTCAGGTAGACTGCTGCTCGAGCTTTTGCTGCCTCTGCCGCGGGCTGCGAGGCCGGAGCTGCTTTCGGAGACGGAGCCGAAGCAGCTGCCGGCGCCGGAGCATCGCCTCCTGCTGACTTCTCTCCCGCACCTGCGCCCTTCATAGGACCAGCAGCCTGCAACTTGTCCGCCGGGAGCTTCGACTGCGAGCCCGCGGCTGGAGGTGCCTCTTGTTTTGCTGTCTCGGGTCTATCCCCGCGCCCGCCCTGCCCTTGCCGCACAGGCTGCGGTCCCCCAGTTCTAGGTGAAGGAGGAGGACCTGCATCAGCCTTGCCCCCGCCACGTACTGAGTACTTACTGGGCTTGTCGTTCTCGCCACCGTTCTCTGTAGAAGGCGTGGCAGCCGCTGCGCCCGCTCCTTCTGCTGACCCGTGAGCTCCTGGCTGATTTCTCTGCGTGTTGCCTCCCGGGTGTGCGCCCGCACTCGCCTCCCTCTTTGATGCACCTCCGCTTGTGTTTCGCTCCCCAGCACCTCCCGAGCTCTTGTCGCCCCGTCCCTCGCTCTCTGTCTGCTTCGCCTGCGGTCTGACCATTGCTGCGGCAGGGGCTGGGGACGAGGCAGGGGTGGGCGCGGGCGCGGGTTTGCTTGGCACAGGGGCACTCGAGGCATCAGCCGCCGATGACTGCGAAGACGCTGGCTTAGATGCACTTGCTTCCGGTTTCGCCTCCCCCGTCTCCTTACTGATGGTGAACAATAGTTTCTTTTCGCGAGGTTTGGGTGGCTCGACGGGTACCCCTGGCTTAGCCACGTTGGGCTGGGTGCCCGCCGCGGCGGGGACTTCACCACCCCCTGCCATCTGCTGTGGCCTCATCATCATCTGCTGCCGCTGCATCTGCATCGCAATTTGAGGATGCATTGGTGGGAATGATTGCTCTACCCCTTGGCCCATGGGCGCCTGACTTCCTCCTCGTTGAGCTTGAGCTTGAGCCATATGCATTTGAGCCATATGCATCTGAGCCATGAGATGCATCTGCTGCTGCATGTCCATCATTCCCGGCTGGTGAGCTCCCGTAAATGGGTTTACCTGCGGTGCGCCAGCCCCCTGCTGTCGACCCATCAAGTTGCCGGGCATTCCTGCTGCAGGCCCAACACCCACACCGGCTCCGCCACCCAATGCGTTGCGAGCACCTCCCACGTGATGAGGTCCGCCCATCCCCCCTTGAGGACCCCCCATGCCTTGCGGCATCATCCTGTTGGGCGGGACGTGATTGACTGCAGGCATGCTGTCCATGTCCATGTTCATGCCATGTACGCTGCTGACAGCATTCACGCCGCCTGCGCTGGCCATTGCGCCGCCGCCGGCCATGCGTGGATCTTCATTCACACCCCCCTTGCCTTGCGGAGGGACGTCGGCACCGGCACCAGACCAGCCACTGCCCTGGTGCGCTGCGCCGGGCTCAGGACCCTCGCCGCCTCCAGCCGCTGCATGCGCTTGATGTTGCGGCTTGTTGCGCTCGGGGCCAGGCTGCTGCCGATTGCCTGCGCATCACAGAGATTCCGTCAATTTTGTGCACATGCTATCACCGACTGAAGGGCAGCCAGCACTGCAAAACGGGTCGACACTTACCGCCACCGGCCGATCCTCCGCCCCCACCCCCCCTGCTCAGGATTTTGCTCAAAAGTTAAATCCAACGCAGTTGAGCTGGGCTTTTATTCTTGCTAGATATAAATGCATCCTGGCGTCACGAGGTGCCAGAAGGTGCTTCGAGCCTACACCAGGCGTCTGCACGCATCCCCGGCGATTCGTGCTTGTGTGGAACACAGGCGGACGCACGGGGACTGCGCTCGCGTGGACTTTGACCGCGATGCGACCTCGAACCGCAGAGACGGGCAGGTGCCAGCGCGGGAAAAAAAGCGCCAGCAAAGCTCGCCCAGCGTGGGGCACGGCCTGCTGCACGGGAGCGCAGAGCCACTGCGCTGCAGCAGATGCCTGCAGAGAGGCTGCTGTGGCGCGCACGCACGCACGCGCAACGTTCAGCAGCATACCGGGAACCTCTGCCGCGGCTGCCGCGATTTCCTTCACCGCCTTGCCCGCTGCTGCGGTCGCCGCCCCCGCCGCCGCGTTCGACCCCACCGCCCCGCGCGCCCGCATCCAGGCCGCCGCCGCCGCCCCGTCCCCCGCTCCGGCTGCGACCTCCGCCGCCTCCCGCGCCGCCGCCGCCAGAGGACCCGCCTACGGAATCAGCCATGACCGCCGTCTCGTGTTGTTGCTGTGGAACAAGTTCTGTGGTGGAAAGCCTTCTCTCCAAGTGGACACCCTGTTTCTCCTCCAAGTTGAGCGGAGCTGTGTCGTGCGATCCTGGCCTTCACCAGCTCTTGACGGGCCGGAGGGCCGCCGCGGGCAGCACAGCGGGCGATCGCGGGGGAGATGTCGGCGCGTGTACGCGTGTGTTATCCCGCGCACGGCGCGGCGCGGCTGCTTGGAGTTCTGGCCTGGGCGTGTCTCGTGGATCAGGCGCGGCCTGAGCAGCCAGGGCGGCCGCACCTGCAGCGGCCCACGAGCTCCTTCTCCGCGCCCGCGCGCGGCTCGTCCGGCGCGCACCGGCTGCAGCTCAAGGTCGGTGAGCTCCCACAAGTTCCCTCGCAGGGCAAGCAGCCGATGGAGCCGGGCGTAGGGTTCGACGCAATGCGGGGATTACGCATGCCGGCGCTCATGTGCCAGCGCGTGACGGGGATCGACGGCAAGTGGGGTTTGCTGTGCAAGCCGCTGCCGCCGAGCAACACCACGGGGATGAATGAGACGCAGGTGGCGGCCTCGCAGAGAATCGCGCGCCAGCTTGCGGAGCAAGCGCGCCAGCTTAACTCCCCGGCCAAGGGCGCGCTCGTCATGCATCGCGAGCCCGCGGTCTACCACTGGGAGGATTCCTCCACCTTTACCTACATCCAGCACAAAAAGCACTTTTACAACGTGCACTACGCAGACAGCTCGGCGCTGAAGATCGAGACGGGCCTCGACGTCTGTGCGCTCGGCCCGTTCCGCTTCTACACGCGGTTTGGTCTCATCACGGAGGCCGTCTCGGGCCGCCCTGGTGCCGATCTCCAGGGCGCCGACGGCATCCTCGGCTTTGGCTACACGGACCTGCCGCGCAGCGCTTCGCTCATGAAGACGCTCACTCGGCACTCACGGCCTAACTGGAAGCTGACTCAGCCGGACAGCATGCGGCTCATGAAGAACAATTCGTTCACGGTCCTCTCTTCGATCACGCAGGGCGAGTTGCACCTGGGCGGCTACGACCCAGCCGCAGCAGACGGGGAGGTGATGTGGGTGCCGATGGTGAACCTGACGGGGTATGGTGTGAACATCACCTCGATCATGTATGGCGGCAAAGAGCTCCTGGAGCTGGGTTCCCGAGGTCTTCTGGCTGGCGGCACCATGGGCGTTTTTGACACAGGTTCGACGTGTCTAAATTTGCCACGGGGGCTCTTCAATAATTACTACAAAAGCAGCCTCTTTGACAATTTTGCGGCGCTCGCCTCGACGAATCCGACGTTGCCCATAGTAATCACCCTCAACGGCCGTGTCAGGCTCGAAATCCCGCAGAGTTCGTGGTCCGAGCCGTGGGCGTGCACGTACCCATTCACGCAGAGCAATGTGGTGCTCTTTGGACATCACGTCTTTCGTGCCTACATGGTCGTGCACGACATGAATCCTCCTCACTACCATATGGGATTTGCAAAAATCTCGCCGTCCTATGTGTTCAGCAGCACCCCTCACACTGTCACGGTACCCCTGGCGGGTCAGCGTCCTTACGTCACGGCCCCACGCCCTTCGGAAGTTTCAGAAGTTGCCAAAGTGCCCCTAATCTTGGAAGCGAGAGTGCACCTCTTCGTGTCTCTCTCTCTCGGTTCCCCTCCGCAGACCTTTCTCTGTGTCTTTGACACCGGCTCGGTACTCTTGGCAGTGTTTTCAGGGAACGTGAGCACTGACCTTGCCGCACAAAAAACCAAACGTGTCATGCATGTCCAGGAGCCCGCGGTACTAATATGAGTATGCTGTAGGTACTAAACTACTAATACTAATACTAATACTAAACTGGAGCCGCACACACACACACACATACACACACACACACACACACACACACAGCCGTCAACTGGCTGGCAAGCAGGCCGCACGCAGTCGCGGGACATGGCGGAGGCGGCATTGAAGCCTCCTCCACCTCCAACCGGTATGTGTGTGTGCGCGCGCGTCATGAGTGTATGCGTCGTGTATGTGTGTGTGTGTGTGTGTGTGTGTGTGTGTGTGTGTGTGTGTGGGCGCGCGGGGTATTCAAACACGACAGTGTGTTTCGGGGATGTGTACACCTACATGAGCAGTGCAAGGCGCGCAGGCATGTGTCTTGGCAACCGCTTCTGTACTTGCTATGTAAAATACAAGGGAGGGCACTCAGTGTTGCATGTGTACACGTACATGAGCAGTGTCAGTGCCAGGCGCGCAGGCAGCTGAAGACTCTGTGTCACAATCTGTCGGTCAAGCGCACGCAGGACAAGGGCTGAACCTGCCAGACGCTGACTTTGCTTCCGTAGGTACAGAGAACACATTCTATCTATAGACGCTGACTTTGCTTCTGCAGGTGTGGGAGAATGCAGTGAAGGATAGAGAGGGAGAGTGAGAGATCAAGCAAGAAAGAGACAGAGTGCGCGTGAGAGAGCGAGAGAGCAGGAGCGCGAGACAGGGAGAACCATTTGAGACTTAAGTATGACGGGGGCACCGGCGGGAGGGCGAGCGACCGCGAGAGCGAATGATCGAAGAAGAGAGCGAAAAAGAGAGAGAGCGAGCGAGAGAGTGCGTGTATGTGTTGTATGCGCTGCAAGACGCACGTAGTGCTTTTATGTTTATATTTTATTGTTATTGCATCTTGGCAAGAATTACGTGTCTTATTTATGTTCGTGTCGTGTACGTTTATGTCGTGTACGTTTATGTATTGTACCGTAATGTATTGTACTTCACTTCAGTGTAAGTTTATATATTGTACTTTTTTGTAGCGTACGTCAATCTATTGCGTCTATTTTCGTTCATGCAGTGTGTGTGTGCGTGTGCGTGTGCGTGTGTGTGTGTGTGTGTGAATTGTGTGTGTGTGTGTGTGTGTGTGTGTAGACGCAGAAAATCGCAAGGAAGCAGCAGCAGCACAGGCGGCGGCGGAGCAAGGGTCTGCGTTTGTGGAGGATGTCGCTCTTTATGTGAGTGAGAACAGATAACTCGCTATTCACTAAACCCTCAACCCTAAACCCTAAACCCTAAACCCTAAACCCTAAACCCTAACCCTAAACAGATGACGCACTATGCTTTCTCTCTCTCTATCTTTCTCTCTCTCTCTCTCTCTCTCTCTCTCTCTCTCTCTCTCTCTCTCTCTCTCTCTCTCTCTCTCTATATATAGCTATATCTAAAACAAAATATAAAA
>Ga0315899_10007887_pt1 | contig 11443 bp, 15 predicted proteins | sample LakEriMetagenome_2_FD_203518 | JGI IMG/M metagenome (GOLD analysis project Ga0315899, IMG submission 203518) | Freshwater fungal communities from buoy surface, Lake Erie, Ohio, United States - Buoy 4 MA112 | ecosystem: Environmental > Aquatic > Freshwater > Lake | place: USA: Lake Erie, Ohio... | reverse complement strand
CCGACCTTAGCTAGAGTAGTTAGAGTAGCGCTACTATTTTAGTATAGCGAGCCTAGCCGGCTTCCGAGTGTTTTTTGGTCCTGTAGGTGCCCGTGGCGTGTTCTCATTAATAAACGAAACCTTCTCTGGCATCATTGGCATTGGTGCCGCTGGCCGCGTTGGGTACTGTCGACAGTAAGGTGGGTTGAGAGGGGACAGTGCACGCCAGGCACGCCCAACATTGCCCTTTGACATCCTTTCATCACTGCAGCGCCCGCGGCTAGGGCCTCCGTCGAGCGGACCTCGAAATCAACTGCATCCGGCTGTGTTGCAAGGCAGACAAGCTCGTGGACTGGTGAAGTCACCACGACATTCATTGGCGCGGCACTACTCAAGAAGGCACGGCACGCTACGCCATCAGAATCCTGACAAGATCATGACGCAGGCAAGAAGGCCATGTCCCTGTGGCGCGCGTAGGGTTTCGGTATTTCCGGATCTGTGGGCATTCACCGCGAGTTCCTGTGTCTTCTGTATCTCCTCGCCAACCGACAGACAGACGACAAGGCTCTATTGCCCGGGTCTGGCTTTGCAAAACCCCGTTAGCTAACTGTCTCCAGGACCGAATCACCATATGGGTGATGACCGTCAGGCCTATCGGTGATGACCGTCAGGCTGCTGCTCAACAGACAACACAGTCATGAGTCATTCGTTTAAGGACACTCATGCGTACCTCCTGCTCCTGCCTGCTCAGCTCTTGTATCCTGCACGAGCTCGAGGCTGCTCTGGGGAAAACGGCACCTTCGCATACAGTCTTACGTGTTCCTTCCGACACCGTTTAGTTAGCTATCCTAAACTTTCAAAATACCCTTTAATGTTCCTTTCTCGAGGGTTCTCTAGGATAAAGTCCTGTCTACGTCTCGACATTCGACCGTCTGTACATTCCTGACATTGATCGCTCCAGGCATGGTCCTTGCGTTCTCCCCGGGCCTGCTACAGGATCCCATATTGTGAATGGGTGGACCACACACAAATGCCAATACGCCTCAACGCCATTCCCAAGGGAAACGTGGGGAAAGTCCGAAAAGAAACGGTGCCCAACACGTTCCCCGAATGCGAATACTCCCGCGGCGTACCCGGCATTCAGCTGAATGTCCCGAAGAGGAGGAGCCGCCCGCGTGTGAGGCCAGCCACGGCACTGAATGTCTACTAGAAAATGTCTTGAAATGTCGTCGATCCGACGTCGATTTTCACCGGGAGAAATCCAATCAGTATTGCTTGGAAGGCGCAGAGTGCCGAAAATGCTGGCGCGGCAATGCACACAAGTGTCTGATTTTTTGTGTGGAAATGGAGGAGGATGGCGGTGAGTGGCCAGTTGTGTAGGGTAGCTGAGGTGTGTGTGTGTGTGTGTGTGTGTGTGTCGGTGTGTGTGTGTGTGTGTCTGTATTGTGTGTGTGTGTGTGGGTGTGTATGTGGTCTGAGGTATAAGCACATTACACTCGCACACCGCCATCCTCCTCCATCTCCACAAAAATCGGACACTTGTGCGAATCCTGTTCAAAAATTTAGGCGCGCCGCGCCTTTCCTTCAGCGTGACAATTTGGTCTCCTACAAATCTGTACTATCCGGGAATTTGACGTGGTCATGGCCGGTACAAATTAGTACCAGCAAAATCGCGTCCTGGCGTTCAGGGAGATTCAGTGCCGTGGAGGCCAGCCCAGATTTCCCACCCGGCATGGGCAACCGTCGCGGTCAAAGCCTGAAAAAAATGCGCTGAGTGCCCAGAGGCGGTGTGACCCGAAAGGGCGTTGTGCTTACCGACTTTCAGTCACTCATTGATTGTCAACAAACTCCTCCTTCTCTCTGACTGCGAGATGGTAATCCCCCCCGACCCCCCACACATAAATCAGAGTTGTTGGCGCGCCACAAAGTCCGGCTCGTGAGCATCTTGCGCACGAGATCATCCACGTGCTGTTGCGCTGCACCGTCCTCTTTTTTATGAATTCCCAAAATAGTCAACGGCAATTTTTTTCAGTCTCTCTCTTCAACATCTCTCGCTCACCCCTCCCTCGCACTAGGCGAGCAAAGCCTCGACTTGAGGCGGAGTGAGATAACGCCATTCGCCCTCCTCCAGGTCTGCTGGCAATTGCAAGCCTGCTATTGACACACGGTGCAGTCCCTCGCATCTGTTGCCAACCTGTGCATATGAGGATAAATGCATGCCATATGAGGAGGAGGATACATGCTATTGACACACGGCGCAGTCCCTCGCATCTGTTGCCAACCTGTGCATATCGTGGCAAAGGTTTATGAGATAGGAGCATACAGTGTACACGATTTACATACGCATGATTTCACACGCAGCGTCTCTCTCTGCCTCCCTCTCCTTGCCCCCCGCACTCCTCACTCTCGCTCGCTGTGCTCACCGCTGCGACCATACGCTTGATCTGATGATATTTACCCTCCGTCACAGTGAGGGCAACCAGTGTCGAAGACATTTGCTCCGCAGCAACCGCCCGAACTAGTAGCCCCTGCGTCCCGGTTTAGGTCCAGGGTTAGGGTTCAGGCCGCAACCGCTCGCACTGTACCCCCTGCGCCCCGCATACGTGTGCGCAAGAGTGTATGTGTCTCTCTGTGTGTTCAGTATCGTCAGTGTGAACGCAAGAGGAGGGCGACGGAGAAGGTATATATATCACAAACAAACACACACGCACGCACACACGCACATATAGACTAGACCCCTTGGGGATAATTTTCCCAGGTACAACAATTTGAATTTACGCTTTTACGGAAAACTCTCTGAGTATCCAGGCGTCGTCTTGAACACTACCTGTTTCAGAATTTTTCAGCAGCGACCCTTGGACAAAATCTTGGCCGAGGGACATAAAAATATCCCCAAGGGGTCTATACACACCCACCATCCACCCACCCACCCACCCACCCACCCACACACACACACATTTATATAGGATAGAGGGTGAAAGATAGGGTAAGAGGTAGCGAGGAATCTCGGACAAAAGGGCGGGGGAGGGGATAAGAAAGTGTGTGTGGGGGGGAGGGTCTTTAATTTAATTTAACTTGCACCGGCTCATCTTTGAGTGGCACTCCTCGAAAGAGAGACAAATTCTCTTTCAAGTTTTTTTTGAATAATTTTTTCCAAGTTTTTTTTTAGTTCTCTCCTTCAGTAGCACTCCTCGAAAGAGAAGACAAATTCTTTTACAAGGATTTTTTTCGTATTCTTCTATACGCACCAGCTCATACTTGAGTTCCACTCCTCGAAAGAGAAGACAAATTCTTTTACAAGGATTTTTTTCTTCTTCTATACGCACCGGCTCATCCTTGAGTTCCACTCCTCCCAGAAACGCCTGTATCTGTCTGCAGGAGTGTGCAAGTGCGTCAGACGTAGGCTTGAGAATTGTAGGGTAGTGATGTATAGCAGTGATGTATAGCAGTGATAAAGTGTTATAGTGCGATGCAAGTGCGCACGGTAGAAGTGAACCAAAACCTAAATTTTGCATGCCCCCCCCACTGGATGCATGGGTGCAGGGCAGAAGACATGCAACACGAAAGCATTGCATGCGGGATACCTGTCCTCGAGTGCGTGCTTGCAGGTGACGTGGTACACCTTGCTTTTCAAATGCTTGGGCGACGTGATGGTGTGCGCAAACTTGCCGTCGTCCGTCAGCAGCAGCAGCCCCGTGGTATCCACATCCAGACGCCCCACACTCTGCACCCCACTGCCCCAAGACACACATAAAGGTGCGCCTCCAGTCACCGACCAGCGCCGTCGAGCAAAGCAGCGAAAATCCGGGGCGAAAGCGAAATTGACAACCGCCACGTCCGCGCTTACCGTTCCCGAAACGGGGAGGGCAGGAGATCCATGACGCTGGGGTGCGCGCTCGGCTTCTGCGAACACTCGTACCCCGGCGGCTTGTTGAGCAGGATGTAGGACAGTACGTGGTATTCCCATTCCTCGTCGTCGACGGTGTATTGCATCCCCGGCTCGGGCACGACCAGTTCCCGCGGGTCGGTCGCCGGCCTTCCCATGATGGTCACGTAGCCCTCCTTGACGAGCGTCTGGCAGAGCTTGCGCGTTCCGAACCCCTGCTGCTGGAGCAGGCGGTCCAGCGCCATCGCCTTGGCCCCCTTCTCGCCGGCTGCGGCCGCGAAGAAGCGGCGTCCATGGCCGCGCGGCCGCCGGCGCTCCCCCGCCGTCCCGCACGCACGCCCGGCGGGGAGCACGAAGCAGGGCGGCGCCGCGGCAGCGCAGAGGGGGCCGACACCGCTACTCCCGACGCACAGCACGCTCCGCAGCATAAACACCGTCAGCCCCAGCGCGCGCCTGCCTGCACTTGCCATGGCCTTGGCTGATCGGCGCTGTCAACCAACCGGTCAAAGGACGCGAGAAAGGAGGCGGCGTCGCGGAGTCGGCGCGCAAGGTCGCGCCGAACTGACTTGACCGAACTTCGTTTGTCTCTAAGCGTGGCAACGTCCCGCGGTTTCTGGAAGTATTTCCACGCCTTTTCAAAAAACGGCAACGGGCTACCCGGCCCATGGCGTGTTCCGCGCCGCAGCGCGACCATGGTCCGAGAGCAGGAGCGCAGCAGGTATGCGGCCCGCGCTGGCCCTGCGGCTTGTGCCCGCGTGCGGCCCTTCGTCCCGTCTGAGGCCTGGTATGTCGATGCAGGAGGACAACATGGATATTCTGGCTGCAGGTGCGACCGTCCGATCGCCACCGTGGCGCATCCGCGTGCAACGCGCTCGCGGCGCCGTGCTGAGCACGCGCGCCGCTGAGTGTCTCGGGCTGATATCTGTGTCGGATGATGACTGCAGCGGACCACCTGCTGAGAGGTCCGTTTGGTGCCGTCAAGCGCTTCGCCTTGCGCGAGGGCGAGCCGGACAGCCAGCAGCATGTCAAAGACATGAGCTTCGCGCAGGAGCTCGTCATGATGCCCCCCTTTCCGAGGGAGTCCGCGGTGATGCATGCGCTGCTCGCCGGCACTTTCGCGCGCCACCGCCTCTCTTCTTTTGTCCACCCCCCAGTAGGCGGCCTGCAGGCAGGGGGGACGCGGAAACTGAATGAAAAATTGCGTCCGTATCCGCATGCTGCGGTTTCACGCCAGGCGCTGCCGGCAGTGGTGAAGGGCATCCACACCAAGATTATCTCCAATTATTCTCTCAGCGGCAGCGATCAGACTTCGGACCCGCTATGCGACATCCCTATTCCCCCTGGCCAAGCATCGTTCCCGGAAACTGTTTCAGCAAGCCGCCCTGCCGTCCCTCCTATTCTTCCTTTCCGCCCCGACCCACAGCAGCTCAAAGAGGCGGGTTCCCTCTCTGCCTCAAGCCCGCTCTCTCCTTGAGCTGTCACCCCTTCTTTCTTGCTCTCGCTCTGTGCAAAAGTGACGATGCGTGCAAGAGCAGTCGTTGCCAATGCAGGGACACACGGGTCCTCTGGCAAGGAACCCTCTCCACGTCACTGCGGCATCCTCTTCCCTTACTCCGCGGGGTGCGCCCCCGCCGTTGAAGCCCTTTATCGACAAGGAGTTCCAAAAGTATGTGCATGGCAAGGAGAAGAAACCTGCCCAAGTTGGCGTGTAAGTTGGATTTATTGCGCTGCGTTGGTATTCCCGCACGGAAATGGCTGTTTTCCAGTTTCGGAAACACATGATCCTATCGGGTTCGCTGCTCGGTCACGCGTACTGTTGCAAGGGTGGAGCGGCTGCGTGAAAGAGAGTTGATTTCCCACTCATTCTTGCATACATGGTGCGCGCTGAACAGAGGTGCGCACTTTGAGGTGGTTGGAAAGGACTTCATCATCAGATCCCTTGTCAAAGACGGCCCCGCTCACCGGACTGGTCAAATGAAAGTTGGCGATCGCCTACTTAGCGTCGACGGCTATGAGGCTCAAGGTACTTGCCCGCTCCCATGCGCTGTCGCATTCATTCAAAAGCAGCGTAGATATACCCTGCCTCCCAGAGGCCGAGCGCGGAGGCGTGGATTGGGTTTTGGAATGGATCATCCCTGTCTAGACCCTCGCCATGCAGCCATCCTCTGTGTGCTCGTCTCATCCCACGCACGATTCATGTTTGATGGCCGCAGGCAAGAGTATGTTTGAGCTCTCAAAGAAATTGCTTGGGCTCGAGGGCTCGACCGTTACGCTTTCGATGCAGCGGGTCACTGACAATTCAACTTACTCCCTTACCATGGTGCGCAAGGAGACGTTCCGAAAATCAGGTGCGTGCAGCGGGGGTGAGAGGTCACGGCGTCGTATCCCGCCCTTTGCATTGGGGCGGGCACCGTACGTGTTCGTGTGCGTGTGCGTGGGCCTGTGCCAGCAGCGTCTGAAGCATAGTGATCTCGTGCACATGCCCGCTGCTGCTGCGCGCCGCAACGAACCCACTCGCACGCGCTCCGTGTTGCATTGCCAGGAGCGGGGCTGGGAAGCATGGTCCAACGGAACGGTTCCGGCATGAACGCAACACTGCGGAACAGCAATTCCATAGTCGTCCTCTGATGTGCCACCGGACCCTCAGAGAACGGTAATCAACACTTTATTTGGCGTGGCGAATAAACCTTTTCGTTCTGTCCACGAACTGGGCCAGTCATTGCACCTCCACTCTTCACACCAAGTCGGCGATGTGTGTGTGTGTGTGTGTGTGTGTGTGTGTGTGTGTGTGTGTGTGTGCACTCGATGTGTATACATTAACCTTTGTATATGCATGTGCACATGTTCTCGCGATGTTCATGTGCACGGGTGTTGCCTTTTTTTTTTTGCGAATTCCTCTCCCAGAGAAACCCCGGACGTCGGAGGTGGGAAAAGGCTTTGCCACATACAATCATTTATTTTTACACATGTAACAAAACGTCGAGCGGCTCCTTCGAGGCCACTTCGCGAAACTTAGTTCGGTGTTGATTCACCACACCCACAATCGCTGCACGCCGCGTACACAATCCCTCATCCACGAATCCTGCCATGTCTGTATTGTAGGAGAGAGCGGGGGAAACCCTGATGATGATCCACCCTCGATCGGCGATCACTCACATGTATGCGTCTCGGAGCCTGGCGGGTGATAACGTTTCCATGAAAATAAAAAACTTCAAAGTTCAAAGTACATCCGACGCAGCAGCTCGATCTCCAGTTCTTCTGAAGGTGTATACCGGTCCCAACACATCCATGGACGTCTCCTTCTTCAAACAGTTCAATCCTGAGACAGGCAAGTTCCATCGAGCACTGTCATACACCGATGATGAGCATCCAAGGAGGATTCGAGGGCCGATCACAGACCATGAATCAGCTATATCGATCACTGACAGTGGAGGAACTAGCAATTGTCCGGATATGGCGAATCGCTCACTAAAAGACGCGCACAGTGTAGCTTCGGTTCTAACGGATGAAGATTTGAGGTGCGCGATACGCCTGCTCCACAAAGGAGGGGAAACCAGTGACAAGCCGAGTGATTGGAGACCGATTGGTCTCCTCAATGTGGGGACTCAATTAGTCCATCATGTCATCAACTACAGACTCACCACCATCACGGTAGTGGAGAATCTCATCGTGCCCATCTTGGGCCAAGATGGTGGAAGAGCTGGAAGAGGTGTCGATCTGAATTAGCTTAAACTTAATTGGATCACGAGCGAAGCGAAACGATTAAAACAGAGGATAATAAGAATTGACATTGACTTCAAAAACGCATTGAATTCCATGTCACAAAGTGCGCTCTGGGAGGTGACGAGGGCGTATAACATTCCGGATGTCGACCTGTTGGAAGCCATCTATGGCAGAACGACAGCGTGCATGGATCCAGAGGACCCCAAATGTGCAATCATCACCTTCCTGACAGGGGTAATACAAGGAGGAGCATCTTCCCCTCGTATTTTCACGGTCTTCATTAATGCCCTGTTGGAGCATCTCACATACACAGGAAAAGCAATAGGCATCAATCATGGTATTGAAGAGACAGATCAGTTCAATCATGTTGCTTTCATGGATGACGTTACAGTGGTAGCGCAAGACGATCTGGGATCGCAAATCCTGATGGACGCTGTCCAAGAGTTCGAAATTTGGAGTAACACCAAATTGAACATGGCCAAGACAGTAGTAATGAGTATCAATGGAGAGAGCGGGGAAAAGGATCCGCCTCGAGTAACGTACAAACAGCAACCAATCAAAGTCTTTCAGGGCACGGAGAGCTGTAGGCACTTAAGCTACTGGGCGACACCCAATGGTGATATGACGTGATGAAACCAAACGAAAGCAAATCCGCTAAAGACACCATGTGTCGGTAATAGAAACCTGCTAATAATACTTTTAGTGCTACCTGCCCTTTTATGGTAAATTATTTTAGTACAATAACGCTGCTGGTAAGGGGGTAGTATATGCCTATGAAGCTTATGAAGCAAAATAAAGGGTGGAGGCCCTTAGGTCGCCATTTTACTTAATAAATTTTGGGCTGATTCCTTACCGACAGCGTTATTGTACATATCTATACTACTTGCATCTCTTCTTCACGTTCGAAACGCGCACGGCGATATTATTGAGCGGATGCCCCTGGTCCCTCTCCTCATCGCCAAGCTCAAGGAGAAGACGTACAAGGGCCCCGTCGTCCACAACAAGAGCCTCGAGGTCCACATCCAGGGTTTCAAAGGCCCCAAAGATGCGTCGGACCTCGCGCTCACTACTATCACCGCCTGGCTCGACAACACCGACACGCTTTGGTCCATGCTCCAAGCATATCCAGAGTGCCTCGCAACAGAAGGACAGCGCTGGACCGAGCTCCTTCGGCAAACCAAGAACTGGAGCACCAACGATTCAAACAAATTTCCTGCTGATATTTTCATCAACGACATGCGCGAAAAGGCCAAGAGCACCGGCGTGAAGTCACTCTCGAACCTCATCTCATCCTTCTCCGAATGGATCGAAACTGAGATTCTTGAACGCCAAGCTTCCCAGTCCAAGAAGGCCATCAGCGTCAACGCTACGACGACTGGAGGAGGATGCAAATTCCATGGTCTTCAAGCGAAGCACACTACCGAGATGTGCCTCGGCAAAGGAAGAGGCCTCATGACCAGCAAGACCAGCGCGGCAACGCCAAGAATGGAAGGTGGATGAACGCACAGCAGCTCAATCGCGGGCGAAACTTCAACTCTGTCCGCTTCAACCAGGACAAGGCAGCACCCGGACATAGCTCGCAGAAGCCCAAGTACCAAGGCAGCAGCGGCGGACATCATGGATCGAAGCACCAAGGCAACGGCGGACACCACGGTCCCAAGCACCAGGGTGGCTCGCTCGAGGAGCTGCTCATGAAGAAGCTCAGCGGAGGGTACAAAGGGAAGCACTTCGACCCTGCGAAGTCCAAGCAGTACAATGGACTCATGACCTACTTTCAAAACAACGGCCAGAGCGCAACTGGTGCTCCTCCGATCCCCAGCAACGGCGCAAGCGCAGCGGTACAGGCATCCGCCAACGCAGCACTTACAGCATCGCTGCCTTTCGCCTTCACGATGACCATCGCCGAGGACTCCGGCTTCGCCTCCCAATTCAATCCGCAGGAGGAGGAGCAGGAACCTCTCCCGAAGTCAACGCAGTGCTGCGAGGAGCAGCTCATGCTCGATCAAGAGGACAGGGTAGTGAACCGAGTGATCAGAGTCCCTGGGCGTGTCGGCGATCTCGAAGATCTCGGCGCGGCGCAGCTTTCAACCCTCACTCGACTTCATCCCAAAGAGTACTACAAACGCTACGAGGACTCCCTGACTCGCATCTCAGACGCTCTGAACGGCTACACCGAGTTCGACGCACAAGTGACCACCGACATTTTCGAGAATGACCTCGCCCAGACGGACAACATTTTCAAAAAATTCTCCTCAGGCGACCTCAAGGACAAGTGCGAGCGTCGCCTGCAGTTGCGTGATGTCTTCGGAGACGACTGCACCGACCCCCGCGACTTCTTCGAGTCGGAAAGCGAATACAACTTCGACCTGTTCGAGGAGGAAGACCTTGACCCACGCCCGATCACGCCTTCATACTCGCCCCCCTCTCGCAGGCACTCTCCGGAGTCTTCCGACGAAAGCGAGGTACTTGACTAACTCACACAGGCCTGAGACTGTGTTCACCTAAAGTGGCAGGCATCGTCACCTAAAGTGGCAGGCATCGTCCCTGAATTCCACACCAACAAATGGATTTTTCACAATCCTTCACTACCACGCGTAGTCGATAGCCAGTGGCAGGCATAAGTCTGAATTCCACAATTTGTATGACGGATTTCAATAAATCCGTGAAAACATACCCAATGGCTCCTACACATGCAAATACCCACAAAAGGAGGACATTTCCCCTTGCGAGGGCTGCCCGCGCAAAACCCCACCAGTGCGTAGCATGAAACACAACCTCCAAAAACTTAACCCTCCGCTACCATCCGCAATAACACACATAACTCCTAATAATATCACAGGAGCATCGGCTCCTAAAAGTGAGTACCCAATGCCCCACCAAAGGAACCCGTCCGCAATAACACACACAACTCCTAATAATTTCACAGGAGCGTCGGCTCCTAAAAGTGAGTACCCAATGCCCTACCAAAGGCAAAACGAGCCAGTACAACTGCTACATGCTCACTCATAGATTGCAAACCACACCGGGTAGCCATTTCGCTATAGTGGATAGCGGAACACCTATCCACCTTGTATTCGACCACCGCTTCGTGTCCAACACAAGAGAAAATCATACACCGGTGACCGGCTCAGCGGTAACGCAAGTCGAGCAACACACAAAGGGGATATGAACGCCAGAGTGCTTACCAACAACAACCAGTACAACCTTGTCGATGTAAACTCTACCCTGGTAGTACCCGATTGCGTACGCCGACTGTACTCAGTAAGGCAGGCGACACATAAGGGATATAAAGTCCTCCTAGACTCACACAAACCCGGACTGTGGGTATGTGAGCACTTCATACCATTCGTCAACGACCCAGACACGAACCTCTAGCTTCTTCCTTTGTTCCCTCCAACTTCGAAAGACAACGGAATTTATCCTATTCCGAGCTACAATGCTGCAGCTCTTCCAAAGCCTGCCTTAGATATCCCTGACGAACTCCAAAGTCTACGTCAACAATGACTAATGGAACATCATCGCCTAGGACATCCTTCTAAAAAACGACAGACTGCGTTAGAAGTCGACGGCCTGACAAAACCAAAGGTCCCAAAGCTTGCATGTCCTACATGCTGGGCTTCTAAAGCCCGGAAGAGCAACCGCCCAACTGCAAGCACCAAGGAAGACAGATCAACGGTCCCATGGGAGGACATCCACAGCGACCTCAGCGGCCAAATATCCACGCAATCCGCACGTGGGTACAAATACTTTGTGGTTTTCGTATGCACTTATACGGGCGCCAAACACGTCGAATTTCTTGCCCACAAGAACCACTTCATCCATGCGTACCGTCGCCTGGTCATCGAGCTGGGAGCT
>Ga0315899_10007885_pt1 | contig 11444 bp, 11 predicted proteins | sample LakEriMetagenome_2_FD_203518 | JGI IMG/M metagenome (GOLD analysis project Ga0315899, IMG submission 203518) | Freshwater fungal communities from buoy surface, Lake Erie, Ohio, United States - Buoy 4 MA112 | ecosystem: Environmental > Aquatic > Freshwater > Lake | place: USA: Lake Erie, Ohio... | reverse complement strand
GCGATCGAGATGATTGAAATCTTCGCTCGCCCTTTTTCGTCGTAGAGGAGCTGATTGATCTCCAAGGATTGGCCTTGCATCCATCCTGCGAATGCGGGCGAGGCCATGAGGTTGTTGAGGGACATCGCCAATTTGGCCCGCTCGTTTGCGGGGAAGAATGATTCAATGTCGATGACACCGATCTTTTTGATAGGGGGTGTTTGGATCGATCGAATCATCTCCTCCATGGAGAGATCGTTGCCTTTATCCCATGCATCTTTGAGGATATTCGAGACGAGGATATGTTCTCGGCTCGTGAGTGGGTCGGCATTGATACCCAGGAGCGAAAGCAAACCGGAGGCGGCGCTGGCGATCTGGTCTCGCAGCAGCTCGTCATCTTCGCGGACCTCGTCGCTCGGAGCATCGAAGCTCCTCAAAACGGTGAGTGGTACACCGACATTGCTGCCAGGGGTGTAGATCACTTTGGGGATAGCCGCGAACTCTTTGAGCGATTCCGGGGCGACTTGCCAATCGTTCAGTCCTTTGGTCCAACTGGCAGCGCTTTTTTCCGCGATCTTTTTTCGGAGGTCGGCATCCGATAGAGCGGCATCGTCGCCGGAAAGCTTCGCGCGGCCTTCGGCGAGGTCGACCCATGGTTCAAAGTCCGAGGGTTTTAATTCCGGGAATGCGAGGAGTAGGTTTCCGAGGTCTCCTTTAGGGTCGATGCACAGGATCGGGATGTTGTCGATGGCAGCTTCTTCGAGCAAGCTGATGCAGAGTCCTGTCTTTCCGCTACCGGTCATCCCAACGCAGATCGCGTGGGTGGTCAGATGTTTTGACTGGTAGTGGACTTGGGTGGGCTGAACTTTCGTTTCGACATCGTATTCTTTGCCGAGGTAAAAGCTGCCGGGGATATTGTGGACAGGTTCCATGGTTGGTATCGGAGAAGTGTAGGGTGCAGGCCGAGTTCCGGGGCATCCAGAAGGAACATCGGAGGTGAGGGCCGAACCGTGTCCGGATGCCCGAGCACAAGTTTAGCGTCGGTTATTTTGAGCGTCGACGGTATCGCGCCACCAATCGTACATATCGAACAGAGACTCCCTTAAATTGCTGCCATGGCGATCGCGGGAAGTTCTCCACGCGTCGGATTGGAGCACATCGTTCAGCTTTGCTGGGAATTCCGCCTGGAGCATGATCGATAGGACGTGCTGTTCGATTTGCGAGTCGATCGAGGTTTCCCACAGTGTGTTGAAGGACGGGAGCTTCTGGTGGGTGGTGATCAGCAGTTTGCACTTTTGCAGGGATGCGAGGCTCTTTAGGGTCCATTGCATCCAAAACCGGAGTTGTTCGAACCCGTCGATCGCGAGCAATTGGTTTTTGGGAAGTTGCCGAATTGCGGACCACCAACGGGGCAATTTTAAGCTGCTGGAATCGAGACGCATAAGTGCATTTGCGGGGAATGCGTTGCGTAGGGTAGGGTTGGATAGCAGATGCGAGATAAGTGTAGATTTCCCCGAGCCATGGGGACCGACGATCGCCCAGCGAGATACTTGTGGGGACAGAAGTTGGTTGGACAATGATTCCAACGAGTGCGGAGATGGGAAGTAGAAAGGGATTTGCCCTGGAGCGAAGTGGCGGGTCGCAAATGGATTGGACGAAGGAGAGCGGGTCATACCTCGCGGGTGATGGTGCCCAGATAAAAAGGTTGCTGAGCCATCAGCTCCGTACCGTCACTAAAGTAAAACCGTACTCGCACGCACCAAGAAATCTTGAGCAGTTTGCCTTCGTAGGAAAGCGGCGACATGGGAAGCGGGCACGAGAGTTTTTGAGCGATGGACCAATCGATCGAGGCGAGCGAGTTTCCGGTCAGGCGTTGGAAGAAGTGAACGCCGAGATCCTCAGATCCTTTGCCTTCGGTGATCCAAACAACTGACGACTCTACCGCGACGATAGATGCATGATCTACGTTGACCACTCGATATTCAAACTCGAGGGTGTCACCCGGCATGTAGGTTGGTTGCAAACCGAGCAAACGGATCATGACACAGCTGTCGTTCGGCTGATTCGGCTTTGTGGATAAACCACTACGGGGAAACTTCGGGAGTACGATGGCCATCGGTTTGCCTCTCCATCGACAATGATTTTCCAATGGATAGCGTTGTGCAAGCTTTGGAATGAATGCATCGCATCCCGAGGGATCGAGAACTCGCATTCGAGTCGCAGGGGGTATCCCCAATCGATGCGGTCGCGACCGTGGGTGGCGATGACCTGCGTGAAGACGGTTTGCCGTTCCGTCCTGACGTCGGTGCCGAAATGATAAGTACTTTCTTCCTCGCAAACTAGTCGAACCGCGATTTTCTTGATGACTAATCGTCCGTATTGGATGACTTCGAGTTTGTACGAGTCGCCGGGAACGAGGGGAAGTTCTTCAACTTCGACGATGGTCGAGCCGATGCCGAGGGTCCGAATAAAGGATCGAAAGAAGAGCTGGGCAGATCGGACAGCTACGTAAATCCCTGGGATCAGCAATAGCAGCAATTGGTAGGGGATCTTGCCACGCAGCATGCTTTCGATCGCGAAGACGACAAAAACGGCGATCATGGCGTTCCATGCCATGGCGAAAACCCCCATGGCGAGAAGGGCCCCGTTTTCGGGAATCTGGCTAGGGAGTCGGTAGGCGAGTTTCGCGCCTGGGCTGTCGGTGAAGAGGTGGAGGTCGGGTACGTTAGGGGGAAGAATGCTCTTCGTTTTCCGGATCATCGGTTCGGGAACGATGCTCCGTTGGGCGAGGACTTCGCGGTGTTCGTCGCTGGTGACAACCTTGAGAACGCGGTACCAGAAGCCGACGGTACCCATGACCACGAACGATAGGGAGACGCCGAGGAATAGCCAAAACCCGTAGCCAATCCGGATCACCTGGGTGCTTGGCGACATGAGTTGCCATGCGATCAAGGTGGTTGAGGAGAGGACGCCAAAGAGAAAAAAGGCCGCGAAGAATAGGGCTTCACCGAGCGAGCCGATGAACCACCAGCCGGTCATCCGCCCGCCCCGCTTCTTTCCCCACAGCCTTAAATTAGCTCGCCACTTCGTTTTCATTCGCAGCAGTGTAACCGCGGCTTATTTTTCCTCTAGTAGCTTTTGGACCATGGCTTCGATCTCTTCGGCGTTCTTGCTCCCCGAACCGATTTTGACCAGCCTCACGTTCCCTTGTTTGTCGAGCAAGGCAACGTGGGGAATCCCGGTGACTTGGTATTCGGCATTCATTTTGCTGTCTTGAGGTGTGATCATGGTTCGGTGAGTCAATTCGTGCTTGGCGATGAATTTTTCAAGCATCGCCATTTCGTCTTCGAGCGAGACGGGGTCTTTGGAGCGCGAAGCGTTGGAGGTAGCTTCGTCCCAGCTGAAGTTGTACTGGCGAGTGACGCCGATGATGGTGAGACCCTTTGGACCATATTCGGCGTCCAGGTGCTTGAGATGAGGGAAGGTCGCGATACAAGGCCCGCACCAAACGGCCCAGAAGTCGAGCAGGACAACTTTGCCCTTGAGGCTTTCGAGGGTTTCGGGTTCGCCGTTGACCCATTCTTTGGGATCGATCGCAGGGGCTGGCTTACCGATCATTGCCAGGAGAGCGCGAGCGCTCTCAATCGTCTTGTTAAGACGTTCGGCGTTCTTGACAAAGGTTTCTCGGATGCGGTTCACATTGCTGTCGTCCGACTCGAGAGCTTCGACGAAGTTCATCGCAGAATTCAGCGCGTCGCCTGCGACATCGGGAGCATTGCGAGCGTTGCGTGAGACATAGTTGCTGACGCTGGTCGTATAGGTCTGGAGGATCGCTGTCGATGGCGATTGTTTCAGTTGCGATTGGGCCAGCGACTCGATTTTGTCGAAGAGCTTGGTTGAGTTTTCGTCATCCGCAACGGGAAGGATATCGTTCCACAAATCGATCATGGTTTTCGCATTGGCGGATGGATCCGATTGTGCGGCGTAGAGTTTTTCGCATCCTGCAACGAACTCCATCAGCTTATTCTTCGCTTGTTCGGCGGCTTCTCGGTCGGGAGTGTTTAACTTCAATCGCATCATTTGGGCGAGGATGCCGTGATTGTCGCTGAGCTTTTCAGAATCGAGTTTTCCTCGCAGGGTAGTCAATCCTTTTTCGATCCACTGGTCGGCTTGCTCAGGGTTGGATTGCCTGAGCATCATGACGGCGAGGGGTAGGCTCGTTGCGAAGGCGCGTGGATTGGATCCATCTTCGAGTTTCGCAAAGGTTGCTTCAAGCGCTTTGGTGAACTGTGCTGACGCGTCATTGCCGCGCTTTTCTCTCAGAAGTTGCGAGCCGAGTTGGATGCGGAATGACGCCAGCGCTTCAGGCTTGAGGTCGTTGGGTTCGTCCACCAATTTCAGGGCGCCATCGAGATCTTTATCGGCGACTAGTTTTTGGAAGCTTTCCGAAAATGTTTTGAGTGAGGTGTCCTGTGCCAACGCGGGCGAGGCGATGCAGGTCGAAAGGAGTGATGCCGAAAGGAGCCAATTGCGGGTGAGTTGAGTCAATTTCATTTGCGTGTGACCTTGAAAGTGATTCCGTGGTAGGTGAGTCAGTAAAGGTGGGACGGACCCACGTCGCGGGCTATGAATTTAGCAGAGACCGTGTGATTATGCATCCGCCGAGGAACGTCTCGGTTTCAATTTGGAAGAATGGGACGAGTTTTCAGGTTGCTCGAAGCTTTCCGTCGGGTGATGCGCCGTGGTTTGGGCGGATTCTCGTTGGCGGCGAGTCTCGAGGACTTGGACATACTCTGCTCCGAAAAAAATGATGGAGATTCCGTAGTAGCACCACAGCAATAGGGCGATGAACGATCCGATGGCGCCATAGGCGCTGGTGTACCGCATGCCGATAAAGAAAACCGCGAGGAGTGCTCGACCGATTTCCCAGATAGCCGCGGCGATCATGCCCCCGCGAAACGCATCGACCCAGAGGACGGGGCGCTTTGGTAGCGTGCGGTAGACAAGGCTAAAAAGGGTGGCATTGGCCAGGACGGTGAAGCAGACCTCGAAGGCGTTCAGCAGTCGATGCATGCTTGGAATGGTTGTTCCGGTGAACGAACGGACTTGGGAGACCATCATGCTGGCCGCAAATAGGATCACCACCAACCCACCTAAGCCGACGAGCATTAAGAAGGCTGAGAAACGATGGCGGACCACCCGATAAACCGTTTTAGAAAAATTCTTTTCCTTGCGTACTGGGATCCGAAAGATCTTGTCAAAGCCTCGATCGATTTGAGCAAACACACCGATTGCTGCGAGGATCGCGGCTAGGATCCCAAAGGGCCCGCTGACCAATGAGTGGCTCGTCAGCTGCGAGAGGACCTGTTCGATATGTTGTTTCACCGCGGGTGACGCATAGGTCTCTACGGTGGCGAGGATCTGCTGCTGTGCGTCCTTGCCAGTGTGCGTGTATCGAAGAAAGATACCGATGCCCGACGTCAACAAGAGCATCATCGGAAAGAGAGAAAGCGCGAGATAATAAGCGACACTTGCGGCCATGCTGCTTGCGTCATCTTCCGACCAACGGAGACAAGCATCTCGAAGGTTGGGAAAGAAATCCATCAGCCATCGCTTGCTATGGACGACCGCTTCATTGTCCAGCAGCGTGGGATGGTTGGAATGAGGTAGGGCTAGAGGTTCCGCATCGTCGTGGTGCATGCACGCAGTTTATGGATTCGGGGCATCTACCGCTATACAAGCTGCAATGGACTTAGCTGCATCCCTGTGGGCAGCAGTTCATTTGGCTCCTGGTTCGCGCGGCTTCGCTTTCTTTGTCCGGACGCGATGAAAATAGCTTTGATAGCATCGATGATCGGATTCGGAATCCGGGTAGTGGGAGGAACCTCGGCGGTCTCAGCCGGAGATCGCGATATCTCGCAGGAATGCTAGCGAATCATCCTTGGCTGTTGGGGCAGAGCGGACCTAACGGCTGGATCAGAGTAGTTTTTGGATGGTTTCGCGAAGGGCGGAGGGTGAGGTGGATGGTGCGAATCGGTCGATGACATTTCCGCTGCGGTCGATAAGGAATTTGGTAAAGTTCCACTTGATCGCTTCGGTTCCCAGCAGTCCCGGGGCATGTTCCTTTAAGAAGGCGAACAGCGGGTGGGTGTTTGCGCCGTTGACTTCGATTTTCGAGAACATAGGAAATGTGACTCCGTAGTTCAGCGAGCAAAACTGTTGGATTTCTTGCTCGCTTCCTGGTTCTTGGCCGCCGAACTGATTGCAAGGGAATCCTAGAATGATAAGCCTGTGCTTTTCTGCGGAATCAGCATTGGGGTCTACGAACTCGTCGTAGAGTTCTTGAAGTTGGCGGTACTGAGACGTGAACCCGCATCGGCTCGCCACATTCACGATCAGCAGGACATGGTCCTTGAATTGGGATAGGTGGCACGTCGACCCATCGAGGCGTTGGGCTTGGAAATCGTAGATCGATTGAGGGGCAGACGGGGTTGTCATCCTGTGGGTAGTTCTTCGTGTTTGCGTTGGGGCTTGGTGAGCGGCTTTAGGTTGTCGATAAAGTCGTTCGGAAGGCCTAGGTCGGGGAGTAATTGTCGGCAAGTGATCCTTGTGGATTCATAGATCACAGGGAGGCCGCTTCCTGGGTGGGTTCCTCCGCCGACGAGGTAGACGCCATCGAGATCCTCGAAACGATTATGCGGTCTCAGGTGCAGCATTTGGCCCAAGTTGTGGGCGAGGTTGAACGTAGCACCTCGATAGACGGAGTAATCGTCACGCCATTGAGCGGGTGTGATTATTTTTTCGTACTCGATGCGGCTTTCAAGGTCGGTTAGGCCAATTTCTTCGAGCCGTTTGAGGGTCAGTTTTCGGAAGGATGCGGTTTGTTCTGCGTCCCAGGGGGTGGATGGGCTGAGATGAGGCACTGGGACGAGAATGTAGAGACTGCTTTTGCCTGGTGGGGCCAAGCTGGAATCGGTGACCACGGGGTTTTGCACGTAGAACGACGGTTCTCGCGGAAGGACCTTTTCCTCTTCGATTTCCCTGAGGTTGCCTTGGTAGTCCTTCGAGATATAGATCGTATGGTGAGGCAGATCGCGGTATTCGCCACGGATCCCCAAATACATCATGAATGTGGAGCACGAGTATCGTTTTTGTTCGAGCTTCTCATCGGTCCAACGAGGACGAAGATGATTGGGCACCAGCTGTTGCATGCTGTGCGCGAAATCCGCGTTGATGACGATCGCATCGGTTTCATAGGTTGCGTGATCGGTTTGTGCCGCGATGACCCTTTTGCCTTGCCAATGCAGCTTCTTGACCGGTTCGGCAAGCCGAATTCGGGCCCCAAGTTCTTCCGCGATTTCGGCCATCCGCACGCTGACTTGGCCGCAGCCACCGTAAGGGTGGAACACTCCATATTCGTATTCGAGAAACGAGAGGATGGAAAATAGGCTCGGGCAACGGAAGGGGGACATGCCCAGGTATTTCGCTTGGAACGAAAACGCGATGACCAGCCGAGGATCGCGGAAGTAGCTTTCAAGCTCGGATCCGAGGGACTTCCATGGCTTGACGTACGGGCCTGCGGCCAGGAGGGATGGTCGAAGGTAGTCCGCCAAACCGTTGAATGGGCTTTCCAAGATCGGTCGGAACTTGGCAAGTTTGGTCCGGTTGTGATTCATGTATTTGCGAAGCTGTCCCACGTCCTCCGGAGAAAGCTTGGCGATTTGCCGGTCCATTTCGTCAAGGTCTGGGGTGCAGTCCAGATGCCCGCCGGCACCGAAAGCCACTCGATACTGCGGATCGAGCCGTTTCATTGGGATTTCCGAGTCGATATCGCGGCCGACCGATTGGAAGATTTCCTTGAGAATTCGCGGATACAGATAAAATGTGGGGCCGGTGTCGAATTTGAACCCGTTTTCGGAGATCGTCGAGCAGCGTCCGCCGACCGCGGGTTTCGCCTCGAGTACGGTAACGTCGGCCCCGGCATGAGCCAGTTGCATCGCTGCCGCCAATCCTCCGGGGCCCGCTCCGACGACGACTACTTTTCTTTTCCGCATAGCTCTTCAATTCTACCGATTAGCAATCCTAAGCCTTGACTCGATGTGGTTTTATAGCATGGTGGCAAGGACTTTGGGGGGGCTTGAGCCGTTTCAGGGAAATCGGGTTGGACAGTGGCGAAATCGGCCCTTGCCCGATTTCGCGAATCGAGTTAAACTCCGGATTCAAACCGGTAATTGTTGTCAGGATTTCATTGCTCAAACTGTATGGACTCTAACCTGTACCCTTCAAAACGACCGCCAAACGGAAAGAAATTCGCGCGCAAGCGGACGCGCGTCAAGGCTAAGGTAAAGAAGCGCGATCCGTTGCTTGTTGATGGAAAGCGACCTCGGCCTATGTACGTCGACTACAAGGACGTGGAACTGTTGTCCAAGTTGGTCAACCGCCACGGCCGCATTGTAAGCCGACGCAAGTCCGGATGTTCGGCGACAAGTCAGCACGCGGTTGCGGAGGCGATCAAGCGGGCGCGGTTTATGGCTCTCATGCCATATGTCGGTGAGTAATCCGAAAGGATTTCATTGGCGTCGGCGGGTCGAGTTTGCAGAAACCGACATGGCCGGTATCGCCCATTTTTCGTCGTTCGTGATCTACATGGAACAGGCGGAGCACGCTTTGCTCCGTTCTTTAGGGACGAGTGTGTTTGGAGCACGCCTGCCGGCAGAGGGTGCTTCCAGCGATCTTAGTTCTGGTCTGCATTCGAGTTCGTCGGCAGAGCAGTCCGTTCTTGAGGACGCATCTCTGACTCGGCGTCCAATCGCCAATCATGCCGCTACGCTGACTTGGCCACGCGTCCACTGTGAGTGCGATTATCTCGCCCCGGCACGATTTGAAGAAGAGCTAGACATCATTGTCTCGGTTGCAAGGTTGGGGGAGAAGAGCGTGACGTACCTCCATCGGATGTTTGTAGGCGAACGTGAAATTGCAACGGGTAAGATCGTCGCCGTTTGTTCGTTGGTGAATCCTGAGTCGGGCATGTTGACAGGGATACGAATACCCGAGCATTTGCGCAAATTGCTTTCTGAATACGTGACCGAACCGAAGTAGGTTGCTCGCTCATAGTGTTTGAGCCTTCGTCTGGAGCTTTTTTTACGACTACGGTTCCTTGCTCTCGATTGCGTGCGGGTCGGGTCGTGCGCTAGGGAATTGGTCATCCCGCTCTGGTATCCAGTCACACGTGGCATGCTCACGATCCGTGAAATTGTGCTCGGACTCAGGGAGACTGTACTCGTGCTCGTCATCGAATCGAGGAAATCTTGCCAGGATATCAAATTGACCATGACCGAATTGTCGGCTTTCGACTTTCGATCGAATGTGTCGCGAATGCTTTTGAAATCTCGCAGCCGTTAAAGGGTCTTCATCGCCATGCTCGCGTTCAATAATTGCGTGAATTGCGTGCTGCACAATCTTTCTCGCTGAACATTGCGGAGGGTAAAGGCAAACGCAGTTCGAAAGATCGAGCGAGGTTTCTGGATAATGCTCTTGGTTCGGTGTTGGAGTGTGCTGCGATTCGGGAGGTGTTGATTGTCTAACGCTCTGAATCGGCAAGCGCATTTCACACTGCGATCCAAACTGGTGCGAGTTTTGGCGAGTTTGACAATTGAGGCGATGAGATGGGATGGTGTCTCGGAATCCGTAAGCGAGTATACTCTGGGCATCGATTCCGACCGCGTTCATGGCGATACCGCGATCATGGCGATGCTGAGTGCGATCATGGGGGTGCTGAGAACGAGCGCCCCGACGAGCCCGAACAAAGCGATGCTGACGACGGCCTCGATTGGCGGTGTTTGACTTGCGTTGAGTCAATTTCTCGGCCTTGTTGATCGCGGTTGATGATGTTGGTGCCAACGGGCGGAATGCCGGTCGGGTGCGTGAATGAGACGTGAATGAGAGTCCATCATGAAGTTTGAGAAAGTCTGCCTCGCTTCCATCGGTTATGTGGTTCCGCCGATCGAAGTTTCATCGGCGTGGATCGAGCAGCAGTTAGCAGATGTTTATGCCAAGCTGAAGCTACCCGAGGGAAGATTGGAGGGGATGAGTGGCATCCGTACTCGTCGAATGTGGGAGGTGGGGAGTCGTATCAGCGACAGGAGCGCCGAAAGTTGTCGGAACGCGTTGCAAGGTGCAGGGGTTGAGAGTTCGGAGGTCGGTTGTTTGATCCATGCCAGCGTATGTCGGGAGTACTTAGAACCTGCGACAGCGTGTCGAGTGCATCATTTGGTCGGGCTGCCCAGATCGGCGTGGGTCTACGATGTAAGCAATGCATGTTTGGGGGTGATGAATGGCGCTGTGCAGATTGCGCAATTGATCGAGGCCGGTGTGATTCACGCGGGGTTGGTTGTCGGTACAGAGGATTCTCGCGGATTGATGGAGACGACTCTGAACCAATTGAGAAACGATGATTCATTAACTCGGCAGAGTATCAAGCCGGCATTCGCCTCGCTTACGATCGGCTCAGGAAGTTGTGCTTGGCTTTTGGCGAACCGAGAATGGCTTGAAGCGAAGCACCGGCAAGTTGGCATGAGATTCTTGGGTGCGGTCGCCGTTGCAAGAACCGAGTTTCACGGTCTGTGTCAGAGCGATTCTGATCAAGCGGGAGGAGGTATGTCTCCGTTGATGAATACCGACTCAGAGCAATTGCTAGAGGCTGGGCTCGCTACGGGTAACGAAACCTTCGAATGGTTGCTCGAGGAGTTGAGTTGGACGCGTGGGCAGATCGACGCTACGGTTTGCCATCAGGTCGGAGGGGCTCATCGCAAGCGCATGCTGGAGACATTAGGGCTGCCGATGGAGAGGGATTTTGCAACGTATCAAGAGTATGGAAATACCGGCTCTGTGGCGTTGCCAACCGCATTGGCGAGAGCCATCCAGTTAGGGGGGTTTTCCGGAATGGGTCGCGGTGCATTTCTAGGTATCGGTTCTGGAGTCAACTCATTGATGGTAGGCGTCGAATTTGGGGGAGTGCCTGTCGTTGGTACATAGCCAAGGTCCTTCTGACGCAGGCTTGTTTGGTCGAAGCGTGTAGATGGTTGTTGAGCGATGCTTGATGCCGTACGTGTTCAAGCGGCTTTGTGAGAAGCGAGCGTACTGGCACGATTCCACCTCCGGCGAAAATCTTCTATTTGCAAAGATTTTCAAGAAATTATCACGTTAGGTGAGCGTGTTAGGTTCGGAGAAATCTCAGGAAACGCGAAGGATGAGAGCCGGGGTAGTGGGAGAAAGCTCCTGGAATTGAGCGGGCGGTAATTGTGGATAGTTTGTCGAATTCTTGGTTGAGAATACCGTCTATGTTTTCGCGCGGTTGGTTGTGGTTGTGAGTACGTTTACCCACGTGCTAGGCAGGCAAGATTTTTCGATTGCGAAAAATAGAGAGATTTTGAGGAGAGTAGCTTCCAAAGACGCTTATAGTAGCT
>Ga0315899_10007884_pt1 | contig 11444 bp, 11 predicted proteins | sample LakEriMetagenome_2_FD_203518 | JGI IMG/M metagenome (GOLD analysis project Ga0315899, IMG submission 203518) | Freshwater fungal communities from buoy surface, Lake Erie, Ohio, United States - Buoy 4 MA112 | ecosystem: Environmental > Aquatic > Freshwater > Lake | place: USA: Lake Erie, Ohio... | reverse complement strand
CGATATTCACGCTAAGCGGCAATATCGCCACGAAGGGGCCAACCGCGCCAAGGCCGCCCAGCAGGACGACGAAGGTCGCGAAAACTTTCAGCATCACGTGGCCGGCGACCATATTGGCGAAAAGACGCACGGAAAGGCTGACCACGCGGGAGAAATAGGAAATCACTTCGACCGGGATGATGATCGGCGCCAGCCACACAGGCGCGCCTTCCGGGAAGAAGTAACTAAAGAAATGCATGCCATGGCGCATCAGCGCAATCACGGTCACGGTCACGAACACAATCACAGCCAGCGTCAGGGTGACGGCGATGTGGGAAGTGAAGGTAAAGGCATAGGGAAGCAAGCCAAGCAAATTGCCAAACAGCACGAACATAAAAATGGCGAAGACAAAGGGGAAATACTTCTTGCCTTCTTCGCCTACCTGCTCTGTCACCATGCCGTGGATGAATTCGTAACTGGCTTCGCCAAGCGCCTGCAAGCGCCCTGGAACAAGGGCGCCGCGCGCGGCGGCCGCCATGACGAACAGCGTAATCAGGCCAAGGGCCAATAGCATGAACGCATTGGATTGGCTGAAGCCGATAGCCTGCCCGAAGCCGCCCAAAAATGGCGTCAATTCGAACTGGCTCAGCGCGTCAATCGTCTTGCCTTCCTTTGCCACCGGCAAACCCCTTGTCTCTCGCTTATGTCACGCTTTAACGGCGACGCGGGTTGAAAAGGCGATAAACATTCAACACCCCGGCGACGCTGCCCAGGACGAAGAACACAAGGAAAAGCCAAGGCCAAGTGCCGAGCCAGTGATCGAGCAACCACCCGATACCGATCCCCACCACTAGGGCGGAGACAACCTCAACCCCTGCGCGCAGCCCGATTCCCCACGGCCCTACCGGCAAGCCCTTCCGACCATCAGGGCCAGATTCAAGCCCTTCGCGGGCCCGCGCTTGCTTTAACCGTTCATGAAGGTCCGACTGTTTAGTCACCTTAAGCTCCCCAGGCGTTTCTCGCCAGAAGGCGTGCGGGCTTTACGGGGGGGATACCCCAGTGTCAAGCATGTGCGGCGCAGCAAAAGGCCATTTTCCTGCCTTGTAACGAGCCTCAAGCTACTCTGCCCGTGCAAGTTAGCGTGGCCGAGTGGGTGGCCGCGGCGGGGGCGGCGGCGGGCGCGTGGCAGGACGTGCCGCGGGGCGTGATGCCGTTGCACTTGTCCGGGCGGGCGGGGCAGGTGGTGGCGGTGGTGGGCGGCGGATGGCGAAGCGCTGTTTCGCCGGTGGCAGCGCGTCCCATTGCCGGATCGCTGCAGCTTCGCTTGATGTATCGTAGCCAAGCCTGGTCATGACATCCCGCGCGCGGCGCTTCTGGTCTTCGTTCAGCCTATCCCAGGCGATGGGGCCAGGGGCGAAAACCTGTTCGGGTTCCTCATCCAAGGGTGGGGCCACCACGGGCGGGGGCTGGTTTGGCTGCGCGCAGGCGGCGGGCAGCAGGGCCAGCAGGAAAAAGCGGCGCTTCATGGCTGAAGCTCCACCAGCACCGGCACATGGTCAGACGCCTGCGGCCAATCCCGCGCATCCTTTAGCACAATGTGGCGCCTTAGCCCGCCCGCCAAATCGTCACTGACCCAAACATGATCCAGACGCCGGCCACGATCCGCCGCGCGCCAATCCCGCGCACGATAGGACCACCAAGTGTAGAGCTTCTGATCCTCAGGCACGAAATGGCGCAGCGCGTCATGCCAGCCGGCCGCCTTTTGCCATCCCAAAAGCCCTTCAACTTCGATGGGTGTGTGCGACACCACATCCAATAACTGCTTATGCGACCAGACATCATGTTCCAGCGGCGCGATGTTCAAATCGCCCACCAGCACGGCGCGGCGTGCACCTCGGCCCGCAAACCAACGCGTGGCTTCCCCGACAAAATCAAGCTTGTGGCCGAATTTCGGATTGGCTGCGCGGTCGGGAACATCGCCGCCGGCGGGCACGTAGAAATTATGCACTTCAACCGGGCCGCCTGGCGCATCCAGCATCACGCCCAAATGCCGGCAATCACCCTTGGCGCACCAATCGGGATCATCTTCACGCAAGCTGATGGGCAGGCGGGAAAGCACCGCCACGCCATTATAGCCCTTCATGCCGCGCACTAGGCGATGCGTGAAGCCGAGTGCGGCGATGCCTTCATGCGGAAAAGCCTCATCCGGGCATTTGGTTTCCTGCAGGCAGATCACATCGGGCGCCAGATCAGCCACCAGCTTTTGCAGCAAGGGCAAGCGCAGCCGCACGCTATTGATATTCCAGGTTGCGATGCGAAGAGCCTGCTGCGCCGTGCCGCGTTTCGCCATGGGTTTTCCTGTCGTCACTTTTGGGAAAGGGTTTCGAAAACATCGCCCGCGGGCGCGGCGCCTTGAATATGGCGCCGATGCCATAGCGCATAGAACAGCAAATGCCAGGCGGCGAAACCTTCGCGCTTGCCGCCTGCCGCGCGAAACAGCGATAGGATGCGGTCTGGTTTCGCGATCTCCGCGACACCTGGCTGGGCTGCCACCAGCGGCGCCAGCTTATCTGCCACATCGGCGATCCAGGCGCCCACCGGCACGGTAAAGCCCTGCTTGGCGCGGAAGGGCTCGCTGGCTGGAAAATTCTTCGCGAGCCATTGGCGGAGCAGGTATTTCCCGCGCCCATCACGAATCTTGAGCTTGTCAGGCAGGCGAAAGGCTGCGGCGGCCATGCCGGGATCAAGGAAGGGCGTGCGGCCTTCAACCCCATGCGCCATCAGGCAGCGATCGAGCTTAATCAGCAAATCATGCGCCAACCAATCGGCGCAATCGGTTGCTTGGGCCACTTGCAGACGGGACCGCCCAGGCAGCGCGGCGGCGGCTTCGGCGGCGGCAATGCCGTCGCGCCAGCCGGTGAGTGATTCGCGCAGCACATCCAGCCGATCAAAAGTGCCATGGCCGCGCATGGTTTTGCCGCCCAGCCACCAGGGGCGCATCGCGGCGCGGTAGCGGCCATAGCCGCCGAAAAGCTCATCGCCGCCTTCGCCGCACAACACAACCTTCACTTCCTGCCGCGCGGCACGGGCCAGGAACCATGTGGGGATGATTGCGTAATCAGCGGCGGGATCATCCATGCAGGCAACGATTTCCGGCAAATGCCGCCAGACCATATCGCGGTTGATGTCCACGCGCACATGCCGCGCGCCGGCGGCACGCGCTGCAGTGGCGGCGGCTTCGCGTTCATCGGCCGCACCTGCCACATCAAAGCCTGCCGTGAAGGCCAAAACCGGCGCCGTGTTGATGCGCGCCATGGCGGCCAATACGGCGGCGGAATCCGTCCCGCCCGATAGGAACATGCCATAGGGCACGTCGCTCCGCTGATGCAGGTCAACGCTTTCCATCAGCGCTGTATCCAACCGGGCTAGCGCTGCTTCTTCCGAGATAATTTCAGGCCCTTCCACCGGCAGCGCAGCGCGTCTTTCGCGCGCAATGATGCGGCCATCGGCGATGGTGATGGTCTCACCAGGCAGGACACGGCTGATGCCTTGGAAGATCGTCTCAGACCCGCTGGTGAATTGCATTTGCAGCAACTCATGCAAAGCGGGGCGATGAAGTTGGGGCGTGACCAACCCGGCAGCGATCAGCGCCTGCGGTTCGGAGGCAAAGGCGATGCCATCGGGGATTTCGGCAATACAGAGCGGCTTGATGCCAAAGGGGTCGCGCGCCAGCAGCACCTGCCGCGCCGCGCGATCATGGATCGCAATGCCATACATGCCGCGCAGAAGGGCGGCGAAGCCCGCGCCGTCGCGGCGATACAAATGCAAGGGCGGTTCGCAATCCGATGCCGTGGCGGCGGACAGCGCGTGATCGCTGCGCAATTCGCGGTAATTATAAATCTCGCCATTGGCGACCAGGGCGGCAGCGCCGGCGAAAAGCGGTTGATCGCCAGTGGCAAGGTCAATGATCGCAAGCCTGGTGTGGGCAAGCGCCACATTGCCCGCAACATGATGCCCAGCGCCATCCGGCCCGCGATGCGCAAGCGCGCGTGTGAGCGCTTCCAACACCGTGGCGGGGGGTGAGGCGCCGGGGCGCAGCGCAAGCCCTGCTATGCCACACATTTAAGCGATAACCTCATGAAGGAATTCATTCCATTGCTGCACCACCGCAGCTTCGGAATACTCAGCTTCGAATTTGCGGCGCCCCTCTTCACGTAAGGCGCGTGCCAAACTTGGCTCCGCGATGATCCGGCGTATTGCTATAGCCATTTCGCTTGAATCCTTGCGCGGCACCACCAGGGCATCCATTCCATCTGCCACGATTTCCGCCGGTCCCTGCGAATCCGTCGTTATCAGGGGTACACGACTGGCCCAGGCTTCCGGCACCACATTTCCGAAAGGTTCATGGTCTGAGGGAACAATGCACATATCCACCGCCGCGCGGAGTGCCGCGCCATCATCCCGCCAACCAAGCATGCGCACCCTCTCCGTCAAGCCGAGTTCGAGAATAAGGGCATTCAGGGCAGTCTCCTCGGGCCCTTTGCCGGCGAGGAGAAGATAAAGATCAGGCACTTCAGCCACAGCCCGGAGTAGCATTGGAAAATTCTTGTTTTGGTGCAGCCGTCCCATGGTCAGCGCCAGGGGAACACCCTCGGGAATGGCAAGGGCTGCGCGGCTGAGTGGAGCAATAGCGCCGGGATCGTCAACAAAGTTTGGAACGCGCCTAACGCGGTTCGCGGGCCAGCCTTGCTCGATGGCCCAGTCCACCAGCCCATGAGTGGTATAGGCCAGATAATCCACATCCTTGTAGTATTTCAGAGCGTAATAGCCGCCGGGCCTACCTACGCGCTTGTAGGGACCATTTGGGATATGCCGATTTGCCCTGTTCATCCATCCAATCACCACATCCGGCATGAATTGCTTGAATGCGTGGCGGAGCCTCGGCGTCGTCAGAACATCGAAAAATCCACCAAAGCCGAATTGAAGCGACGTAATCCCAGCTTTGGCCAAGCGCTCTGCCCGTGCTGGATCGCGCCGGATGATTGCCAGAGTGTCATGGCCACGCCTGGCCAAGGCAGGTGTGAGGCGTTCGAAAAACATTTCGATACCGCCAGCCTCCGCACCCGCCATGACTTGCGCGAGTCTCATCACGCCCTCGCCCTATGGTTTGTTGGTTCGGGCAGAACGGGCAAGGCTTCTTTCGAAAGAGCCTCGGGGCCTGCAAGCGACACCAGGGCGTCACGCTGGCGCGCGAGACTCGCGCCAGCGTAAAGCACAAGTCCTTGCGAGTTGCTCATGGCGTTATGCCCTTCCCGCAGGCTTGAGTTCAGCCAGCAAGCGCTGCCAACGCGCCATCACCGGTGCCTCGGCGAAGGCAGCGGCGAAATGCGCGCGCCCCGCCGCACCAAGTGCTGCGGCGCGGGCGGGGTTTTCAGCCAGGCCCGTGATGGCGGCGGCAAGCGTGGGCGCGTCTTCGCGCGCCACCAGCAGCCCATCGGCACCATCGCTGATTAATTCCGTCGGGCCTTGCGCGGCGGCGGCAATCACAGGCTTCGCCGCAGACCAGGCTTCCAGCACGATATTGCCGAGCGGTTCATGGCGTGACGAACAAATGAACATATCCGCAGCCGCCAATAGTGCGCCAATATCGCGCCGCCAGCCGAGAAAACTCACGCGATCCGTGATGCCAAGTTCTGTGGCCAAGGCGCGTAAGGCCGCTTCCTCCGGCCCCGCGCCTGCCAGATATAAGTGCCCGCGCGGCAGCAGCGCGATGGCGCGCAACAGCACATCAAAACCCTTATTGGGATGGAGCCGCCCCATGGCCAAAAGCCGAGGTGTGCTGCTGGCGGCGGGCAAATCGGCTGGCGCTGCGCTAGCGAAATCTTCAACGAAATTGGGCAAGTAATGCACACGTGCTGGCGGCCAATGCTCGGCCTTAATGGCGCGCACCAGATCATGCGTATTCGCCACCAGATGATCGCAGTGACGGAAATACCTCAGGTTGTAATAGCCACCGAAACGCCCCACCAAAATCCAAGGGCCTAGTGGCGTAAAGCGCGCGGCGCGCTGCATCCAGGCCATCACCACATCAGGCTTGAAATCCTGCAAGGCGCGCCTCACGCGCGGCTTGGTGAACAAATCCAGCGCGCCACCAAAGGCCAATTCCACCGGCCGCAAACCGGCATCACGCAACCTCGCGGCACGTTCCGCATCACGCCTGATCACCGGCAGCACTTGATCGCCCGCGTGATGCAACGCGATAGTTGCACGCTCAAAAAAAGCCTCGGCCCCGCCAATCGGTGCACCCGCCATGACTTGCGCGATTCTCATGACGCCCTGCCTCCATGTTTCTCCGGCTCCAGCAGCGCTTTCAGATAAGACAGCAGCGGAAAGGCGCCTGTGCAAAAGGCCAGCAGCACACCCCAGGCGCCTTCGCGATAGCCCTTGCGGGAGACATAGGATTTGAAGGCGCGGCTGATAAAACGGCGCAGATTGGCGCGCAGCGTGCCGATATCGCCAGACGCAATCAGATCCGCTGCCTTGGCCGAGGAATACTTATCCAGCCGGCGCAGCATGTCCGAAATATCGCGATCTACCAGATGCACCAGCGCGCCGGTCTTGATCGGCGGGCCTTGCTTGCCCTGCCAATCCAGCCCCGGATGCACACGCTGCGCGCGCCAGCGTTTCGCGCCGCGCTGAAACAGGCGGGGAACCGATGTGGTGCCGAAACTCCCCGCCCAACCATAACGCAGCAGCCTCTCGCCCACGTAATTATCAACGGGCACCTGATGCCAGGCGAAGCTGCTGGTCGCGATGACGCGGCGGATTTCTGCTGCAAGCGCGCCATCCACGCGTTCATCAGCATCCAGTTCCAGAATCCAATCACCGGCGCAGGCGGCGATACCGGCATTGCGCCGATCGCCTTCCAATTCCCAAGCGCCTTCAAGCACGAGGGCACCCGCTGCGCGGGCAAGTGCGGCACTTCCATCCGTGGTGCGGTCCAGCACCATCACAATCTCATCGGCGAAGGCGGCCGAGGCCAGGCAATCGGGCAGTCGCGCTTCTTCGTTGCGCGCCACGATCAGGATGGAAAGTTTTGGGTTCACGCTGGCACCCGTGCAGCCTGGCCAAGCAGAGTCTTGGCGGCCTCCAAAACCCGCGCCACGGGCAGATCTTCCATCGCCCCCTGGCCGGGCGGGCCATCTGCCAGCACGGCCTGCGCCTTGGGGCCGGCCGGGCCATATTCATCCGAAGGGGTTGGGCCAAACAGGCCGAGTGTGGGCGCGCCGGCGGCAGCGGCCAAATGCATCAGGCCGGAATCATTGCCTATGAAGATGGCGGCGCGCGCGAGCACCGCTGCCACCTCGGGCAGGTCGAGCTTGCCCACCAGGTCAAGCGCCTGGGGCAAGGCGGTCAGAACGGGGGTCGCCATGCTGCGTTCCTGATCCCCCGGCCCGCCCAGAATGGCAATCCCAGCGCCTGGCAGGGCACCATCCGGGGCGGTCAGCCGCAGGGCCAATTCGGCAAAACGCTCCGCCGGCCAGACCTTGCGATGCCAATTCGCGGTGGGGCCCAGCACCAGCCAGGGAAGCCCTTCCGGCAGCAGCGCGGCGGCGCGGGCGGTATCTTCCGGCGCGGTCCAGATCACCGGCAGCGGCGGGGGGCTCACACCCAAAAGCGCCGCCAAATGGGTCAGCCGATGGCCGGGCCGTCGCCCGCCCTGGATCACCCGGCGGTCCCGCGTCCAAAGCAGCCAGGCAATGGCTGAGGCACGCAAATCCACCACCAAATCCCAGCGTGTTGTCGCCAATTGCCCCCAGATTTCCAGCCAATGCAGCGAATAGCGCCGCTTTTCCACGGCAATCAGCCGATCAAGCCGCGGCATCCGCCGAAACACGCCTTCCGCCACCCACCCGCAGACAATGGTGAAGCGCGCTTCCGGATGCGCCCGCATCAGGTGATCCAGCAGCCCCGTGGACAGCACAGCATCGCCAATGCGGGTGGAGGAGATGAAAAGAATGCGCACCAAGCGCCCTTACCACTTCCGGCGCACGAGGGGGAGGTTGCAGCGGCGCCTCAGCCGACACAGGTTTAGTCCATGAAAATCGCGCTGCTGCCGGACCGTGCCGTTTTGGAGATCTCGGGGGAGGACCGTGTCGCCTTCCTACAGGGGTTGATTTCCAATGATGTGACCAAGGCGCGGGCCGATCAGGCGCTTTGGGCCGCGCTGTTGACGCCGCAGGGCAAGTGGCTCGCGGATTTCTTCGTGATTGCCTCGGGCGATTTGCTGCTTTTGGATGTTGAAGCAGCGCAGCTTGCCATGCTGATCCAGCGCCTTTCGCGCTTCAGGCTACGCGCCAAGGTGGCGTTGCGCGATGCCTCCGCTGATTGGCGGGTGCATGCCGCTTGGGGGGAAGGGGCGCCGCCTGAAGGGCTAGCCGCGCGCGACCCGCGCCTGCCGGAAGCGGGCTGGCGGGTGCTGGCGCCCGCAACCCTGCCCACCAATGCCAGCGCCGAGGATTACGCGGCGCATCGCCTTGCCCTTGGCTTGCCCGATGGGTCCAAGGATATGGAGGCCGAGAAATCCGTGTTGTTGGAAGGCGGCTTTGATGAACTCAACGGCATTTCCTGGACCAAGGGCTGCTATATGGGCCAGGAACTCACGGCGCGGACGCGCTATCGCGGCTTGCTCAAGCGCCGCCTGGTGCTGGTGGCGATTGAAGGTCAGGCACCTGAACGCGGCACCCCCATTCTGACGCCGGAGGGGGCTGAGGCGGGGGAGATGCGCTCCAGCCAGGGCGCGCAGGGCTTGGCGCTGCTGCGCCTGGAATGGTTGGAGAAGGGGGTGCTCGCGGCAGGCGGTGCGCGCCTGACGCCGCAACCGCCCCCCTGGATGAAGCTGCCGGAGGAAAAAGCATGACCTCGCCCGATCACGGCCCCGATGTGCGCCTGCCGCCACCCGTGCTGGTGGGGGGTGTGCTGGCGGTGGCCTGGTTTGCGCATCTTTTCGTGCCCTTGGTGCTCGGCCCGCCCTTGCCGAATTATGGCGTGCTGGTGCTGTTTCTGGGGATTGGCCTGATCGGCTGGTCGCTGCTGACGCTGGTGCAGGCGGGCAATGACCCAAGGCCGGATAGGCCCGACGCGGCGCTGGTCACGGCGGGTCCGTTTCGCTTCAGCCGCAACCCGATCTACCTCGGCTTTCTGGTGGTGGTGCTGGGCTTTGCGCTGCGCTGGGGCGATTTATGGGGCTGGCTTGCGCTGCTCATCTGCCATTTGGCGCTGGATCGGCTGGTGGTGACGAAGGAGGAAGCCTACCTCAGCAAGCGTTTCGGCGCGGCTTATGAGGTTTATCGCACCCGCGTGCGGCGCTGGGTTTAGCCCCGGCTGGCCAAGCTGCGCGCCAGCCGGTCGAATTCCGCAACCGTCAGGGTTTCCCCGCGCCGATCCCCGGCAATGCCGGCCTCGACCAACAGCGTTTCAGCATTGCCAAGCGACTTCAACGCGCCGCGCAGCATTTTGCGCCTTTGTCCGAACGCGGCGGCGGTTAGTTTTTCCATGGCGGCGAAGAGCGCGGGCGGCGGGTCTTCCGCATGGGGCGTAAAGCCCACCACGGCAGACCAGACCTTCGGTGGTGGGCTGAAGGCACCAGGCGGCAGGCGCAGCAGCAGATCGCAGCGGCAGCGCCATTGGGCGAGTACGGCCAGCCGCCCATAAGCGGATGTGGCGGGGGCCGCCGTGATGCGTTCCGCCACTTCAAGCTGGAACATCAGCGTCATGCCCTCCAGCGCCGCGGCGCCGCGCAGCCAGCGTACCAGCAAGAGGCTCGCGACATTATAGGGCAGGTTGGCAATGATGCGCCGTGGCGCGGGCTGGGCTGTGGCCGGGTCCAGGCCAAGCGCATCGGCTTCCAGGACGCGTAGCCGCGCGGGATAGGCGGCGACCAATTCCTGCAAGGCAATCACGGCGCGCGCATCCAATTCCACTGCCAGGACTGATGCGGCAGCGGTTTCCAGCAAGGCGCGCGTCAGCCCGCCCGGCCCTGGCCCCACTTCCAGTACATGCCGGCCCGCAAGATCGCCGGCCAATGCCGCGATGCGGGCACAGATCGCCGGATCAAGCAGGAAATGCTGGCCAAGCGCCTTGCGCGCATTGAGCCCATGCCGCGCGATGGTATCGCTGAGGCTTGGTAGTTCAGGCTTGGCCACGCCTTCAGCCCGGACGTGCGGCGCTATTCGTGCGAATTTCGATTTGCGCGCGGCGGCGCAAATCGCGCTGCAATTGGCGGGACAGTAATTCAATCCGATCGCGCAGCAGGATATCGCGCGCTTGCTGCGGATTGGCTTCCGCCAGGTTGCGGGTTTCGCGCGCGCAAATCATGAAGATCAGCGCGCCATCAACGGAAATGATCGGCTGCGACGCACGCCCGATGGGCAGGCTGCCCAGCAGATCGCGCAATTCGGGTGGGTTGATATTGTCCAGCCGCACTGGTCCCGGATCCGCGGGGCGCGGGCTGCCGCGTGCGGCGGCATCCATCGCCTCGCAGCCGCGGGCCTGTTCAGAAAGCGCTTGGGCGCGCTGCAATTGCGCCAATTGCTGATTTGTGGGGGCTTGCGGATTCACCTGCCCTTCAAAGGGCAAGAACACCTGACGCATCGTCATCATGGTTGCCATATCGCGGCCTGAGACGCGTTTGTCCCGCAGCATGACGATTTCAAAACCGCCAGGGACGCGGATGGGATTGCTGACGGCCCCTTCAGGCATTTGGCGCAGGATCTTGGCGACTTCCGTGTCAAAGCGATCCGCTGTCATCCAATCCAACGCGCCGCCCTGGATCGCGGTTTGTGATTGGCTGAATTGTGCGGCCACCATGGAAAAGGGCACACCCTGGCGCAGGCGCTGAATGACATCAGTCACGAAGCGGCGCACCTGTGCTTCCTGCCCAGGATTTTCCACCGGGATGAAGATCTCCGCGACAAGGAATTCAGGTTCACCGACCCGGGCGCGCTGGGCATTGAGAAATTCATTCACCTCGGCATCCGGGATATTGGCCTGTTCACCCAGCATGCCACGCAACAGCCGTGCCCAACCGATTTGCGCGCGGATCTGATCATAAAGCACGCGCGGCTCGATCCCGGCGCGGCGCAGATTCTGCACCACGCCGCCCTGGGGCAGCCCGTTGCGGCTTTCGATATTGGCGACCGAGCTTGCGATATCCTGATCCGTGACCGGGATGCGTCGGCGGCTGAGTTCCTGGATGCGTAGCCGCTCATCAATCAGCAGGCGCAGGATTTGATCCCCACCTTGGGCGCCGGTATCGCCCGCGACACCAGCAGAAAGTGCCAGCAAACGCCGGCGGCTTTCGATCTCGCTTCGTGTGACGACATCGCCATTCACCACGGCGGCAATGCTGTTCACGCTGCCACCTGCGGATTGCGCCATGGCGGCGGGCATGGGTACGGTGGGCA
>Ga0315899_10007883_pt1 | contig 11445 bp, 13 predicted proteins | sample LakEriMetagenome_2_FD_203518 | JGI IMG/M metagenome (GOLD analysis project Ga0315899, IMG submission 203518) | Freshwater fungal communities from buoy surface, Lake Erie, Ohio, United States - Buoy 4 MA112 | ecosystem: Environmental > Aquatic > Freshwater > Lake | place: USA: Lake Erie, Ohio... | reverse complement strand
TTTTCAGAGATCATCTTCTCTAGTTCTTGTGTACTTAGGTTTCTTAGTTCTTTAGACATCATATTATAACTCATCTTTCACAAATTTGGTCTTAAGTGGTAATTTTGCATCAGCTCTTCTAAAAGCGTCTCTTGCTGTTGCTTCGTCAACACCTCCAATTTCAAATAAGATTTTTCCTGGTTTAATAACTGCTGAGAAGTGGTCAACAGGAGATTTACCTGATCCCATTCTTGTTTCAGCTGGTTTCTTGTGAATTGGTTTATCTGGGAAAATTCTTACCCAAACTTTACCACCTCTTTTTGTTTTATTTGAAATTGCTTTTCTAGCTGCCTCAATCTGTCTTGATGTAATCAGACCTCTTGTTACGCATTTGAGAGCAAATTCTCCAAATGAAATGGTAGAACCTCTTACAGCTAAACCTTTGTTATTTCCTCTTTGGTGCTTTCTATATTTTACTTTTTTTGGCATCAACATAAATTAAATCTCCAAATCACCTTTATAAATCCATACTTTAATTCCAATAGCTCCAAATAACATATGTGCGTCAACTTGAGCATAATCAATATCAGCTCTTAATTTTTGAGCTGGAATTGACCCTTGCATGAAAGTTTCAACTCTAGCAATAGATGAACCTCCTCCAAGTAACCCAGAAACTTTGATTTTAATCCCTTTAGCACCTTTTTCCATAGCGGCATTCATTGCCATTTGAGAAGCTCTGTTAGGTTTAACTCTCTTTTTTAACTGTCTAACAATATTGTTAGCAACAATTCTAGCGTGAATTTCAGGATTTTTAACTTCCTCAGCAGTAATCTTAACTGTAGATTTAGTTAATTTTTTAATCTCTTTTTCTGCAGATTCAACACCTGCTCCACCTTTTCCGATTACAACTCCTGGATTTGAAACTCTAATAGTAACGCTTAGAATATTACCAGATCTCTCTAATAAAACATCTTTAAGACCAGCTGGTTCAAACTTCTTTTCTAAAAATCTTCTGATTCTAAAATCCTCAACAGCGTATTTAGAATACTCTTTTTTATCAACAAACCATTTTGAATTCCAATCTTTTGATATTCCGATTCTGAATCCAGTAGGATTAATCTTTTGACCCATTACTTAGCCCTTTCAGATAAACCAATAATTACATGACTTCTTCTTTTTAAAATAGGGTAAGTGTTACCTCTTGAACCTGGTCTACCTCTTTTTAGCATACTTGCCTCATTAGCAAACACTTCACTAACAACTAAAGCATCTTTAGAAATCTTTAGATTATTTTCAGCATTAGCCATTGCTGATTTAAGAACTTTAAGTAGAATCTTTGAACCTTTTGAAGGGTGGAACTCTAAAATTCTTTCAGCCAACATAGCATCTTTATCTTTAATTAATTCCATAACAATTCTAATCTTCTTAGCAGAAGTTAAAGCGTCACTTAATTTTGCGTATACTAAACTATTTTTCATATATTAATCCTTTTTTGTTGAGTGCTTAACAAATTTTCTTGTATGAGCAAACTCACCTAGCTTATGACCTACCATTGATTCAGTTACAAAAACAGGTAGGAACAATTTACCATTATGAACTTCAAATGTAAATCCAATCATCTCAGGAGTAATGGTTGATCTTCTTGACCAAGTCTTGATCAAAAGTTTTCCACCTTCTGATTTAATTTTTAGAACTTTATTCAGTAATTTTTCGTCTGTAAATGGTCCTTTTTTAGATGATCTTGCCATTTTATTTTCTCCTATCTTTCACAATAAACTTATTAGTATGTCTTCTTGATCTAGTCTTAACACCTCTAGTTTTCCAACCCCATGGAGATTTAGGTGACGGCATACCGATACCATTATCTTTATAGGATCCAGCGTGTGGGTGATCTGATGGGTTAGCCATAGCAACACCTCTAACACTTGGTCTGTTACCTTTGTGTCTATTAATACCGGCTTTACCTAGTCTTCTGTTTCTTAACTCACCGTTAGAAACAACACCGATAGTTGCCATACATTCAATTGAGACTTTCTTATATTCTCCAGAAGGTAATTTGATTTGAGCAAAGTTTCCTTCTTTAGCCATAAGTATTGCAAAATTTCCTGCACCTCTTACCATAGAACCACCTTGTTCAGGATTTAATTCTATGTTATGAATTTGAGTACCTACAGGAATATTTGACATTCTAGTAGTATTTCCAGGAGTAAATTCAATATTTTCTCCTGACATTACAATAGAACCAACAGGTAAGTTTTCAGGAGCAATAATGTATCTTTTTTCTCCATCTTTGTAAACAATCAAAGCAATAAGCGCGCCTCTATTTGGGTCGTACTCAATAGCAGTAACTTTACCTGGAATATCAAATTTATTTCTTTTAAAATCAATAATTCTATAAAATTTCTTAGCACCTCTTGATTTATGTCTTACAGAAATTCTTCCATTAGATCTTCCTGCTGGACCAAGTAGTGGTTTAATTAATGATTTCTCTGGTTTTTTATTTTTTGTAATATCATAAACAACTGATTTTTTATTTCTTGTTCCAGCTGTATTTGGTTTATAAGTCTTTAACATAATCTATTATTTAGTCTCCTCAACACTTAGGTCAATTGATTGACCATCTTTAATTTGAACATAGGCTTTTTTAAATCTTCCAACTCTAATTTCTTGAGGAAATCTTTTAGGGTTTTTAGACATAATTCTTCTTCTCTTACTTGGCATAACTGCTGTTCTTACTTTAACAACCTCTACTCCAAATAATTTCTCAATTAAGTTAGCAATAGAAAATTTGTTTAAAGAATCATCTACTTTAAATGTGTAGATATTTGAGTTCTTAAGAGCAGCACTCTTTTCTGTTAATATTAATTTTTTAATTTCGTTACTTAATCTCATATTTACTTTCTAAAGCTTCAATAGAATTCTTATCAAAAAGAATATTTGAGTTATTCAAAATATCGTAAGCATTTAAGGTAGACAACATTTTAACAGATACTCTATCTAAGTTTCTAGCAGATTTAATTAAATTATCATTTTTATCAGAAACAACAACTAATGTTTTTGTACCCATAAGACTTAAGTTGTTCATTAAAGATTCAAATGATTTAGTTTTAATATCTGAAATAACAAAAGAATCAATTAATTTAATGTTATTAGAATTGAATCTAGCAGATAGCACATTTAATAATGCCCCAACTCTCATCTTTTTAGGTAATTCTAATCTAAATGTTTTAGATCTAGGACCGTGAGTAATTCCACCCTTTACCCAAAGAGGGGATCTAATAGAACCAACTCTAGCTCTACCAGTTCCTTTTTGCTTCCAAGGCTTTTTACCGGCACCAGAAACTTCTCCTCTAGTTTTAGTATGAGCATTACCAACTCTTTGGTTGGTTAAATAAACTCTTACGTATTGAGCAACTAGATCGGAATTTAATTCTCTTCCAAATATATTTTCAGAAAGAGAAATATCTGAGATTTTCTTTCCTTCGTTATTTAAAATATCAAGTTTAAGTGTTTTCATATTAGTTATTTAACCCTTCAAAATGTAACTCAACTTTAGAGTTTCGAGCACCAGGAATTGGGCCAGAAACAGAAATAGTTTTGTTTTCAATATCAACGTTCAAAACAGTTAAGTTTTTTAATGTAATTCTTTTATTACCGTGTCTTCCAGCCATTTTTTTTCCTAAGAATACTCTTCCAGGTGTTTGGCCCCCGATTGCTCCGGCAGCCCTTGGTCTATCTGATTGACCTCTTGTAGCTTGTTGTCCAGAAAAATTCCATCTCTTCATAACACCGGTAAAACCTTTACCTTTAGAAGTTCCAACAATTTTAATTGTTTGGTTAATTAATTCGAGAGTTAAGTCAGATTCGGATTTAAGTATAGTAACAGGTACAACCTTACCATTATCTAAAAAGACTTGAGACATATTTAATTTTAAAGCTTCTATTTTTAACATATTTTTTCTTTTTTAATGCTTCAATTAATTCAGCATTTCGTGCAATTTTACCAAATAATATCAATATTTCAAAGAGATTTCGCCCTAAAAGGGCAAAATTACATCTTAATTGAAATACCAACACCAGCGGGTAGTGTTAAGTGTGACAGATTCTCAATAGTTGAAGGGGTAGGATTTAGAATGTCGATGACTCTTTTATGAGTTCGAAGTTCAAACTGTTCTCTTGATCTTTTGTCAATGAAAGGACCTCTAACAACAGTAAATCTTTCGATTTTAGTAGGAAGAGGCACTGGACCAACAACTTTGGCTCCAGTTCTTACAGCAGTATCAATAATCTTTTCTGCAGATACATCGATAATTCTGCTATCGTATGACTTTAATTTAATTCTTACTCTTGATTCTTTTTTCATATTTTTTATGGCGGTGAGTTTTAATATTTAAAACTCACCGCTTCGTCAGCCTTAAGCTTGAACTTTAGTGATTACACCAGCTCCTACTGTTTGGCCTCCTTCTCTAATAGCAAATCTAAGACCTTCTTCGATAGCTACTGGAGTAATTAATTTTACTGAGAATTTAACATTATCTCCTGGCATGACCATATCAATACCTGCAGGTAATGTAATTTCACCGGTTACGTCTGTAGTTCTTAAGTAGAACTGAGGTTTGTATCCAGTAAAGAATTGTTTGTGTCTTCCACCTTCTTCTTTAGATAGAATATAAACTTCAGCGTCAAAAGAGTTAGCAGTCTTGATTGAAGCAGGTTTACATAAAACTTGACCTCTCTCAATATCTTCTCTCTTAGTACCTCTAAGTAGTAACCCTACATTGTCTCCAGCCATACCTTCTTTAAGTTGTTTTTTAAACATCTCTACTCCAGTTACAATTGTTTTTTGTGTGTCTCTAATACCTGAAATTTCGATTTCTTCACCAACTGTAATTTTTCCTCTTTCAATTCTTCCTGTAACAACTGTACCTCTTCCTGCAATTGAGAAAACGTCTTCAACTGGCATTAAGAAAGGTTTGTCTAGTTCTCTTACTGGATCTGGAATGAATGAGTCAACTGCGTTCATTAACTCAACAATTGCATCTTCATATTTTGAGTCACCCTCAAGAGCTTTTAGAGCTGATCCTCTAATGATTGGAGTTGTATCTCCTGGGAACCCGTATTTGTTTAGTAAATCTCTGATTTCCATTTCAACTAGATCTAATAGTTCAGCATCTGCTACCATATCGCATTTATTCATGAAAACTACGATAGAAGGAACGTTAACTTGTTTAGCTAACAAGATGTGTTCTTTAGTTTGAGGCATTGCCCCGTCTGTAGCAGCAACAACTAAGATTGCTCCATCCATTTGTGCAGCACCTGTAATCATGTTTTTAATGTAGTCTTTGTGTCCTGGACAGTCTACGTGTGCGTAGTGTCTTTTTTCTGTTTCGTACTCAACGTGAGTAATGCTAATGGTAATACCTCTAGCTTTTTCTTCAGGTGAGTTGTCGATTTGATCGTAAGCTCTAGCTTCCGCTTGACCTCTTTTAGCAAGCACTGTTGTGATTGCTGCTGTTAATGTTGTTTTACCGTGGTCAACGTGACCGATTGTACCAATGTTTACGTGTGGTTTTGTTCTATTAAACTCTGCCATATAAACCTTTCTTTTGGGGACAAACCCCTAATTTATTACTTAGTTAAACTTCGTTATTATAACAAATTTTACAGATTTTGAAGATACTTTCTTACTTTATTTTCTATTCTTCTCTTTTAAACCTGCAATTTCTTGAGCAATGTTACCAGGAACCTCTTCGTAGTGAGAGAATTCCATGTTTGGAATAGCTCTTCCTTGAGTCATACCTCTAGCAATAGTTACATATCCAAACATTGAGGATAAAGGAACTCTTGCTGTAACAACTCTACTCATACCTTTTTGCTCTGTACCTTCAATTCTTCCTCTTCTAGATGACAAGTCACCAATAATATCTCCCATATATTCTTCAGGGACATTAACTTCTACTTTCATGATAGGTTCAAGTAAAATTGGAGTAGCTTTTCTTTGAGCATCTCTAAAAGCACCAATAGTTGCTAATCTAAAGGCAATCTCTGATGAGTCAACATCGTGGAAAGATCCATCGTATAATGTACATTCAATATCAACTACAGGATATCCAGCAACAATTCCAGATTCGCAAGCTTCTTTAAAACCTTTATCTACAGCAGGAATAAACTCTTTAGGAATTGATCCTCCAACAATTTTATCGATAAAGACTAAACCAGCACCTTGTTCAAGAGGTCTGATTTTGATAAATACGTGACCGTACTGACCTCTACCTCCAGTTTGTCTAATAAACTTGTTCTCTTGATCTGCAGTACCTTTAATAGTCTCTCTGTAGGCAACTTGAGGTTTACCTGTATTAACTTCAACTTTAAATTCTCTTTTTAATCTATCAACGATAATATCTAAGTGTAACTCACCCATTCCATAAATAACTGTTTCACCAGTTTCGTGGTTGGTTTCAACTTTAAAGGTTGGGTCTTCTTCTGAATATTTTTTTAATGATTCACCTAATCTGTCTCTATCGTTTTTTGTTTTTGGTTCAATAACCATACCGATAACTGGTTCGGCAAAACTGATTGTCTCAAGCATAACTGGGTTGTTTTCAGAACACATAGTGTGACCTGTAAATGTTTCAGAAAGCCCTACAGCAACAGCAATCTCACCAGCTCTTACTTCTTTAATTTCTTCTCTATGATTTGCGTGCATTAATAGAAGTCTTGAGATTCTTTCTTTTTTACCGCTATTTGGATTGAAAATATAAGAACCTGAAGTCAACTTACCTGAATAAACTCTAAAGTAAGTAATTCTTCCAACGTAAGGGTCTGTTTGAATTTTAAATGCAAGAGCTGCAAATTCTCCCTTTTCATCAGGAACTAGACTTACTTCTTCATCTGAATTAACTTGAACTGCTTTAATTAAAGGTTTATCTTTAGGAGAGGGAAGGAATGCAATAACACCATCAAGTAATTTTTGTACACCAACATTCTTTAAAGATGATCCACAGAAAACTGGGTATAAAGTAGTTTTAATTGTTAGATCTCTTAAAGATTTAGCCAACTCTTCAGTAGTAATTTCTTGATCGTTTAAAAATTTATCCATTAAAACTTCGTCGTTTTCAGCAATCTTTTCAATTAGTGTATTTCTAAATTGAACTGCCTTTTCTTGCATATCTTCAGGAATTTGAACTTCTACAATATTCATACCGTTCTTACCTTCGAATTTGTAAGCTTTCATCTCAAGAAGGTCAATAATACCTTCAAATGAATCTTCAAAACCTAGGGGTAATTGAACCGCAACAGCACTTTTAGATAGTCTTTCGTGAATTGTTCCTAACGTAAAGTAGAAATCTCCTCCTACTTTATCAAGTTTGTTAATGAAAGCTAGTAGAGGAACTCCGTATTTCTCAGCTTGTTTCCAAACTGTTTCTGATTGAGGTTCCACTCCTTGTGATCCGTCGAAAAGTACTACACCTCCGTCAAGAACTCTAAGGGACCTCTCTACTTCAGCAGTAAAGTCTACGTGCCCTGGTGTATCGATAATATTAATTCTATTATCTGCCCAGAAACAAGTTGTAGCAGCGGAAGTAATTGTAATACCTCTTTCTCTTTCTTGTTCCATCCAGTCCATTTGAGCAGCACCTTCGTGCACCTCTCCAATTTTGTGGGATTTACCAGTATAAAATAAGACTCTTTCTGTTGTAGTAGTTTTACCAGCATCAACGTGAGCAATAATACCGATGTTTCTAATTTTATCTAAAGGATAGTTAATGTTTTCACTCATATATTTCTTTTCAGTTTAATTAAAGTAGATACTATATTTATTATAATCTAAAGTGAGAGAATGCTTTGTTAGATTCTGCCATTTTATGGGTATCATCTCTTTTTCTAATAGAGTCTCCCATATTATTATAAGCATTCAAGATTTCGTCTTTCAAGAATTCATCCATTGCTTTACCTTGTTTTTTTCTAGCAACTTCAACAACCCATTTTAAAGCTAAAGCTTCTGATCTGTCATGTCTTACTGGATAAGGAACTTGGTATGTAGCACCACCAATTCTTCTTGATCTAACTTCTTGTTTTGGCATAACATTTTTAATTGCTTGTTCGAAAATTCTTAAAGATTCTTTTCTATCTTCATTTAACATATCAATTGTTGAGTAAACAATTTTTTCAGCAATTGATTTTTTTCCGTGTAACATTACAACGTTAATTAATTTAGAAATTGTCTTAGATTTTAAAACAACATCAGGTTGAACTTGTCTTTTTTTAGTTTGTTTGGATCTCATATTATTTCTTTACTACTTCCTTTTTAGTACCGTAAATTGATCTTGAAGTTTTTCTATTTTTTACACCTTGTAAGTCGAAAGTACCTCTTACAATTGTATATTTGATACCTGGCAAGTCTTTAACTTTACCACCTCTTACCATAACAACTGAGTGCTCTTGTAAGTTGTGACCCTCACCTGGAATGTAAGCTGTTAACTCTTTACCATTTGAAAGTCTTACTCTAGCAACTTTTCTTAAAGCTGAGTTTGGTTTCTTAGGTGTAGAAGTTTTAACTTGTAAACAAACACCTCTCTTGAAAGGAGAATTAGTCTCTTTACTAACTTTTTTTCTTGAGTTAAAGATTTCAGCTAAAGCCGGAGTCTTTGATTTTGTATTCTTTTTTGTTCTTTTTGTTTTTAACAATTGGTTAAATGTTGGCATAATTATATCCTTTTTACGTGCTCGCCTACTGGAATTAATCTTCCTAAGATAATGTTTTCCTTTAAGCCAACAAGTGCGTCAACTTTACCAGAAGCAGCGGCATCGGTCAATACTTGAGATGTCTGCTCGAATGAAGCGGCTGATAAGAAACTATCTGATGAGATAGCAGCTTTCTTAATTCCAAGTAAAATAACATTTGCAATTGCGGGAGTACCACCGGAAGCGATAATCTTCTCGTTCTCTTCATCAAATGATGATCTTGAAACTATTTCACCCATCATAAACATTGTGTCTCCTGAATCTTCAATTCTTACGTGGTTAAACATCTGTTTTACAATAACTTCAACATAAATGTCATTTAGAGCAATACCTTGAGAAGCATAAACTTTAAGTACGCTTTCAACAATGTATTTCTTAACTCCATCAACACCGACTAGTCTTTGTAACTCTGTTAAATGTTTGTGACCGTCAGTTAGGGCTTCTCCCTTAGAAACGGTGTCTCCGTCTTTAACCACAATGTTTTTTCTAATATCGATAACATATTCACAATCGTCTTCGTCTCTGCTTGAAGCTTGGACAATAACTTTTCTATCATCACCTGTTTGAACAAGTCTTACTTTTCCATCAACCTCAGACATGATAGCCATATCTTTAGGATCTCTAGCTTCTAAGATTTCAACAATTCTTTGAAGACCTACAGTAATGTCTGAACCACCTGCAAGACCTCCTCCCCAGAATGTTCTCATAGTCATCTGAGTTCCAGGCTCACCAACAACTTGTCCTGCAGAAACTCCAACTGGAGATCCGATTTCAATTAAGTTGGTAGTCATTAAATCTTTACCGTAACATTTCTGACACACACCTCTTAAGGTTTTACAGTAAAGAGGTGATCTTAGGTAAGCAACTTCTGCTTCAGAATCAACAATTGATTTTAAGATTTCAGTTGTTAATTTTTCATCAGCTTTAGCAATTACTTTGTTTCCAACTTTTACGTCTTTAGAAAGGTATCTTCCATCAAATCTCTTCATGAAATCCAATGCAAATCCTGTTGGTCTAATAATTGTTTCTAATCCGTCTTCTGTACCACAGTCTTCTTCTCTAACAAGAACATCTTGAGAAACATCAACTAGTTTTCTAGATAAATAACCTGCTTCAGCTGTTTTAAGTGCTTTGTCGGTTAGAGTTTTTCTAGCAGCTTTTGATGATAAGAAGTATTCAAAACCAGAAAGACCAGTTTTATAGTTTCCAAGGATTGGATAATCAACTGTTTGACCAGAAGCATCAAGAATTAATCCTTTGATACCTGCAATCTGAGTAATTGAGTCGTCAGTTGCTTTAGAAGCTCCTGATTCAATAACTTGTTTAACAGAGTTATTTGATCCAAGTGATTCCCACAAGTCTTTTTTAATCTTAGCTCTAACATCAGTCCAAATTTCTCTAACTTTATTCTTTACGTCTTTCTCTGTAGCAAGCCCTCTTCTAAGAGCTTTGTTTAACTCTTCAACTTTCTTTTTACCACCGTCGATGTGCTCATCAAATGAAGCAGGAATTGAAAGGTCAGAAGCTGAAGCTGATTGACCAGAGATGGTTCCATATTTAAGTCCTAAATTCTTTAGTCTATCAATAAATTTAGCAACTTCTTCGTTGTCATGATTTTTGAATGCTTCTAGAATTGATTCATTAATTTGCTTCTTAGTAAATGTGTAATTTTTGAATGAAGTTCCAGTAGGTAGGATTCTATTAAATAGAATTCTTCCAATGTTTGTTTCAATAATTTCACCTTCGTGTCTTACTTTAATCTTATCGTTGAAATTAAGATCTTTAGTTGATTCGTATAGGTATAAAACTTCATCGAAGTTTGAGTACACTTTACTTGAAACAGAAGATTCGTTCATCTTAGTAATCCAGTAAATTCCCCAGATAATTTCTTTAGTTGGAGAAGTATAAGGAGTTCCGTCTGATGGTTTCAATAAGTTTTTAGTTGAAATCATTAATTTCTTAGCTTCTTCAATAGCTGGCTTAGAAATTGGCACGTGAACAGCCATTTGGTCACCATCAAAGTCAGCATTGTAACCAGTAGTTACACATAAGTGCAATCTAATAGCATTACCATCAATTAATTTTGGATAGAAAGCTTGGAATCCAAGTCTCCAAAGTGTAGGAGCTCTGTTTAATAAGACAGGATGTCCTTTAACAACTTCTTCAAGAATATCGTAAACTTTACCACTTCTTGATTCAAGAATAGTTTTAGCTGTTTTAGGGTTTGGGGCATCTCCTCTTGAGATTAACTCTCTAATAACCATTGGTTTGAATAATTCCAAAGCCATCTCTCTTGGAAGTCCGCATTCATCAATGTTTAAGTCTGGACCGTTAACGATAACAGATCTACCTGAGTAATCGACTCTTTTACCAAGCAAGTTTTGTCTAAATCTTCCGCTTTTACCTTTTAGAAGGTCGGCAATAGATTTTAATTGTTTCTTATTTGAATAGCTTGATTTAGTTCCTTTAGCAGATAATCTTTGTTTTGAAGAGTCAAATAAAGCATCAACAGCTTCTTGTAACATTCTCTTTTCATTTCTTAAGATGATTTCAGGTGCTCCTAAATCTAGAAGTCTTCTAAGTCTATTGTTTCTATTAATTACTCTTCTGTATAAGTCATTTAAGTCAGAAGACATTGTTTTTCCACCTTCAATAGGAACTATTGGTCTTAAATCACATGGAATAACAGGAACAACTGTCATAATCATTCTGCTAGGGTTA
>Ga0315899_10007882_pt1 | contig 11446 bp, 8 predicted proteins | sample LakEriMetagenome_2_FD_203518 | JGI IMG/M metagenome (GOLD analysis project Ga0315899, IMG submission 203518) | Freshwater fungal communities from buoy surface, Lake Erie, Ohio, United States - Buoy 4 MA112 | ecosystem: Environmental > Aquatic > Freshwater > Lake | place: USA: Lake Erie, Ohio... | reverse complement strand
TGACGGGTGGCCCAAGTTTGAGCGGTCGCGGCGGCGGTTGCTGCTTCGCGGCATTCAGCAGGTGCAGCAGCAGGTGCAGTACGCCATGCAGCAGCAAAGCGCCGCGGAAGGCGAAGCGATGAGCTACATGTTGGGCGGTGATGAATCGGGCGTGCCCGATCTTGTCGGTATTTTGCGGGCGAGCAAGCTGACGGCGGCGGATATGGCATCGCTGGACTTGCTGCTTGAGCAGTATGCGACCAGCATGGACACGCTGATCAAGGAATATCGCGCGGCGGCCAAGCCGGTGATGGGGAGCGAGTGGGGTATGTGGACGACGGGCACGTCGCTGACGAAGGGCGATGCGGAGACGATCAAGGATCGCATCGAGAAGATGCGGCAGACGCACGTGCGCTACGCGCGGCAGGTGGCGGAAGTGCTCAAGGGCGAGGCGCATGATCGCTTTATGCGGCAGCGACTGCGGGCTGAGCACACGTGGCAATGGCAGCCCAGCAAGCGCCTGCCGCAGGTGAAGGCGGTGCTGAAGCTGCGCAGCCTGACGGACGCGCAGCGTGAGCAGTTGAACGCGGCGGTGAAAGAAGCGGACGCGAAGCTGCTGCAGTTTGCGATTGAAGACCTGAAGCAGAAGGACGAAGACACGATTGCGGGCAAGAAGGATGACCGGCCCGCTTGGCAGCGCATGCAGACACCTGAAGGTCTGGAACGACAGAAGAAGGATGCGCGGGTGCGGAAGGATCTGATCAAGCAGATCGTGGCGATGCTGGATGACAAGCAGCGCAACGCGTATGAGACGGGCATTGAGAACGAACAGGATTTGGCGAATGCGTTTGAGAAGCGCCGGCACGGCAGCGACCCGTGGGGTGGCGTGGACCAGGAGCTGATCGGGTGGGATTACAGTGATTGGGGCGGGGAGGATGAGGAAGAGCAGGAGAAGTGAATCTCATGACGCGGGGAAAGATCGCTGTCGGTGTGGGTATCGCAGGTGCATGGACGCTGTGGGCGAGTATCGCGATGGCACAGGTGTCGCCCCGGCCGGCGGGGACCGAGTGGATGCCTGTGCAGCCGGCGACGCGTGAAGACGTGATGCTGCTGGCGGAGTACATCGACGCGACGCCCGAGCAGCAGCAAGCGATTGAGCAACTTACGACGGACACCATCACGCGAATGCGCGAGGTGACGTGGGAGTATCGACGGGCGGAACGGCGGCGTATTGCGCTGAAGACTCCGCCGACGATGACGAACGAGCAGCACAAGGAGAAGATGCGTGCCGCGGAGATGCAGTGGCTGGAGAACTGCTGGGCGGTGGTGGATGATGCCAATCCGGAGCAGGTGGAGGGATGGCGGCGGTTTGAGATGAGTCGGACGCGCCTGCTGACGGGACCTGCGGGGCGGTGGGACGTGCGGCTGGACTTTGATCCGGGCGGTGCGCTGGCGATTGCCGGTGTGGATGAAGATGAGTATCCGGCACTCAAGGCGAAGTTGATCACGTGGGAGCGTGATCATGACGCGGCGCTGCGGGCGTGGCTTGTGAGCGTGGCGGAGTATGACAAGCTGCGGCTGGACCGCGCTTCGTACGAACAGCAGAACACGGCGGCAGGCAAGTCCAGTGAGCGCTTGCTGGTGGTGGCACAGATGCAGGTGAAGGGATATCGCGGATTGATGGAGATCGCTCCCGAGGCGGGGCGCAAGGCGATGCGGCTGATGCGAGCACGGCGGCTTTCGCCTTGGGGCTCGCGCAGCATGCGTGAGCACGATGGACTGCGCGAGATGTTTGCGATTGAGGGGCTGTCGGAAGAGACTCGCGCGAAGCTGATGAGTAGGTTGGGCGATCTGCAGCGTGAGATTGATGCGCTGATTGATCAGAAGTTACAGGTGATGGATGACCGCATGCTTGCGGCGAAGACGCTGGATGAGAGTCGAGATCCTTTTACAGGCCATGAACTTGATCGTGAAGTTGACACGCTGGCGGAGCGCGCGCTGATGGACATGGAGGCGGCACTGACACCTGCGGAGCGTGAGGCGTATGCGCGGGTGTATGCAGCGGATCAGGTGTGGGGTGATGATCCGTCGGACGAATGGCGGCATGATTACCTGCGCAAGCAACTGCGTGAGAAGTAATCAGGCGGCGCGATGCAGCTCGTGCCACACGTACTTGAGCAACTTCTTGCCTGTGGGCCAGGCGGCGAAGTGGGTGGCGCCGTGGGGGCGGGGCTTTTCGATGCTGGGGAACTCGGTGATGCGGAAGCCTTTGCGATAACTGCGGGCGACCATTTCGAGATCGAGCGAGACGCCGGTAGGCAGCGGATCGATGGCGAAGAAGTTGTCGCGGCGCATGCCGCGGAAGCCGTGGAGGACGTCCCAGACGATGGGCTGCCGGGATGTGCTGCGTTTCCAGAGTGCAGCAGCGAGCAAGGCGAGGGATTGGACAAACCACTTGCGTGGGCGGAGCAGTTTGGTGTCTTCTTCGTTGCGGCCGCCTTGGATCATGCGGCTGGCGATGGCGAGATCACAGCCGTTTGCGAGCATCTGTTTGCAGCGGAGGACTTCGATGGGCTCGATGCTGCCTTTGGGGTGGTAGAGCACGAGTGCGTCGGTCGTGCAGTGTTCGAAGCACTGGATGATGGCGGCGTTGTAGCCGCGGTTGCGCTGAGCGTGCACGGTTATGCCGCGGCTTTGGAGGTACTCGATGGTGCCGTCGGTGCTGCCGCCATCGACGGCGAAGACTTCGTCGAACTGGTCGAGAGGCAGGCCCGGCACGTCGAGTTTGCAGCCTTCGAGTTCGTTCCAGACAAGCAGGCAGAGAGAGATGCGCAGGGACTTGACGGGCGCGGCGGCGTTCGGTGCAGCAGAGGGTGAGGCTGGCGAAGCGGCTGGGGCGATGGAGATGGACGAAGCGGACAGCATGAACGGACGATGAAGATGGGGCTGCACGTCTCGGTGCGATGCAACAAGGATGACTCGCACGTGTGTGCGCTGTCAGGTGCTGTGATGCAGGAGCGACTCGCACGGACGCTGATCGCAGCACATTGTAATGGCGCGTTTCGGCCGCGCTTTGGGCTGCAAATTCAAACTTCTTTCTCCGCTCGTTTGCGCGGGAGCGTGGTTTCCACCAGCACGCTTGCAGCGATACTGCGAACGCGCGCGAGGTCGTGAAGCCAAGCATTGAGCAGATCGAGCTCGCCAGGGGGCAGGAATCCTTGCGCGACGAGGTGGGCGTAGCAGGCGCGGAGATTGGCTGCGAGGTGGTGCTCGCCCGGCGGCAGATCGAGCGTGGCGAGCGCGGTGCAGATTTTGGAGTTGTTGGTGTAGCCGCTCACTTCGTCTTCGAAGTCGCGCATCAGGTTGTGGTCGTTGCGGAGTTGGCGCACGGTGGCGTTGTGGAAGAGGATGGGCCAGCCGTTGACGTGGCAGATGCGCTGGGCGATGAAGCTTCGCCAAATGTCGGTCATGCGAAAACTGCAGAGCGCGGGGAGGTAGAGGAGTGGGAAGGCTTGCGGGAAGAACGTTGTGTTCTGGCTGTTGAAGGGGCACCAGGTGCCGTGGGCGAGGGCGATGTCGTCGTGGGAGTCAAAGAAGATTGGGAGCGATCGCGTGAGGCGGTAGATGGCGTCGACGTCGGGGTTTTCGTCGGCGAGGCCTTGTTGAATGGGACAGGCAATGGGCTGCGCGGGCGTGTCGGCAAGACTCGGGACGCTTTGCTGCACGCATTCGAGCGGAAAGCCTCGTGGCCAGATGTCGGTTGCGCTCCAGTAGCGATAGACGTTGAGCCAGCCGTGATCGCGAAGCACTTTGGCGGAACGGCTCGGCGAACGCGGGGCGAAAAAGGCGGCGTGATGCTGCTTGTGCTCGCTGCGTGGGTCTGGCGTGACAAACTCGTTGGGCTGGTTGTCATCGTCGGTCTCGACGATGAAGGGTGCGCCAGCGCGGATGGCTTCGAGGTAGCCGATGTTCTTGCGGGCGTAGTGCTTGGTGGGGCAGAGCGACGCGTAGGTGAGGTTGTGCGAGCCGCTCCACGCGACTTGGTCGGCGATGCTGAGGAACTCGCAGTGTGCCAGCGAGAAGGTCGCCGGGGACTTGGTGTCACCAATGATGAGAAAACGCCAACCGGCGGCGTGGGCTCCACGGGCGAGTTGCTGCAGGATGGGATTGGTGTCGCCCGCGATCGATGTGACGACGAGGGCTGGCCTTGCGGGCATACGTGCACGTTACGCACGCTGTGTGAGATGGAAGATCGCGTTCTCAGGCAACGGCTTTTTGCGTGCGGCACTGGAGACCCAGACGCCAGCCGTCATTGAACTTCTCGCAGCGGACGACGATGCCGATCTGGCGGGGGCTCATGGCGTGTTCGGGAATGACGCTGACGGCGGTGCCAGGCTCGACTTCGATGGGGCTTACGACGCCCAGGCCGGTCCAACTTGCGTCGAGCAGTTCGACGCGGGCGAGCGTGCCGGCGCCGCGGCCTGAGGAGAAGACGGCCATTGCGCCGCCTTTGATTTCGCGACGCGGAACTTTGCGGCGCTCGTGCTGGAGCCTGAGCTGTGCGTTGTCGTTGGCGACCTGGCGTGTGACGCGCGGCGCCGGGTCGGTGGCGGCGAAGTCCGTGGTGTAGGGTTCGCTCACGCCGCCGTTATCGAAGATGTGACCGGCGGTTTCGTTCGAGGAGTTGTTGTTGTTGATCCGCATCATGACCAAGCTCCGAGAGACGTTCGAGTGACGGCACGCACGCCGACATAAGGGCTATCGGGCTTGGGATGGGGGGCGTTGAGCGAGGAGCGAAGAATTTTTCGGACGGGGGGTGTGTTCGGCAGAGGTTGCGCGGGCGGGCGGCGGTGCGACGGGACTGCGAACAGAAAACTGGCTTGAAATTCATGGGACATGTGCGACCCATGGGACGGATTCCACGTGATTACCGCAGTGGAGCGAAGTCGACGCCTGCGAGCTTGCCGAGGCGTTGCTTCATGGTGTTGAGGAGGGTGCGCTCGCGGGTGGAATCTCCCAGGTTGCCGATCGAAGCGGAGAGGGTGATGGGGATGGTGCCGGCGCGCTGGAGGGAGCGGTCGTCGCCGGACTCGCCCGCCGTCGCGGTGACGGTGGCGGATTCGTCGCGGATGCCGCGGAGGGTCCAGACGCGCTGGGTGCGGCCGCGGAATTCGGCGGGGGGCTCGGCGTGTTCGAGGGCGAGCTCGACGGCGGGGGCGGCGAGTTCGAGGGCGGCGTCGAGGTCGTTCCAGTCGCCGATTGCTTGGACGGTGGTGCCGGTGCTGGGGCCGCCGAGCTGGGCCCAGCCGGGGCCGGAGCAGCCTGAGAGGAGGCACGAAAACCCTAGCAAAATCCAAGCAACTGAGGGGCGGTTCATGCGTCCAACCGACTTAGAATCAACGCTCGCTTGTGAGTGGCGTGGCGGGCTGGCTTGCGGGGCAGTCTGGAGAAGCTTGTTGGAAGTCACAGTCAAAGTCCCTTCTGGCCCGGACCGCGTAGCGGTTGTCGGGTCGTCTGATCGCAATCTGAAGTTGCTGCGTGACGCGCTGGGCGTGCAAGTGTTGGCGCGCGACAGCCGGGTGGTATTGAGCGGAGCGAATCATGCGGTGGGTGCGGCGCGGCGGGTGCTCGAGACGCTGATTGATGCGGCGGAGAACGACAATCCGCTGAGTCGGCAGGCGGTGCTGGACTTGATCGCGGAGCAAACGGCGGAGGCGGCCAAGGCGCGCAAGGGGTGGAAGGCGGTCCCCAGAGAATCCGGCGAGGCGCAGTTCGGCACGGATACTGCGACCACTGAAGAAGAAGACTTTGACGAGTGGGAGCAGCGGCTGAATGTGTATGTGGGGGGCAAGCCGGTGCGGCCTCGCACGCCCAATCAGTTGGCGTATCTGCGGGCGATTCGTGAGAACGATTTGGTGTTTGGATTGGGGCCGGCGGGTACGGGGAAGACGTATCTGGCGGTGGCGGCGGCGGTACATCTGCTGCGGTCGGGGCGCGTGAAGCGCGTGGTGCTGACGCGGCCTGCGGTGGAAGCGGGTGAGCGGCTGGGCTTTTTGCCCGGTGATCTGCGCGACAAGGTGAACCCATATCTGCGGCCTTTGTTTGACGCGCTGAATGACATGATGGACTTCGCGACGGTGCGAAGGTTCATGGAGAATGACGTGGTGGAAGTGGTGCCACTGGCGTTTATGCGCGGGCGGACGCTGAACCACAGCGTGGTGATTCTGGATGAAGCGCAGAACAGCACGCGCGGGCAGATGCAGATGTTCCTGACGCGCATGGGGCAGGGGAGCAAGATGATCGTGACGGGCGACCCATCGCAGAACGACCTGCCTGAGAACATGGAGAGCGGGCTGATTGATGCGGCGAGGCGGCTGGCGCGTGTGGACGGAGTCGCTTTTGTGGGCTTTGAACAGCAGGACGTGGTGCGGCATGAGCTGGTGAAGCGCATTATCCGCGCGTATGACGACGGTGATAACGGCAGGTTGGGCCTGCGAGGCATGCGCATGGGCGCACGGATGACGGATGGGCGTCGGGATCGCGCGGGCGAGCCGCGGCCGGAGGTGCAAGAGCCGGGGAAAGAGGCATCAGCGGGCGGGGAAGACCCGATAGTAAGGGAAGACCCAAAGGACTGATCAGCCGCGGACGTGGAGCACGCGCGGCGCTTGTATGAGTCGAGATGATTCCAGATTGACGAGCAGGACCGAAGCGCTGGCGCGGAGTGTTCACGCGCGCAAGCGTGCGCTGAACCAGCAGGCGCTGGGGATTCCGGGTCTGTGGCGCGTGCTGGAGGCGTTGACGCAGCCGAGCATCGGGCTGGGGCTGATCATCGTCGGGCTGTTTGTCGCGGCGTCGTCGTGGCTTTCGATCTGGGCGCGGCATCAGCCGATGGTTGAGGTCGGGCGGGTGATGGACACCACGCGACTGGTGCGCGTGGAGCAGGTTGTCATCAAGGATGAAGCGCAGACGCGCTTGCAGCGCGAACGAGCGCGGCAGAATGTGCCTCGGGCGTATATCGCGGACGATGCGGTGCTGGAGCGGCTGGTTGCGTCAGTGCAGAACTTTCCGGCGACGATCGCGAGCGCGACATCGCTGGAGGATGTGGACCCTCTGGTTGTGGGGCAGTTCGGGCTGACGCCTGAGATGCTCAGCTTTCTGGTTGATCGCTTTCAGCAGCAGGCGGAACTGGACCGCTGGGCGCGGAACACCGCGGAGCTTGCGTATCAGTTGCGGTTGCGACCCGTTGTGGACACGCAGACCTTTCAGCGCAGTCAGCAAGAAGGCACGCACGCCACGATTCGGCTGGTAAGCATGGCCCCGGATCTGTCGTACGGGCCGCTGCCGGTTTCACGATTGGGCGGGGGCACGTATGAAGTGCTGCGCAGCGATCTGGTGAATCTGTCGAACGTGGCGATGCTTGAGCGGAGCATGGACACGGTGGCTCGTGAGGCGGGCTTTACGCAGCCCTCGCGACAAGTGGTGGTGAATCGGCTGAAGTCGGTCGAAACGCCCACGTACGTGTATGACGCGAACGCCACAGCGGCAGCGCAGGCAGACGCGGCGGAACGGGTGATGCCTGTGATGCTGCGCATTCCGCGAGGTGAAGTGATCTTCCGTCGCGGGGATGTGCTGGAGTCTGACCAGCGCGATCTGTATGCGACGGAACTGGTGACATTCGCGAAAGATCGGCCGTGGCTGGCGCGGATGCTGGACGGCACAAGCCGGACGCTGGCGGTTGCCGGGATCGCGGCGGCGATGGCTGGGTACTCGCTGCTGTTTGCACAGCGGATACGTCGCAACGCGATGCGCGTGCTGGGCGCGGCGACGCTGATTCTGGCGGCGCTGACAACGAGCTGCGTGGGTGCGGCGTCGGCACCGGCGTTTATTCTGCCGTTTACGGTTTTGCCCACGTTACTGGTGGCGATGCTGTTCTGCATTGGTTATGACCGGCGGACGGCACTGGCGTTTGGCCTGTTGCACGGACTGCTGACGTGTGTGGCGCTGAGCGCGTCGGTGGCGACGCTGGCGATGTGTGTGACGGGCGTGGCGTGCGTCGCCGCTTCGCTGCGGGAAGTGCGGGATCGCCGGAGCCTGGTGCGGACGACGCTGGCGGCGAGTGTGGGATTGACGGCCGCGGTGTTTGTGTTCGGCGTGATCGGGCGACCTGTGGATGTGCAGCCGCTGCGTGTGCTGCGCGAACTGGCGATTGACGCGGGGTTGATCTCTGCGGGTTCGCTGGTCGTGGGTGGGTTGACGTACTTCATGCTGCCCCTGATTGAACGGCTGTTCAATGTGACGACGGGGCTGACGCTGACGGAGCTGCGCGACCCCAAGCAGCCATTGCTGCGGGAACTGCAACTGCGGGCGCCGGGCACGTATACGCACTCGCTGAATGTGGCGACGATTGCGGAAGCGGCGGCAGAGGCGATTGGCGCGGACAGTTTGCTGGCGTATGTGGGCTGTCTGTATCACGACGTGGGCAAGATGAACAAGCCCGAGTACTTTGTTGAGAACCAGCAGCTTGGTGTGAACAAGCATGACAAGCTGAGCCCGGCGATGAGCCTGCTGCTGGTGGTCGGGCACGTGAAGGACGGCGCGGAGCTGGCGCGGGAGTTCAAGCTGCCGGGCAAGTTGATTCACTTCATTGAGGCGCACCACGGAACGACGCTGGTCGAGTATTTCTACCACCGTGCGAAGAGGCAGGCGCTGGAAGCGCTGGCTCGCGAAGACGATGAACCGGGCGAAACGCTGATGCCCGATGAGTTTGCGTATCGCTATCCGGGGCCTAAGCCTCGCAATCGCGAGGTCGCGATTCTGATGATCGCGGATGCCTGCGAGAGCGCGTGCCGCACCATGAGCGAGCCGAGCCCCGCGAAGATCGAGTCGCTCGTGCATGACATCGCGAACAAGCGGCTGCATGACGGGCAGTTTGATGATTGCGAGCTGACACTGAAGGAACTGCACCTGATTGTGCAGAGCGTGTCGCGCACGATTACGAGCATGTATCACGGGCGCGTGCCTTACCCGACTGGACGGCGCGAAGAAGTGCGGGCGACGGCGGCGAGCAGCGCGAGCGAGCCGAAGCCGGCGGCTGTGACGAGGATTTGAGCTACGCCGACACAGTGTGCTGACATGACAGCATGACGGCAGTGGACAAACGACCACGGCAGAGCGGCAATTACGCGTAGTGCTCTGCAAGCACGCTCATCCAGTCCTGCGTGCCCTTGACAGCGATGAATCGCTTGCGTACATCGTCACCTCGCGGGTGGTGCATGGCGAAGCGGATGCCGAACTTTCGCATCATCATGGCGGTGGCCATTTCGGGCTGACGGAAGCGACGCGTGCAGGCGAGGCTGAGCTCGAAGTGCTGGCGCAGGACTTCGCGCTGCTCAGAGATGCTGGGCTGGGTGGGGGCTTTGCCTGCCATCATTTCGCGGGCTTGGCGGAAGATCCAGGGGTTGCCGATGCAACCGCGGGCGACGCTGACGCCGCTGACGCCGGCGTATGCGATCATGCGGAAGATGTCGTCGACGGACCAGACGTCGCCACTGCCCAGGAAGAGTTTGTCCGGGTGACGCTCGCGCAGGTCTTTGAGGAAGGTCCAGCGTGAGGGGCCGATGTACTTCTGCTCGACGGTGCGGGCGTGGACGGTGGTCCAGGCGTAACCGATGTCGTAGCAGGCGGCGAAGATGCGATGGAAGTTGTCGATCATCTCCGGCGTGTCGTCGAAGCTACGGCGCAGCTTGACGGTGCAGGGCACGTGGGAGGGCACGGCTTCGCGCACGGCTTCGAGGAGTTTGATTGCGCCGCGTGGATCGGTGAGCCAGTGACCGCCGCGGGATTTCTTCTCGATCTTCTTGACGGGGCAAGCGAGGTTGACGTCGATGGCTTGGAAGGCCATTGACGAAGTGGCGGCGTGACTTGGTGAAGACGTGTCGTTTGATATAGCTTCTGTGAATGCGCTGGCGTCGGGTTCGTGGTCGAGCGGATCGCAGCTATCTATCGCTTCGTCTTCGAGGCCTTCGGTGGGATCGAACTCCCCCACTACTTCGCCGCCGGGAGCGCGGAGAATCTGTTTACGGCCTCCTTCGCTCGATGCGGGCTGCGTTGGTTCATTGCCGCTGTAGGCGAGCAGGCGATAGGCCTTGTCACTGCGCTTGCGCTGCTCCATCGCCTTGATGGAAGCTGCGGCCATCTCGGCGGGATCGCTGCCCATGATCTGGCAGGTGAGGGGATGATCTTCGTTGCCGCCTGGGATGTTGTCGTGCAGTTCGCCTAAGTCGGCTTTATCGAAGCCGCGTCCGCCGGCGAGGAGCGTGCGATCGAGGAGCGCTTCGGTGACGCACATGGGGCAGCCGTGGCGGCGCGCGATGATGCGCATGGCGGCGTCGCTGTAGCCTGCGAGACCGGCCTGGAAGAAGGGTGCGTCGAAGCCGGGCATGAGTGATGCGACGCGTGGATCGATGCACGCTGCGGGGTTGGGGCCGCCGCCGGGCCAGTGCCATGTGCCTGCACCGATCGCGGCGGCGACGGCGCGGACGTTGATCTCGTCCGCACCCGGCGCGATGGCGGGCGTGGGCGGCGTGGCATTTTTACTGGCGGTCTCGCAGGACATGAACAAGCGTAGTTCGGGCGCGGAGCAGCTTTGGCGGAAGGGGCTTGTTCGCTGGGAAAACCGCGATTTTTCTCTTGGAAGTCGACGCATTGTCCGGTATGCTGGCTGGCGAGAGGTGAACTCCACATCGGGAAAGCGGTATGAAAATCAATGATCGATCGGTGCTGTCGTTCGCCTTGGTTGCGGGCATGGCTGTGTGTGCGCACGCGCAATTGAGCGTTGTGAGTCATTCACCAGCGAAGCATGCGCCCAGCGCCGATCGCAGCGGGCCCATTACGGTGACATTTGACGTGCCGGTGAGTGCGGCGTCGTTGACGGCGGCGAACTTTCGCGTGTTTGGCAAAGCGAGTGGACCTATTGCGGGCACGATCTCGCTCGATGGCGCGGGGACGACGGTGACGTTCACACCTGCGCAGCCCTTCAAGGCGGGTGAAGTGGTGATGGTGACGATGTCGCGCAACATCGCGGCGGCAGGCGGAGGCACGTTGCGCAGCGCGGGGTATCACTTTGAGTTTCATGCTCGCGCGGGTGTGTCGAACTATCAGTTCCAGCAGATCGGCAGCATCAGCAATCGTGATGCGACGGGTGCGCAGACGCGGATTTACGGCGGCATCGCGGCAGACTTCAATCGGGACGGTTGGACGGACATTGCGACAATCAACGAAGTGTCGGCGGACCTGCGGGTGCTGCTGAACTTGCAGAATGTGAACACGCCGTTCGCGGGCATGGTGACGCCTTACACGCCCATCCCGTATGAGAGCAGCCCCAACATGCCGGCGGACTTCAACGGCGATGGCTTCATTGATGTGGTGCTGTCTGACTATGACCAGCGCATCGCGGTTGCGCTGGGTG
>Ga0315899_10007881_pt1 | contig 11446 bp, 10 predicted proteins | sample LakEriMetagenome_2_FD_203518 | JGI IMG/M metagenome (GOLD analysis project Ga0315899, IMG submission 203518) | Freshwater fungal communities from buoy surface, Lake Erie, Ohio, United States - Buoy 4 MA112 | ecosystem: Environmental > Aquatic > Freshwater > Lake | place: USA: Lake Erie, Ohio... | reverse complement strand
GGTCCCGCTCTGGGCCCGCATCCAGCCGAGCGTCTGATTGAGGAGCAGGCTCACGAAGAACATGCGTTCCGCGTCGTTGAGGTGCGCGATCGAGAAGATGCTGATGCGCGGTTTGCCCTCCGGGGTGTGGAGCATGCGGCGGATGTCGAGCGGCACCCCAGTGAGCCAGTTCTGGAATCCCGGGGCCGCCAGCAGATTATTGATCTGCATGGCCAGTTCCGTGCGCTTCTTCTCGGGATAGAATTCCTCGAGGGCGACGACCCCGACTTTGGAGAATGGCGGGGCCTGCACCTGTGCGATGATGGTGGGGAGGTCGAGCGATTTGCCCGCGCGCCATGCGAAATCGAAGATTCTCGACAGGAGAATGTGCTCGCGGCTGTTGACCGGGTCGGCATTGATCCCGAGCAGACCGAGGATGCTCGAAGCGGTGCTGGCGATGCGGTCGCTGTAGCTTTCCGAGTCGTCGAGGACTTCCTCTTCCGGGGCTCCCAGCGATGCCAGAATGCTCACCGGCACGCCGGCGGTGCTGCCTGGCGTGAAGACCGTGATGTCGACCGTTTCGCGCAGCATGCGGATGCGGTCGCCCGACTGACCCCATTCACCGAGGCCCTTTTTCCAGAGTTCCGCCTGCGCGGCAGCGAATTCGTCGGGCGTCTTCCCCTTCCGGTGGGCATCTTCCTCATTGATCCACGGGCGGAAGTCGGAACCGGCGAGATCCGGAAAGGTGAGGAGGAGATTGGCGATGTCGCCTTTGGGATCGATGATGAGGGCCGGGACGCGGTCGATGGCCGCTTCCTCGAGGAGGGCGAGGCAGAGGCCTGTCTTGCCGGATCCGGTCATGCCGAGGACGACCCCGTGCGTCACAAGGTCCTTGGAATCGTACATGAGGAGGGACTCCGTCATCTCCTTCGCCTCAACATCGTACTCGCGGCCGAGGTAGAAGGCTCCCAGTTTCTCGTACTCCGATGGGGAAATGGTCATGGCCGCAAGAAGGAGCGGCTTTCGTGCGAGGTCAAGACGGTCAAGACGGTCGGCAGGCCCTTGCCTTCAGGGGGCGGCGGGACCATCCAGTGGCTGCAAACCGTCTTCCGCTTTGTAATGCGGATTTTCCGTGCAGGTGGCGCTTTCTCTGCGTAATTCAGCGAAATTCATCCGATACCCAACCATATGATGTGGATTGTCCTTCTTGGTTCTCTGGCTCTGTCCTTCTGGGCGTCTTCCCGTGTGAAGTCGCAGTTCCGGCGGTACAGCACGGTGGCAGCGTGGTCTGGCCTGACGGGTGCGCAGGCGGCGCGGCGGATCCTCAACGAGGCTGGGCTGCACGATGTCGAGGTGGTGCTGACGGAAGGTGAGCTGACGGATCACTATGATCCCTCGTCGCGGACCCTTGCCCTGTCCGAGCCTGTGTATCATGGGAACTCGCTTTCGGCGGTGGGGGTGGCGGCGCATGAGGCGGGTCATGCGTTTCAGCATGCGCAGGCGTATGCTCCGCTCATGTGGCGGATGGCGGCCGTGCGGACGACGGCGACGGCGTCGTGGGTGGTCATGATTGCGCCGCTTGTGCTTGGTCTCATGGGGAAATTCGTACTTGGTCTGACCGTGGCGACCGTGTGTCTGGGGATTCTGATGCTCTTCAATCTGGTGACGCTGCCGGTGGAATTCGATGCGAGCCGCCGGGCCAAGCTGGCGCTGGTCGACAGCCGGATCATTGCGCCGGGACCGGAGACCGACGGGGTGGATGCGGTGCTCAAGGCAGCTGGTCTCACCTATGTGGCGGCTTTCCTTTCCTCGCTCGGCTGGTTTGCGCTGCGCCTGTTTGAGCTGCTGGGTCTGAGTAATGACGAATGAGGCGGTGGTGGCGTGAGGATTCCGGGCGTCGCTTGCAGATGCGGCATCTCCGATTTAGCTGGCAGCGCTATGGGTATTGTTCATGGGTTCTGCTATCAGCTGTCGAAGTCACTGGCGCGCGCGGCGCTGGATCATCAGGTTGTGGGCCGGGAACATCTTTTCGAGGATGGACCGGCCCTGATCTGTTCGAATCACGTCAGCTTTCTCGATCCTCCGCTGGTGGGGACATCCTTTGACAAGCCGATCTACTACCTTGCGAGGAAATCGCTGTATTCGAACCCCTTTGCACGCTGGCTATTTCCGAAGCTCAACGTGGTGCCGGTGGATCAGGACCGGGCGGGCTTTGCCGGCCTGAAGACAGCGATCCGGATGCTGCAGGATGGAAAGCGGGTGATTATTTTCCCGGAGGGATCGCGTTCCCCGGACGGGCAGCTGCAGCCTGCGCAGCCGGGGCCAGGACTGGTGGTGGCGAAGGCGCGCGTTCCGGTGATCCCGGTACGGATCTTCGGGGCGTACGAGGCCTTGCCGTATGGGAGCATGAAGTTCCGGACGTCGACGGTTACGGTGGTGGCTGGGCCGGTGCTGCGGTTTGACCGTGAGCAGCTGCCGGACACGAAGGAAGGCTATCTGGCGATCAGCGAACGGATCATGGCGGCGATTGCGGAGATCCGCTGTCCGGAAGACCGCATTCCCGAGCCGCGGAAGGAGCGGGGATGAAGCTGAGCGTGGTCATTCCTGCGTGGAACGAAGAGAAGCTGCTGCCGGCGACGCTGGCCGGGCTCGCGGAAGCCTGTGCGGGCTGTCCGGCGGATTTCGTGTGGGAAGTGATTGTGTGCGACAACAATTCGTCGGACCGGACTGCGGCGGTGGCACGGGAGGCCGGGGCGAGGGTCGTCTTCGAGCCGGTCAACCAGATCAGCCGGGCTCGCAATGCGGGTGCGGCGGCAGCTTCGGGCGACTGGATTCTGTTTCTGGATGCGGATTCCGTGCCGTCGGCGGGATTGATGAATGATCTGCGGAGGGTGATGGCCGACGACCGGATTCTGTATGGCGGCAGTGCGCTCGTGATGGATGAACCGCTCAAGGGGGCGGAATTCTTCATCCGGAACTGGCACCGGTTGGCGCGCTGGAGGCAGTGGGCCGCGGGATCGTTTCTCTTTGTGCGGCGCTGGGCGTTCGAGGAATCGGGCGGGTTCAGTCATGAACTGTACGCCGCGGAAGAACTGGAACTGAGTCAGCGGCTGCGGGCCATCGGGAAGCGGGAGGGTCTTGGGTTTGTTTTTCTGGAGGCGCATCCTCTCATCACGTCGGCGCGGAAGCTGAAGTTCCGCAGTCCGGCATCGCATCTCTGGTTTGTGCTGAAGACCGTGCTGAGCGGGGGGCGGAACTTGCGTCGGCGGGAAAAGTGCGGCATCTGGTACGACGGCCGGCGCTGAGCGGCAGGCCGCCTTTTCCCTGTCATGCATCCTTCCGAGTCCTTCCGTTTCTGTCCGTCCTGTGGTCATGCGCGGGAGGCGTCCCGCCGGCAGCCGCTGCAGTGTGCTGCGTGTGGCTATGTCTTCTACTTCAATGCGACGTGTGCGACGGCGGCGTTTCTGGAGCGACCTGATGGGAAGGTGCTGTTCATCCGGCGGGCGAAGGATCCGGCGCGGGGGAGGCTCGCGATTCCGGGAGGATTTGTGGATGAAGGGGAGACGGCCGAGGACGGACTGCGGCGGGAATTCATGGAGGAAGTGGGTCTGGTGGTGGAAGCTCTGACCTTCCTCTGTTCGGCTCCGAATTCCTATGATTACAAAGGGCTGACGTATCCGGTGCTTGATTTCTTCTTCACGGCGAAGACATCCGGGGAAGTGGAAGCGCAGGCTCTGGATGCGGTTGAGAGCACGTGCTGGCTTGATCCGTGCGGGATTGATCCCGGCGAGATTGCCTTTCCGTCGATGGTGGTGGCGCACACGGCTTACCTCGCATGGCGGCGGGCGCGCTGAGCTGGTGTCAGGTTCCTCCGAGGCGGCGGAGGAGGGCGGCGCGGGAATCCGGCAAACGCTGGAAGGTGGCGAGAATGGCACCGGCCGGAGTGACTCCCGGTTCGCCATGGATACCCAGTTCGCTGGCGACTTCGCGTTCGTAGAAAAGGACCGCGCGCAGCGTGGGGTCGTTTGCATCGAGCCAGTCGAGTCCGCGGCGGAGCAGGTCGTGGAGTGCTTCCACGGGGGCGTCCTGTTCCGCCACGCAGTCGATGAGGGCGGCGAAATAAGCGGCACAGAGGACCCGTGGGTACGACGACTGGATGCCCGCGCGGTAATGGGAAACCGCGAGTTCCCGCAGCGTATGCAGATCCGAGCGTCGGCTGCGGACAAACGAGAAATCGGCCGAGTAGAAGAGGTCGAGTTTTCCGGTGAACGGCGAACCGGGGCGGCGGGCTCCCTTGGCGGCGGTGCGCACGATGCCGTGCTCGCGGGTCAGCCAGTGAACGATGAGGCTGGTGTCGGAGAGCAGGGTGCGCCGGATGAGGATGCCGTGGGCATTTTCCACTGGATGGCATGCATGGGAGCGGGCGGCGGCGGAATCAAGGAGTCGCTGCGGGGGCCGTCGGCGCGGCCGGAAAGCCCGGACGTCCGGCCCGGATGCGGGCCGAGAAATCGGGCGCGTCGCCTGCGGCCATGGCATCGGCATTGATGTGGCTGCGGCGCTTCAGTTCCGGAAAGGGCAGGGAGGTATCGATGACACCGCGTTCGTAGGACATCTGATCGCCGAGGCCATTGACGAGGATGCGCCAGTCCCATGGCGTGCGCTGTTCGGCGGGGTGCTGGGCGCGGATGGCAGTCGTGCAGTTGTCGGTGACTGCATTGTACCAGTGGGGATGAGCATGAAGGCGGTTCATGGTTTCGAGGTATTCCATGAGGCGGGCGCGGGCCGTGGCCGGACTGGCTTTCGTGTGATAAAGGTAGACGTCCTCGCCTTGGCGGAAGTTCGTGCGCAGGCGGATGAGATCGCGTTCGTCGGCGGCCACGTAGATCAGTTCGAACTGACGGTAGAGCCCGCCGAGAGCGGAGTACGATTCCCCTTTTTCTTTCCGGGTTTCGATGGAAATCGCGAGGGGAGGGGCGTCTGCAAACTCAAAGCATGGGATGGGGTGGGCCATGTAGGGCGATCCCCAGTAGGTGACCGAAAGGCTCAGTCCAGTTAGCTTGCTGAGGTCGTAGGTGCGTGATTCCCAGTTGGTGGTGTAGTCGGTGGGGCTGCGGTAGTCGGCATGGCGGACATTGTGAATGGTGACGAGGTCGCCATTGATCTCTGCGTACGGGGTGCGGGCGACATCGTCCTGCCAGTCGCGCTGCTGGGATGGACGGAGGGTGAGCCACCATGCGAGCACCGTGAAGCAGAGCCCGGCGATGAGACCGTAGCGGAACAGCGGGCGGCGGCGGAAGCGGATGACGAGCGCCACCACGGCCGCCACGAACAGCAGAGCGGCCGCCGGACGGAGCGACCGCGCTGGGAAATCAAAGTACAGCGCGCCCGCGGCCCATGCGCTGAAAAGCAGGCAGCCCAGTGCCGGGAGAAGGCGGGTCAGCAGAAATCCGAGCAGCTTGGTGAGAGGCTTTCGCATGGTACAGGCCGCCTAGCAGGAATGCCGGGCGGGTGCAAGAGCCCGAACCATGCCGGCGCATGCAGCCATCTGGCGGTTGCGTGTGCGGATCACCACGGCATGATCGCCAATCTCATCCATGCCGGGATGGCGAAATTGGTAGACGCGCCAGACTTAGGATCTGGTTCCGCAAGGAGTGCAGGTTCGAGTCCTGTTCCCGGTACCATGGGTTGGGAGCGATTGGACTTTCCGGCGAATCCGGGTGGCAGCGCGGCGGAGATTCGATGAGCAGCAGAGGAGGTATTCGTGCGCAGCGTTTCAGGAAGTCGCAGGTTCGTCTGCGCAGCCGCTCAGGGATCGGCGGTCTGCAGGTCTGCTGGGATGACGGGAGGCAGTACGTGTGTTCCGGTCGATTCGGGAGAGAGGCAATCCGGGTAGCCGTAATTCCGATATGCGGGAATATCCTCTGGCCTGAGCAGGTTGGTCCATGCGCGTTCCGAGAGGGCCGGGAGGACGAAGGGGCTTGCTTTGGGGTCGGTGATGGGGTTGCCGGTGGTGATGCCGGGATTGGCCCTGAAGATGGTGCTGGCGGGACTGGTGGTCCGGATGGTTTCCATGCGTGCGAGGAAGTCGCCGGTGGCGGTGGGGAGAGTGGCCTGGGGGTGGCCACCGGGCGAGAACTGGGCGGTCGCTGTGGAGGTGGCGATGGTTGCCCATGCCAGCATTCTGTTCAGGGAAGCCCGCTGCAGGCTGGCGGTTGCCCGCTGAAGCCACTGCGTGAATCCGGGAAGGGCGAAGGGGAGTGCCACGAACGCAGCGGGTGCGGAGAAGTAGATGGCGCTGCCTCCGGCGACTTTGAGGATCGCGAGGGCGGCGAGTCCGGCTGCGATGGCTCCGAGGGAAAAGAGGGCGGGGCGGTGGCTGAGGATCTGTCGCAGGTTCCGTCGGGCCGCCGCCGCAACGACGGCCCATGCGGGCAGGAAGTGGCTCAGGCAGAACGTGACGAGCGCGGCTGCGGCGGCGATCAGTGTGCCAGGGGAAAATGGTTTCCCGTGGAACAGGGAGAAAGCGGCGGCCTGGAAGGTTTCCTTGCGGGCGGAGAAGTTGAGAAAGAAATGGAGGGGGGGCGAACTCCATGGGGTGACTCGATCCGGAACTGAAAAGGAATGGCGAGGCGGCAGCCGACACGAGCAGGGTGGCGGTCACTTCGCGCAACGGGCTGGCCGACCTTGCGAAGCAGAGGCGGAGGGCCCAGAGGCCAGCGTAGACGATGCCGACCGAGAGTTTGGCATGTGACATCAGCAGCGTCAGCAGTGCGGCGAGCAGGATGGTGGCAGGCTTGATTTCATTCCGGCTCAGCGGGATGAGACCTGCGCAGAGCAGGCCAAGGGAAACGAGAAACGATTCCGAGCGTACGAAGTGTCCGGCGGTTGGTTCCGGGGAACCGATCAACGGGAGGAGGATGAGGGAGAGGCAGGTAGCGAGCCAGAGCGGGCGCGGGCGGTTCCGGAAGTCTGCCGGCGCGAGCATCATGGCTGCCGATGCGATGCCAAACAGGAGGAGCGGGCTGAAGAGAATGAACGGGACAATCCCGTAGCAGGAAAAGACCGGTGCATCAGAAAGTCGGCTGATGGCAGCGATGGCTTCGTGCGAGAGAACGTGGTAGTTGAGCGGTGGCAGGCCGTTGACGCCGGTCGAGGTGATGCCGTACGTCTTGATCATGGAAGCGACCGCGCTGTGGTAGAGGGGATCGATGTGGATGGATCCATCGGTCAGCCGGTTGTGGAGATCGAAGCATGTGTAGCAGACGTGATTGACACTGAAGAACGCGAGGGTGCCGAGGAGGCCCATGATGGCGGCGTGGGACCACGCCTTGGGGGACAAACGGAATTTCCGCAGCAGGTATGCGAGGCAGAGGAGGGCGGCGGTGGTGGTGGCTGCGGTCAGCAGTGGCGAGGGGTGGCGGGCGACGAGATGCAGAAGGCCGAAGAGGCCGGCGAATCCCCAGCCAGGGTGTCCCGATAGCCTGACGAGCGCCGCGAAAATCAGGAACAGGGCGGAAACGGTGAAAAGAACCGGCAGGGAGGCCGGCAGTTGTCCGAGGTCGGCATGCAGGATACTGCCGGCAAGAAAAGAGAAGAGGGAACAGCAGGCCGTGGCCGCGAGCAGAAGGTCCATGCCGACGCCGGGCAGGGTGGCTGAGTTCCGTTCGCCGGGTTGCTGGACCGGGCGAGGGATCGATGAGTTCATGCTGGGGTGACTGAGGTCTGGCAGGGTAGCCAATGGGTGAGTGACGGGGAGGTGAGGCGGCCGTTCGGGGCAGTCAGAGGTGGGTGGGAAGGAGTGGTTCCGCAAGGTCTGAAGGCGTGAAAACATCCGGCTTGCCGAGTTGCCGGCAATTCCTTGTTGCGCCGCTGCGGCATCCGCGGTTCTGAGGGGTCCATGAAGTTCATTTTCTTCACTGGCGGGGTGGTTAGTTCACTGGGCAAAGGGCTTACGGCGGCGTCGCTGGGGACTCTGCTGGAGCATCGGGGACTGCGGGTCATGCTGCAGAAGTTCGATCCGTATCTGAACGTCGATCCCGGGACGATGAGTCCCTATCAGCATGGCGAGGTGTATGTGCTTGATGACGGTGCGGAGACCGATCTGGATCTTGGGCATTACGAACGGTTCACGAGCGGGCCGCTGACGAGGATCAACAATCTGACGAGCGGGCAGGTGTACACCAACGTGCTCGAAAAGGAGCGGCGGGGTGATTATCTCGGGAAGACCGTGCAGGTGATTCCGCATGTGACTGATGAGATCAAGGCGCGCATCCGGGAGGTCGCGGCCACGGGGAAGGCGGACGTGATCATTACGGAAATCGGGGGGACCACTGGCGACATCGAGGGGTTGCCGTTTCTCGAGGCCATGAGGCAGTTCCGTCACGAGGTGGGGCGGGAGAACTGTCTCTTCGTGCATGTCACGCTGGTGCCGTACATCAAGGCGGCGGGGGAACTGAAGACGAAGCCGACGCAGCAGTCGGTGGCCAAGCTGCGGGAGATCGGGATTCAGCCAGGGGTGGTGATCTGCCGGACCGAGTTTCCTCTGGAGCAGGATGTGCGGGAGAAGATTGCGCTGTTCACGAATATACCGGTGGAGGCTGTCATCGAGGCGCGGGACGTGAAGCATTCGATTTACGAGCTGCCGCTCATGCTGAGGCGGGAGAAGCTTGATGAGCTGGTGTGCCGTCTGCTGGGGCTGGAGACGCCCGAGCCGGATCTGACGGTGTGGAAGGCTTTTGTGGACCGGGTGGTGAATCCTTCGCGCAAGGTGCGGATTGCGGTAGTGGGCAAGTACATTGAGCTGCAGGACGCGTACAAAAGTGTCTATGAGGCGCTCACGCATGCAGGGGCGGCGAACGATGCCGAGGTGCAGTTGGTGCGGGTGGATGCGGAGGATCTGGAGCATGAGAATCCGGCCGAGATGCTGGGGGATGTGGGGGGTGTGCTCATTCCGGGAGGGTTCGGGGATCGCGGCACGGAAGGGAAGATTCTGGCGGCGAGGTATGCACGGGAGCATGGCATTCCGTATCTGGGGCTGTGCCTTGGGATGCAGATTGCGAGCATCGAGTTTGCACGGAATGTCTGCGGGCTGGAGGGAGCCAACAGCACGGAGTTCGTGAAGGATTGTGCGCATCCGGTGATCTGTCTCATGGAAGAGCAGGAGGGTGTGCGGGAGATGGGCGCGTCGATGCGCCTTGGGACATGGAAGACGAAGGTGCGGCCGGGCAGTCTGGCGGAAAAGATCTACGGCCGTCAGGAGATCAGTGAGCGGCACCGGCACCGGTACGAATTCAACAACAGTTACCGGGAAAGAATGGAGGCCGCGGGTTTTGTGATTTCCGGGACCAGTCCCGATGGGGAACTGGTCGAGATGGTGGAAGTGCGCGGTCATCCGTTCTACATTGCGTCGCAGTTCCATCCCGAATTCCTGTCGAAGCCGACAAAGCCGCACCCGCTCTTTGATGCCTTCATCCGGGCATCGCTGGAGACAAAGCGCTGAGCGGCATTGATGCGGAGGAAAGGGAGGGGAGGCGGGTCGCGTTCAGAAGTTCAAACTGACGATCTGAAATGAACCTTTCCTTTTCTGCGATGCTGGCTCTGCTGTCGTCCATGTCCGTGGTGGTAGCTGCTCCCGAGGGCTTTAATTATGAAGAGGCGAAGGTGCCGCCGTACACCGTGCCGGATCCTCTGCGTGGGGCGGATGGGCGTGTCATCTCGAAGGCCGGCGAGTGGACGGGCGGGCTGCGGGAAGAGACGCGAAGCCTGCTGGAGCGCGAGATGTTCGGCCGTGCTCCTGCGCGTCCGTCCCTGTGGTATCGGGTTGTGGGGGAAGCCGTGCCGATGCCTGGAGGCAAGGTACTGAGGAAGCAGGTCGAGGTATCGCTGAGCGGCAGGGAAGAGGGACCGTTTCTGGATCTGCTGATCTGCGTGCCTGCCGGGGCCAAGGGGCCCGTGCCGCTGGTGTTCGGACTGAATTTCCAGGGGAATCAGGCCGTCAGTCACGATCCCGGGATCCGGCTGTGCCGGTCGTGGCTGCGGGACGATGTGAAGGGCGGGATTGCCGGGAACCGTGCGACTGAGGCGTCGCGTGGGCTCCAGACCGAGCGCTGGCAGATTGAGTATGCGGCCAGCCGTGGCTATGGGGTGGCGACGGTCTGCTACTGCGATATTGATCCGGATTTCCATGACGAATGGAAGAACGGGGTGCATGCGCTGCATCCGGAGGTGGAGGCACGGCGTGACGGAGCAAGCTGGGGCAGCATTGCGGCGTGGGCGTGGGGCATGAGTCTGACGATGGATTATTTCGGGAAGGAGGCGCTGGTTGATGCGAAGCGGGTGATCTGTCAGGGTCATTCACGGCTTGGCAAGACTGCCCTGTGGGCCGGGGCCTGTGACGAACGCTTTGCCATGGTCATTTCCAATGACAGCGGGGCAGGGGGAGCAGCCCTTGGGAAGAGGATTTTCGGAGAGACCGTGGCGCGGCTCAATGCATCGTTCCCGCATTGGTTCTGCGGGAATTTCCGGAAGTATTCCGACCGGGAAGGCGAGTTGCCGTTCGACAGCCACCAACTCATTGCCCTGTCGGCTCCCCGGCCTGTCCTCATCACCAGTGCGACCGAGGATCAGTGGGCGGATCCGAAGGGGGAATGGCTGGGAGGGTTTCATGCCAGTCCGGTTTACCGGTTGCTGGGGACCGATGGGATGGCGGCGGCGGAGTGGCCGGAACCGGGTCGGCTGGTGGAAAGCCGCATTGGCTATCTGCTGAGGCCGGGGGCGCATGACGTGACGCTGGCCGACTGGAAGGCGTATCTTGATTTTGCCGATCGGCATCTGGCGCGATGAGCATGAAGCGGAGAGCGATGCTGGGAACCTTGCTGGTGCCGTGGCTGGCGGGGGCTGCTGAGGGAGAAGCGGAGAGGCTGCGCTGGAGGCTTGTTCCCGAGGGCTGGGGGGTGGCGTCCGAGCCTGACATCAGGGCCGTGCTGGGGTCGGCGATGGCCGAGTTGTGGCGCTTTTTTCCGGAGCGGAAGCTGGAGCCTTTCGTGGTGCGCCGGGGGCATGAGAATCCGATTGTGCATTATGCCCGCAGCGGACTTGGCGAGATCGTCATGCAGCTGAACACGCAGGATCGGTTCTGGTGTCAGTATGCGTACCAGCTGGCGCACGAATTCTGCCACATTCTCTGCGGATTTGAGGACGACTATAAGGGGAACCAGTGGTTTGAGGAAAGCCTGTGCGAATGTGCGTCTCTCTATGTGCTGCGGCACATGGCCGTGGCGTGGGCGCGGCATCCTCCCTTTCCGGGGTGGCGGGAGTATGCGCCCAACTTCCGGACGTATGCCGACGATGTGATGAAAAAGTTCGAGGACGTACCGGATGCGGGCATTGCCGGCTACGTGAAGCGCCACCGGGCGGAACTGACGAAGAACGCTTCGGACCGTGCCCGCAATGGTCCTGTGGCGGTGGC
>Ga0315899_10007880_pt1 | contig 11446 bp, 12 predicted proteins | sample LakEriMetagenome_2_FD_203518 | JGI IMG/M metagenome (GOLD analysis project Ga0315899, IMG submission 203518) | Freshwater fungal communities from buoy surface, Lake Erie, Ohio, United States - Buoy 4 MA112 | ecosystem: Environmental > Aquatic > Freshwater > Lake | place: USA: Lake Erie, Ohio... | reverse complement strand
TCCTATATTGGTTACAAAACTCTCTCTCTCTCTCTCTCTCTCTCTCTCTCTCTCTCACACACACACACACACACACACACACACACACACACACACACACACACACACACACATGCATGCATGTCTGTGCCTCTCACAGCATTCCTCTTTGTCTGTGGCCAGGGGGTCGTAGTTGCTTTGTTGTGCTTAACACTGATTTGACATGACGCCCCTCTGTCCCGTCCTTGTGGTGCCGCCTCCTCCAACCCCTGCGCGCAGCCGCAGAATTATGGCGTGTGAGCGAAGTGCTAGTCAATGCTGCTCTTGCCCTGTCCATCTCACTGTCTCTCTCCGATAGTGCTCAACCTCGGCAAGGTGCGTAGCCCCCAGTGAAACTCTAGTGCAGTAGGGGTGGAGAAAGGCGGCAAGACCTGTTGCATTGGTCGCATTCGAACGAGGCCAAGGTGTCAGTCACGGCTGCGACTTTTCGACGGCGAAGGGCTGCGTGTGAGAGGCAAAGATTGCACGTGGTCGATTTCCGATATGAAGACGAATGGCTTTTTAATTAAATTCATAGTGGAACGAATACATATTATCCTTATAGTCAAAACCTCAAAAGTGCTATGCCTGGGGCGGGCAATCTTTTTCCAGGTGTCAATTGTTGTAAAGACGCTGGCATCCAGCGATTACCGGAGCTGTCATTCAACGTTTGCAGCAGCTGCTCTTGCTCTTCAGAATTTGACAGGGTCGATTGTCGGAGGACAAGGTCGGTTTGCAGGTCCCACGGGCATAATACGGTAATCAGCCTTCTCTGATTCTGGTGCATTGACCAGCCCCGCCGACATGTTGGCCATGGGCCGTCCGAAATAATTCGCCTGAAACCGAAGGCCATTTCAATGTCAGCGCACATGAAGGCAACCTCTTCTGAACAAATCTGGGCACACGTGGCGTGCTGGCGAACACGCAGTGGTTCGACGCCCGACCTTTGTGGTGGGTGCCGTCGGGGACAGGCTCTCTGTAAACTTGGCCATTGCCACCTTGCCGGGAGTTGGATTGTACATCGACTCGGTATGCAGCCAAGCGCGCTCGTTCAAAGGCCGCATGTTCACAGCATGTGTCGTGCCTTCAGCTCTCTGCAATTGTTGCCAGGTTGTGTTATGCATACATGTTGCCGTAGAATGCGCATCGCATAATGTTTACCTACTTTACGCATGGCAGTGCAACATCGATACTCGCCAATAAGCCACGTACCTCTGTCTGTAGCAAAGGCTTGGAATCAAAGGCAGGACGGAAGACGATTCTTCTGCCACAGCTGGCCATGAAACTTTCACGCATCAACGCTGGTGCTTTCGGCGACACCGTGCTCTCAAATTGGTTTTGCGAGGGGCCACCGATCTCTGCAGTCCGTTTTTTCGCCTGCGCAATATACATCATAGACACGAGAAGCGCGGGGGCGGGTCTCATTAGTGTTTGTCGCATTGCAAGCATACAAGCATATCCGTTGCAAAAGGTAGCTGCGCATTTGGGTGTATTGAAGAGCGATACCTGTCTGCAGAGCATTTCCGCGCGCTCTTCCCACAAGTTGCGTGCTGCCAAGTTCGAGGCGGCAAGAATCTCTTCAAATTCTTGTTCGCGAACATCAAGCGTGTTCAACATGTCAGCAGCAGCTTCTTTCCTTTTCTCATCTACACCCTCCATCAACTTCGTCGCATCATGGTACAAAATCTGAGATCTTCTGAACTCAAACTTTCCCTCTTCTAGCCTGCCAAAGTCAATCTTCCGCTCAGCGTCCACCTTTAGGATCTCCCTGGAAACGTCCTCTTCTGTGACTTCTTTGACTGCCACAAAGTGGCCTTCCGCAGCAGCCGCCGCAGAAAGTTCAAGAGCCTCACGTTCCAGCTTCTCACGTGCTCGATCACGGCGACCTCTAGTCAGTTCCTGTATACGACCACATAGTCAACAAGAGAACCACATTGTCAAAAAGAGAACCTCCCTGTCTGCACCCTCTGCGCCGCTTCCACATACAAAAGCAGACTCTCACCTTCAGTCTTTGCCTTAGATCATCTTGACGGATCACCCATCTCTCCAATTCAAAATCAACATCTCCTACGACTTCATCCACCTTCTTCTTCTTATCCCACGCCTCGCAATGTTGAAAGGTCTCAGACGCGGTTGCAAGCACCGTTCTACAGGCCCTTGCCATTTCTTGGATCCTTTCCCTGTGCAGAATTCAGTTCTAATGAGCTTGCGTGCGGCAAGCAAGCCACGATCATTAATCAAGACACCCGCATCTACTGTCCGCTGCTGCTGATGGGCTCTATGGCCTTCCGCAGTGCACACGCACTCTCACCTGCCCGCCTCGTCCTGACAGTCATCAAACGTCAACTGCATATGTGCCCTCAGCTTTCGCAGTTCCAGCATGGCCTGATCTAGCATTTTATCTGCCCCTGTCTGCGATTGCATCAGGCCGGCCTGGTACTTCCTTTGCTCCGATATCCTAAGCACGACATTGCCCATATCCCAGATGAGTCGTTCTCCGAAACTTCCTTTCCAGATGATTCGCCCAGATGAGTCGTTCTCAGAAAAAACACGGTCTGCTTCCACCTGTTTTTTTATCTTGGAAAGTTCAATCATGCGTTCGTCATAGTGTTGTTTGGGGTCCATGTCATAGGCGTTGAACCACGTGTCCGAAATTCGCTGCAACTCTATTAACCGCCTTGACAGTGTTGCAATTTGTGAAGTCTCTTCTTCTGTCAATGCCTTGCCGTTGTGCGAGGTGTACAAGTCTCGTTCAATCAATTCCAGGAGCCGCTTTCCCTTCCTGTAACCCCTTTTGAGCTGTCTCAGTCCATCGTCACACATGTAGGTCAAAGCATTCAGGCGAGTCACGGCACGCTGGTGGTAAGTACTGCGTTGGAGCTTGTCCACCTTGGCAATTACTTCAACGCGATCACTGCGTAGTTATGGTGTAAACAGATCCGGAATAAAAAATGTCAGCATCTGGTCGAGTTGATGTGTTTTTGAGGATATCAATGCATGAACACGCATACAAAAAGTGCAACACCAGGGTCTAGTGATGAACAGGCTTATAGGGGATGAAAGGGGGGCGACAAACCAGTGCTCGAGCCATGCTTTGAGCCAGTCATAAAGAGAAATGCTTTCATCAAATTGATCCATGATCTCCAGGTGCGCACACTTTTTTATTGCGAGCTTCATTACATTCTCCGCTGTCAGCTGTTGCAGCCTTCTTGCTTCCTGTTCAGCCCGCACTTCCTGTACATTATTGAATGCATTTGCCGCGTGCTTGTATAGAACCGAGGCTTTGCACTGCGCCTCTGGTGTGTTCTCGCCGTGAAATTTCTGTGCCTTGCGCCAATAGCGAGGCCCACATTTGGCCAGGTGCTTCAACTTGTCACGACATTCTGTCAGCCGTGCATCGACTTCTTGAAAAACGTCACTGATCTCCACCTGAATATTTCTTGGTGCATCCGTCAGCACACGCCGTGCCTCCTCGAGCGCAGGTATGGCAATTCTAAATAGGCTCTCTGCAATTTTGTGCATCCCATCCTTGATGTAGGGTTGGGCTCTTGCCCGCAATTGCAAAACATCTTTCTTCTTTGAGCAAACGGACGCCTCCATCATCATACCCAGCGATTCGTACGCTCGCATGGCTCGGTCTGCCTCTTTGCTCGCCTCCTGCAGCTCTCCCTGAGCTTCATGCTCACTGCACGAGCGAATACCCTCCTCAGCAGTCGTCAGGAGGGATTCTCTTGCAGCACGAAAGGTCTGTCCAGCCAATTTGACACCTTCCTTGAGGGATTCTTGAAGTTTCTCAGCATTGCTATGCCCCTCGAATTGAGTGATATAGGGTTGAAGCGCCTCTGAACACTTTAAGCCAATCTGCATAAGAATAGCCTCGTATCCCGGCTTTCCACGAAGTTTCTGAGCTTCTGCGATTTCAGCAAGGGCTTTAGCAGCGTCCTCAGGCATATCGGGCTCCTTCTCCTTTTCTACCTTGACGTCCACTTTCGAAGAAAAAATACTCCCAAAAAAGCCTTTCTTCTGCCCATCCTTCGTGGTTTCCTCCTTTTTGTCAGGCTGCTTCTTGGAGGCGAACATGCCTCCAAACATGCCCCTTTTCTTTTCCTTGGGAGGCGGGGCCTGATCTCGTTGTGCCTTTTTTGCAGCTTCTGCGTTGGCAAGGGCAGCAGCAGCAGCTTCAGCGGCCTGGAGCATCTGCTCCTCCCTTGCAGCCGCCGCCGCCGCTTCTTCCTCCAAATCCAGGTCTTCGCATTGCTGAACCAACCAGTCGACAAACTCTCGAATCTCGTTCTGCTTCAGACCATCCAGGGACTCAAAGGGATCCACTTCTTTTTTGCCTTCTGCCAACTCTTTTTCTACCTGGTCTGAGCGAGCGGTCGGTGGAAGGCTAAAGGAGCGAATAGACGTGCGCGATGAGGATGGAGAAACAGATCTCGACCGATCCTGCACGCTGGAAATATCCAGGCTTAAATCTGTTCTTCTCCGCTTCAGTTTTTCATGCGCATACCAATGCCCAGTGTGCTGGACAAGGGCTCTTGATAAGGGGGTCTTTCCGAACATGAGTGAAAGCATCAAAGTCTCCGCCTCTTTCTCCGGCAGTGCCTTGATCAATGTCAATCCCTCCATCGCAAGTTCCGACAGAGCCATCTCATTCTTGGCGGCGCCAGTCTCGCTCTCCAGCTCCGTCTGAAGTTGACCGAGCCGCTCAATCCGTTCTTGCCGCTCCTTGTCCGACATCGTGGTGGCGGTCTGCTTTAGGAGCGCCATCGTCTGGACGATTTCTGCCTTGAGTCCATCAAGTTTGCTTGTAGACGACTCGAGACCAGCCAAGACAGCACTTACTTGCTTTGTGAGCGCAGCATCCGTCGAGGCTGTCATCCGTTTGACGGCAACTGATGCAAGCATGCGCTTGGCTTGTTCAGCATGATCCACGCTCCGGGCGAACATCGCATCGCTGGCGGCTTCCGAGATACTCTCCTTCTGCTGCAACGCCTCTGTCGTCATTTGCCGTTCCAGAGCTCGCTCATGCGCGTTGGTTTCATCTTCCTCGTCGACCTCGTCATCCGAGGCCGGTTCGATCTCAAAAGTGTAAACCTTTTTGCTTTTGGAGCGCAGGGTGCGCGCTCGATGGCGGTCGTCATCACTGGCATCTGAATCTGAGATATCGTCCTGCCCGACCTCGAACGAGAGGTCCGTATCTTCTTGTACGCCTTCAAGCGCGTCAAGAACTTTATCAAAGACATAGTTATGCCGTTGCATCATCGCCGTAATGGCGGCCTTGTCTGTAAATCCCAGGGCCTCCAGCTTTGTCTCCATGTCGCGAACCTTCTTTTCCGTCACTCCAGGGGGAAGCTGTGGTCCTTGTTCCGCCTTGGCATCCACTGCACCCTTCTGTGGCTTTTTCAGCCTTTTCTTCTTCGACAGTGACGTATCGTCATACGACGACGCGAGATCCTTACCGGCTTGCAGTCCAAAGAGCTTCTTCCGAGAAGCAATGGCGAGCTTGCACTCTGGACAAATTTGCACGGTCGACGACACGCACTCGGCACGGTTGCAAAACTGCCATGCGCCTCGAAAAGTCAGAGGTGCGGGTTTGCTTTTCAGCACAACAGCTGTCTCTCGCGCTCTCACCGCGTGTCCGCATCCAAACACGACGGCGTCGTAGCCCAGTGTGAAAAAGCAGCCCGTGCACTCTTCTGATTGCGTGCGCGGCTTCGCAGGGTACTCTTGCTTTGGCTTCGAGCTGCTCTTGAAGGGTCTGCGAGGCGCCACTCCTGCACCATCCTTACCCCCCTTTTCATCTATCGCGCCCCTACCGTCCCACGCTGGCAGGCCAGCATGCATGCAATGCGCATCGAGTGCCCACGCACCTGCAGGCCCTCCCTCGGGCAGCTGGCGCGAAATCACATAGTTAACCTCTACCTGGGTCTCCTGCTCCAGCCGCTCTATCTCGGCCGCGGCACGGCGCGTGCACTCCCGGGCGCGCTGGCCCTCAGGCATGTTGCTATTGTACAACAAGGGAGGGCCTAATACTAAATTTATTAATTAGTATACTACGCCTCTGCGCAGCTTGCTGAACTCAATGCCAGAGCAGTCTGCCAGACTCTGGCGCAGCGCTGATCTCCTACTGTGACATGGCACATGGGCCATTCGCGCTAATCACGGCGCTCGCCTTCCTCTTCGAGCTCGTCGCCGCCCCGGCGGCTCCCGCGGGGCGTCTCGCCCCCGAGTGGGCGACTGGGCAGCGCCGCGCAACGGCGGATGGCATTGGAGCGTATTCCCGCGGTACCGTGGAGCACGTCAACCTCGCGACCCGCGGCGCTTGCGTCGTCGCATTGCGCGCCCTCCGTGGTGGCGGAGGCCCGGCAAGCACATTTGGGCGAGCGAAGGGGCCGCGGCGGGCAAAGCCGTGGGTGCGGGTAGAGGACTACGTGCCGGAGGTGCGCGGAGGCCGAACCCAGGACGATGGTCAGGGCAGTGCTGAGCAGCGCAGGAGGGAGTCGAGTGGAGGCCAGGCTGGTGGGGGCGTGCGCCCCCAGGGCGCTGGCGGCGAGCGTGGGCGGGAGAAGGGGCCCGAGGACTGGTACGGGATCAAGGCGAAGAAGGCCGCGGCCAAAACGAAGAAGTGGGTCCGGCGCAGCCGGGAGGACAAGGACGAGGACTCATGCGATGAGCCCGCGCTGGAACTGCGCGGGCTGTACACCAAGCTCGAGCAGCTGCGAGAGAAGATGAAGCTGCGGGACAAGATTGCGGGACAGTCTGAACGTGGCAAGCTACTGGCAGAGAAGATTGCGCTCAAACACAAGGTGTATTTGTTGGCCATGAAGCTCGGGGGCAAACTGGAGCGGCGCAAACGCTTCGGCGAGGCGCATGCGGCCTACAGCAAGGCTTTTTCTGCGTGCCCGACCAGGGGCAGGGCCACAAAATCCAGAGAAGCCATGGAGCGAGCCGCGATGAGGTCGACGGACAGGAAGAAAAAGCGTCAGTGGCGCAAGTTTCTCACGTCACATGTGTCAGCGGCGGGCGAAGACAGGATGCCAATCACGTTGGAGGCGCTTGAGAAGAAAAAGCACGAGCTCGGCGTGCTCTCGGACAAGGAGGCCCTCTGGTACTCGGTGTTGCTCAACGAGACTATTCTTGGCGAGCCCCCACCGCGGCAGAAACGAGACCCCGTCACCCTCCAGCTGCCAATCGCCAGGTGGATTCCTCCCAGCCTCCGGCGGCCTAATTCCTTTTCATCTGCGGCCTCCTACTCGAGGCCCACTCGCGTTTCGGGCAAAATAGCCGCGGCGGTCGCTCGCGGCGCAACCCAAGTCACGTACATCTCTGATCGTGTGCCACGCGCTATCATCGACGGGAGTCTTTGGGCTTACCGCAAGTGCGCTTTATATATATACGCACACACATGTATGTGTGTGTATACACAAACACACAAACACACACACACAAATGATACATGAATGTGTGTGTGTGTGTGTGTGTGTGTGTGTGTGTGTGTGTGTGTGTGTGTGTGCCCCTGTGAGTGTGTATCCAAGTACACACATACACGCACACACACACACAAGCACAGGACTAGCGTGGCTGGGGACCTCGGTGCACAGGGACCCAAGTTTTATCTACCAACGGAGAGCTGGCCATGCACGGGCCCGTGTCTCTTTTGCTTTTCTGTCGAGCACGCGACCACGGCGCACGCGAAGCGAGAGAAACTCACGTTGGTCGGGGAAAGGGTGCCGACACTAGAGAAGGCGGGGGGGGGAGGAGTGCTGAAGGCGGGGGGGAACGAAGTGCTGGATTGTGGTCTTTTGTTGGAGAGTGGCAAGGGTGATGTGGAGCCAGAGGTGCCCGAGACTGATGAGGGTTCTCAAGTGTCACATGTAGACTCGGTATCTTCACTATCGCTGCGTGTTTGTCTACGTGAGGGGGGGCGGGGGAGGGAGGGGGGGGGGGGGGGGGGGGGAGGGTGAGATAAAGAGAGAGAGACAGAGAGACCCACACACCTGCACGTCAGCTGGGTATTCGCACAAATCCAAACACTCACCCACCCCCCCACCCACACACCAGGACGAGAGGGGGCCAAGAGAATGGCTGCAGACGTACCAGTGGGAAAATCGCGAGAATCGGCGCATCCCGGCGCACGGTGCCACTTCCAACCCCAACCAGATTATGACTTCGCCCGCAGCACGTAAGGCGGGGGCGGGGAACAGGAGCGGGGGAAAGGATGGTACGGGGGGGATCGGGCATGCAGGTGTTACAGGGGTCACCAAGAACGGCTTGAGAGTTTCTGCAAGCGGCAGAGGCGGGCGGCAGGCGATAAAGGGAGTAGGGGAGGGGGGTGAAAGAGCTGGGGGGCGGGGTGCGAGAAAGGGAGTGAAGAGGAGAAATGGGTGGGTACACGCCTCGCCCGCCGTTCCCTCTCCTCTCAAGTATGTCAAGAAGAGGCCCCGCAGCAGCAACCTCTACCAGAAACGTCGAGGTAATTTGTTATTCGCAGAAACTGGTGTTTCTTGATCACTCATATCGTTGTTTCGTTTTTGAATAACACTGAAATAAACTCTGTGCAGGTCACGTTTATCATGGGCAGAAACTAACTAACATTAGTTATGAAATTAACTAATATTAGATAACTCTATCCAGGTCACGTTTGTCATTGGCAGAAACTAGCTAACATTAGTTATTGAACTGGTTTATTTCAGTATTCTTTAAAATATGAAATATACTGATATTACTTATATTTGATTATATTCAATGTAACTAATATCAGAATATTTTTGTTTCATATTTCCAAGAATACTGAAATAAACTCTACATTCCAGGTAATGTGTGGAAAAACTTGGTGAAAATGGACGGCGGTGGGAGGTCAAGTGTGGGGAGAGAGGGCACGCGCAAGCCGACTGTGGGTGGCGACGAAGGGGACGGAGAAGAGTGATGTGCGCGAGTGCCAGTACCTCAATGGTTGGCGGCGAAAGGACCGTGACGGGTGATGTGCGCGTGTGCGGTTACCTCAGTATACAGCTCTGCTCTGGAAGAAACCTCATACTCTAGGTCTCTTTTATTTCTATAGTAGGTCTCGTTTACTTCTTTACTCTCCCTCTTTCACCCCGCCTTGATCTTGGATTCAAGTATGGGATGAGTGGGTTTATTGAAAGCACCAGCAGTGAAGGATGTCGACGCCGAGCTCGTCCGTGCGACGCCGCTTATGGAGAGGGGAAGGATGAGAGATGGTACCGGATTTTTTAATCTACTCGCGCAGGATCTTTTGACGTTACTTTACAAGTCTTTGAAGCTACTTTACCAAGGTGGAGTGAACAGTTCCAGAGAATAATGTACTGAGCAGGATTTGGAATGGGGTACTGAGTAGGTTGTCACGTCACGTAGGATGCAAAGAGAAATGAGCCAGACGTAGCGTGCTGAGAAATGAGTCAGAAAGTTGCGGAATTCTTGTCCTGAACCTCACGACTCACTCTCTGCCTCAACCCTGGGTTCCATCGCGCATACCAACACAAACACCCACCTCCACCGGGAAAAAAAATTTACCAAGGGGGAAAAAAAATAGACTGCATGAGCTTGCTGCTCCTCTCTGCTCGCACGCCGCCGCTGCGGATTCCGCCGCGGGCACCAAAAGCGACATGCTCACGGCCAGTCGTCATTGAGATAATAGCGCATGTCGTTGGTGTACACGGAGCTCTCGGCATCCAAGTACTTGTCGACACTTACATCATCGTCCACATCCGCCTCCGCCGACCTGCCGCAAAGTCTCAAAAGTCAGTGCCCTAGTGTCTTACGATGTGAAAGTCAATATATAAGAGTACTTTTGAGAATTTGTACCGCGTCAAGCCATCGTCGGGTTTAGCATCCTCCTCCGCAAAGCTGCGCCAAGCAGCACCTGTGGCCCCGGCGTCGCCAGCCGCAACCGTGCCATCTGGCGTGGCGTATGGCCAATACCCTGCCTCGATCGGGTCCGGCACCTCCTCACCCGCACGGTCCTCTTCTGGGAAATAGGCAAAGAAGTCCTTCGCAAAGCCGTCCATGTACCCCTTAGGCATTTCGAGGTTGCGCGTGCTGTACTGCTGCTCCATGCCGGCCGCACGCGCTGCATCCTCCGTCATGTAGTCGGTGTACCGCGGGTATGGTTGCGCCTTGAAGTCCTTACCCCCGTAGACTTTGGTGTCGCCGTACCACACTGGGCCCCAAACTTTCTTGGGAGTCGAGGGCGAGAAGCCAAACCGGTGCCCCGGCCCTCGGTATCTACAATTCCCATGCCCATTACGCGTTCGCGTTGCGCACGGGTAGACATAGTGGTCTATGTCGCCGCCGATGGGTGTAGACATGTGATCGATGTCGCCTCTCCCTGCTTCCCTGGGCTCGAGGTTGCCTTGGCGCCCAGCGTCGTAGCCAAAGCCATCGTACGTCTCGCCCCACCACCGCGCTGCATTGCGCGGCTCCTCCACAAAGCTGGACAGCAACAAAGGACAGGAGTCAGCGACTCAATCTCTCAAGCGATCATTGGAAAGGGGTGACAAACGCGGTGCAAGACAATTTCATCTACCCGGGCTCGCTGCGCGTGAGTGGCTCGCCCAGCGCCTCCACGCTCCATGTAGACTGCATGCTCAGGTCTATGCACACCAGTACCACCGCAGCCACCACCCCCGCCCCCCCTGCCCGCGCCTTGAGCATTCTATCTTTCCTCACCAGATTATATAATTGACTACAATTCGGTCACCCACTTCCGAGGTGTCGCGCGGCTGAGTACGGGGGACGTGCTGCGGGCGCTCGTTGACGAATTTGACGCCGACCAGAATGGCTGCGTCTCGCTCGCCGAGTTCCAGGCCGGCCTGAAGATGGTGGACCTCTGCGGGCTGGTTGCATTTGCGCGGTGCGCTGAGCTGCGCGGTGCGCTGAGCTGCGCTGTGCGCTGCTGGACCGATGCACTGCGGGCTGGTTGCATTTGCGCGGTGCGCGCTGGTTGCAGTTGCAAGCGCAGGCGGTGCCATGCTTCTGACGGAGGGATTTTGAGGGTGGTTTTTTTGGGATAAGTTCAACACTGATTGACGCTCATACGTTACCCGGACAGACAGAAGGGTTAAAGGTTGGTTGCGGATCGGTGGGCGGAGGAATGGGTTCAAGGTGGTTATCACTTTTTAAACTAATACACCTTCGGCGTATTAGTTTGGCGACGTTCGCCGCCTTCGGCGGCGCCCACAATGAATAGGCGGAGGTATGGGCAGATGGATGGGCGGAGGGATGGATACTAATATATATTATTGACTGCCTCCGGCAGGTGGCATTCGCTCCCAAGGTAATTATTGACTGCCTCCGGCAGGTGGTCGCATTCGCTCCCAAGGTAATAAAAAGCGCCTACGGCGCAATCATGAATGGGCGGAGGTATGGATAGGGTGGTTATCACGTTTTAAACTAATACGCCTGC
>Ga0315899_10007879_pt1 | contig 11447 bp, 8 predicted proteins | sample LakEriMetagenome_2_FD_203518 | JGI IMG/M metagenome (GOLD analysis project Ga0315899, IMG submission 203518) | Freshwater fungal communities from buoy surface, Lake Erie, Ohio, United States - Buoy 4 MA112 | ecosystem: Environmental > Aquatic > Freshwater > Lake | place: USA: Lake Erie, Ohio... | reverse complement strand
GGGCCACAGAGTGAACGCGGACTGCGGAATCAGTGCGAAACCGTATAAAGGCGCTGAAGGGTTTAATACTCTGGCAACCCGAAGCTGTTACCCACGAAATTGGCCGTGGGAATTCTGGCCATTGAGCGTGTGAAGAACGAGGTGCAGGTGTGGAAGTCGGCGCCCGGAACTAATCCCCAGAAGGGCAGCTGCCGAAAACCCGCCTGCGACAGTATTTCGAATGCTAGGTCGTAGTCGGATCGGTTGCTGTTGTCCAACACCACGAAACCCTCCTGCTTGACGCGACTGATTGCAATCCAGGTGCACAACCTTCGCGCCATGCCGTCGATGATGACGAAGTCAAATTCTCCAGCCGCCTCTTCAATGGCGTACGCATAGGCCTGAAATCGTTCGTCGGCTAAGCCACGGCGAACCACCCTAGGCGCGTCGTAATCCCACTCAGTACGACGAGGCAACGCGAAGAACGGTGCGCATCGTTCCAAAACGGCAGGGGCTGGTAGCGCATCGATGCCTACCTGCAGCAGCGTGGCGTTGGCGGCTAGGTGGGGTCGGAGCTGCTCGCACCACTGCGAGTCGTGCTCTACCGCGACTACCGACTGCACTGCTTCCTGCCACCACAGAGTGCTGTGGCCTGCACCGAACTCGAACACACGATCCGCTGGAAGTACCACACGGTGCAGGAACTCGATCGCGCCATAGGTGAACCATGGCAATGGCCGGCCGTCGGCGCGCACCGGCGACTGTTCAATACGTGAGCGCTGCCAACCGGCAGGTTGCAAAAAAAGCCGCGAAAGGCCCTCGGTCATGAGGTGGGAACTGACTTGGCCAGTCAAGCCGGCATTTTGTATCCGAACTCTTTACAATACCATTCTGCCTCAGCGAGGGCCTGTGCAGGCAGAGATCGCCAATCGGCTTGGTCGAATTTGGGCTTTGGCTGGCGCACGCCCTGATAGAGCTTGTCTGCATTTACAGGCGACGTGTCTAGCTGGAAGTTTTGTGCCTCCGACGAGACGATGCCACTTTCCACCAGAAAGAGCCGTAGGTTCTCATGCTGGTCCTCAATTCGCCATACAAGTGCCGGCTGCTGTGTCAAAACTATGCGGCACCAGGAAGTGATCGACCACAGCGCACGCTCCAGCGGAGTGGCAAAGCTGTCGAGGTCAACTCCCAGTAGGCGAAGGATGTGCGTGCGCCGAAAGGCATACGAAGGAGGTGCATGAATTGAGTCACGCACGACTGAGCCGACAGCACTCGCAAGATCGCGCACAGGCATCACCATCTGGTGCCAGGCAAACGCTCTGCGTGTACGTGCCACGGCGTCAAGCGCATAGGGGTTCTCATCTGCTTCAACAGCGAACATCCAGGAACTGATGCCGTGCTCTCCTAGTCGTTCGTGACCCACATCCAACCCAAGCTGCCGACAGAGGCTGGACGCATAACCTGTGCCACATCGCGGATGTCCCGTCACCAGCAAAGGGCGGTAATACTTCTTCTTCACGTGGTGCCGTACATAGCGGTCATTGCTAGCGGCAGCTTCTTCCCGGCCCAGCGTACGCAGATACTCCGAATGCACAGCCTTCGGGTGGATGGTGGAGGGAAACACACCTTCAGTCCAGGAGAGTTCAGAAGCGATTGGCGGAAAGATCGTCCAGGCTTCTCCCGCCTCAGGGGCAAGGCTGTGTTGGTAAACGTCCACCGTGTGATTGATGCCGATGTCACGTGTCAGCAGTGCAGCTGCATATTCGCGTGTGAGCGCATGGCAAGGGTTGGACATGCGCAGCTCGGCAGACGTATGAAAGGAATCAACCGGCTGCGAGTGCTCTTGGCATAGCGCCCAGCCCAACCGGAGTAAGCACGGCCGGCCCGCAAGGAAGGGAATACGAGCAGCTGCCACTTCCTCGGCAATGCGCTCCAACACTTTTTGCGCATGCGGATGCAGGTGCACGTCGTCTTCCAGAACCAGCACGCGCGCTGCCTCTCCCTGCTCTACGGTGCGCCATAGGCGCCGGTAACTCAGGAAAACGGCGACCTGCGCTGGGAGCAAGAAGTTGTTGCAGTCCGGGCTGCCGCAGTCGAGCTGGCCGCAGCGGAAGCATGGGGGGTAGGACAGCACATCTCCCGTGGCAAACGCCTGGGCGACGACCGGGTCGTCGCTTGCGGTGGCGTCAAAGAACTCGAACTCGTCCAGGCCGACCTGGGGCAGATGCCTGCTGATATGGACCCGGCGCTCTCTTGAAGCAGGCAGGCTCAGGACCAGAACACGGTCGAATAGGGCCTTCCAGGGAGATGCATTCATATCTTCAAACTACTGGTGTTGGTTGTGACAGGTTTTTTATGCCTGTAGCTGGGCATGCCGCTGATGGTGTGAGCCAACTTAGCGCTATGTAGTGCCGTGACCCGCTCCACTTGCCACAGCCTGAGGGCAAGCTTCATTCAGCCCCGACTGAGGACGGAGATTCCGGGAATAACCAGATCCTTCCAATGAGCTTTTTGCTTCCTTCGCAACGTCCGACAAACTCCTAAAGTGCCTGCTCCTCTTGTAGGCGGCTTAATTAAGAGCTTAGCGATCAAATCTTTTCTAACAGTATCCCAAGCGTTCTAGCAGTTCTGAATACATTATCGAACTTGCGATTTCGCTTTCTACCTCTTCTGGCACTACCCGCCTAGGTCTTCGCTCAATCGTGAAGATCCCCTTGCGTCCGCTGTCTCCGCTGAGGGTGACATCGCCAAAGCGCCCTAAGAACCCTTCCGAATAGCCGATTTCAAGAGCATTGCATAGATTTTTCATGAATGCTTCTGGCTGCGCGCAGAAATCCTCATAGCGGAGCATGGGGAGCGAGGCGTAGCGATCCAAGAACGCTTGGTAGCGGCGGCTGTACTCATTTAGGTTGCCTGGCAAAAACTGCTTTTCCCAGCCTTGGGTCATGAGGCTAAGGTAGCTGTCGAGCGGATGTCGCACCGTCACCACGGATAGCAATTCGTAGTCACTACTGAGACAATCTGCAATCGGACATACCGCTGCGGGAGTAGGGCCTATGCAGAAATCTGTATGACTGTGGTCGCGGATCACCAAATCGACATCGTCCTGCCGGCAAATGCGATTGACATAGGCCACCTGCCGGATGAAATCCTCAATAATATCCTGGGTGCTCAGCTTTCGGTAGCTTCTCTCTAGCTGCAAGAGAGGGTTTGTTGGTTCAAACTCGCTACCAAAGCGGTTTAACGGGTTCACTTCGCTGATGAGCGCTACTCGAGGCATCGCTGCCAGGCACTTGCTGATCACAGTGCCACCGGTGCAGGCGAGATGGTGGATGGTGCGTAGTACTGGCTTTTCGTTGGCGCGGGACTGTTTCCACTGTTCCCTCGTTTTCAGAACACCAATTGCCTCCCGTTCATCAACGCCTGATCCATGGCTGGTCTCAGAGGCAAGTGTGAGAAGGGTTTCCAGCTGTTCAGCCAGAGCGGCTCGGTTCTGCTCATTGCACGCCGTGCCGACTCCTGTCGCCAGCACCCTGATGGCTTGGAGATGCAGAGCCAGATTCGTGCGCCACCAATGGACATGTTCATTACTGGAGTTGGGCACTCCGACACTCAAGGCTGGCTGCAAGTTCGCTACCAGCAGGGCGCAGACCTCCAAGCAGTCTTGCTCGCTGACCTCTCGCCATTCCACCAGCCGCTTAATGGCATCAACAGCGCACACCGCGAAGCCACCTCTTGCTAGGTCAATGGCCGCACCTAGTCGTTGTGCCGCTGTGCAGCCATCTGCGGCAGCGAACTTGGCCGCTGCCTGAACGTGGCGGTAGTCGCTATTGCCACGCAGATCACTCAGCAAAAAGCGGATCACCCTCTCATCCCAGGCTGATTGCGGGGCCAGATTCTGGACCGCACTGATCAACCTTTCACGACCTGTGCTGTCGATTACGGCCGCACTGCGCAACTGCGCCCGCCACAGCCGCAACCCCTCCGCATAGACCTGCCCCCGCTGGATCCAGTCGCCCGTTGCGCCGCCCCCCTCGGGCTCCTCGGGCCAAGCCGGCAGGTGCACCCCAAGGGTGGCCAGCTGCTCGTTGAGGGTGGAGCTGGTTGGCATGCTGGGATTATAGGCTGGTTCAAAGCATTCTTGCAGTGGACTCTCTGGCCCTCCAGCGCAGCCTCAGCATCCTTGAGGATCGTTACCGCGAACTGCGGGAGATCGGGCAGAAGCACTTCGAGGCTTGGGATGCAGAGACAGGCACCCTGAAGCAGCAAATTGCAGGCCAGGGGGAGATGCTTGATCAGTTCAGGACTGAGCTTGAGCAGAAGGAGCAGGAGTTGGTTGCAGCAAAGGCCGAACGAGATGCCCTTGCTGCTCAGGCCTGCATGCTCGATCAGTTCAGGCTTGAGCTGGAGCAGAAGGAGAAGAAGTTGGCAGCATCCGAAGCTGCTCTTAGCCACACCTCCAGCAGGCTCATGCAGCTTGTGCAGCATTGAAGCCGGCGGTTTCCGTACTCATGCCCTGCTTCAACCCAGGGCCTGATCTGCATGAGGCCGTGGCATCGGTACTAGCCCAGCCCGAATGCCTGGAACTGGTGGTTGCGGATGGCGGCTCCAACGATGGCTCCATCGCCTGGCTTCAAGACCTCGCCCGCCACGACCTCCGTCTGCGTCTGGTGAGCGAGCCAGACAATGGACCTGCTGAGGCTCTCCAAAAGGCGTTCAAACGAGCCCGCGGAACGCTGATCGGCTGGCTCAATGCCGACGACCTCTACACCCCAGGAGCCTTAGCGCGTGCCGCCACCAGCTTGGAGCAGCACCCCCACTGGCTGATGGTGTACGGCGAAGGACAAGAATTCAATGCCGTCACTGGCCTCTGCCAGCGCTACCCCACCCTGCCGCCCGCAGTGGGGCTGGCCGGCTTTCGCTCCCACTGCTACATCTGCCAGCCCACGGTGGTGTTTCGGCGTTCGATGGTGGTGCTGCTTGGCGGTTTTGATCGCCACTGGCGCACGGCCTTCGATTTCGACCTTTGGCTGCGCGCTTTCGCAGCCTTTCCGGAACGAATTGGCTACATCCCCCACCTACAGGCCCGCACCCGCCTGCACGAGGCCACCATCACGGCCCGCCAGCGTCAGCTGGTTGCCCTGGAAGCAACCAAACTCCTCGCCCGCCACTTCGGATCCGCCAGCGCCCAGCGGTTGCACAACTACGCCCTAGAGCTCCAGCTCGGCCTGGCCTCCATGCCAGAAGGCATCAACCAGCGCGACCATCTCGACAACCTCGCTTGCACCGCTAGCCCATGGCTGGAGGCCAAGGAGCTGGCTCAATTTCGCCGGAACTGGTTACTCAACCCGAAGCAAGCACAGGACATCACGGCCGCGGAATCCGAAGCCGCCGCTCAGAGCCTGGATCACCAGCTGCCGGTGCAGTTGCTGATGGCGTTACACCCCCAGCTGATGTTGGACTCCCCCGGGCCACCGGCGGGGCCCCACAGGCGCTTGCAAAAGGCTGTGGAAGAAAAAGCAAGCAGATATCCGCTGTTGCAGTCCGCACACCCCCATTCAGAAGCAGCTGAGCCCTTGACACCATTCAGCCAACGGCCCTTCGGGGTGAATCTGATTGGCCATGCCTTTGAGGTATTCGGCATCGGGGAAGACATCCGCATGGCGGCCCGTGCACTCCAAGCCGCCGATGTGCCGTGCTGTGTGATCCACCATCCAGCCAATAACGGCGCTGCCAGCAGCGACCTCAGCCTGGAGCATCTTCTATGTGCTGATTCCGCGGGAGGCCCCTATGCCTTCAATCTCGTCTGCATGGCGGCACCAATCCACGGCAGGTGGCTGTTACAGGGGGGGCTTAATCCACTACGAGAGCGCTACACCCTCGCGGCTTGGCCCTGGGAAACCGACACCTGGCCCAGAGCCTGGCTGCCCCTATTGAAAGTAGCCGATGAGCTTTGGCCATCCAGCCGGTTCACAGCAGACGCGCTCACAGACCCAGCCCGAACGGCAGGCCTACCCCTGCACGTGATGCCAATGGCCGCAGAAATCTCAGCTCCAGAACACTTCAATGGCGCCAAAAGCCGTGAAACTGCTCGCCTGCGCTACCAGCTGCCTATGGATGCGGTGGTGTTCGGATTCGGGTTCGACCTCAAATCCACAGCCATCCGTAAAAATCCAATGGGCACCTTGGAGGCCTTCCAGCAGGCCTTCCCACCAGACGCGGGCGGACTGAGCGAGCGAGTGGCCCTGATGATTAAAACCTTTCCGCCGCGGCGCTTCAGTGCTGAATGGCACTGGTTGCAAGCCAGAGCTGAAGAAGACCATCGGATCCATCTTGTCGTGGAGAGCCTCGATCGCGACGATCTCCTCGCCCTCTACGGCTGCTGTGATGTGTTTCTCTCGCTTCACCGCTCCGAGGGCTTCGGCAGGGGGATGGCAGAGGCCCTGCAACTGGGCCTCGATGTGATCGCCACCGACTACAGCGGCAACATAGATTTCTGCACCGGCCCCCTCGCCCATCCTGTGCGCTGGCGGCCAGCGCCCATCCCCCGCGGCGCCTACCCCTGCGCCGATGGCCACAGCTGGGCTGAGCCAGATCTGGATCACGCCGTGCAAGTGATGCGGGATGTAGCAACACAGCGCCTAGACTCATCTCATCGCGAGCATGCGTGGAAATACCACGATCGATTTTCCTTTGCCACAACAGGTGCTCGCTACCGTGCACGCCTGGAAGCACTTTGGGAGCAACGAGACGAAATCGGGCGGCGGTTGCGTTGGCAGGCAGCAACAGAGATGTGCCCTTAATGGCAGGCAATCAAAACTGCGCGCCCTGCACCAAGGTTCTGCTCCCTCAAGGCTGAAGAGTCCTCCGTCCAACCCTTCACCTCCATCCCATCGCGGCGATAGATCGGCAAGTCATCAGCCTTGATGCGGCACTGCCAGCGCTGAACAAACCGCAGCCGGCTCCAGGCGGTGTGGCGAAAGCGGCCCGGGGCCACACTCTCGCTGTGCACCGCCGTGGTGGCAGCCGTGCCCACGCACCGCTGCCGATCCCGCAGCTGCAGCAGCCGGAGGCAGAGATCCACATCCTCCTGGCTGTTGATAAAGCCGGCATCAAAGCCCCGCACCGCGGCAAAATCGGCCGCCCGCAGCGCCAAACACGCCCCCGTCACCGCCTGGAGCTGGTGCTCCTGTTGGCAACAGGGCAGATCCCCATCCAGGCCGGCATACAGCGGATAGCCCAGGGTCTGCCCCTCGCGGAACACCACCCCCAGGCATTGCACCGTGCCATCGGGCTTGAGCAGCCGCGGCTGCACCGCCGCCACACCAGGATCAGCCAACGGCGCCAGCAGCGCCTCCAGCCAGCCGGGCTGCACCCGGCAGTCGTTGTTGAGAAACACCACCCGCTCGCCCCGGCTGGCGGCAAAGCCCAGATTGCAACCCAGCGCGAACTGCACGTTTTCACCGGGCCACACGGCCCTGATCCGGCCATCCGCCTGCTGGTGTTGTGCCAACACCGCCCGGGTCTCGGCGGAGGCATCGTTCATCACCGCCACCAGTTCCCAGGGTGTACCACCATCGGCTTCCCGCACGGCTTGCAGACAGCCATCCAGTTCAGCCGGATCGCCGTACACCGGCACCACGATGCTGACCAAGCCTGGCTCGCGCCCCTGCTGTTGCAGAGCACTCCAGGGAATCTGTCGCTCACTCCATTGCTGATAGCGATGCGCCATCAGCGGGCTGGAGAGCTCCGGTGCCAAGCTTTCAAGCAAGGTGAGCTGCTGGCCATCCACCGCGGCAGGCTCAGCCAGGGCCTCAGTGCCACACCTGGAAAGCCGCTTCGCCACCACCTGCAGCGCTAACGCTTCCAGAAAGCCTTCCCGAGCCCGCTGCCCCTGTAGGGCCCGGCGATCGGGATCGCTGAGCCACTGTCGCAATTGCTCCGCCAGATGCTCTGGCTCTGCAGAAACGGTCCAGCCCCGCTCCACCGTTTCCTGGAGAGGAGGAGCATCGCTCACCAACAGCGGCAGCCCCATCGCCAGTGCATCGCTGAGCTTGGACGGGCTTTGAAACGCTCCCACCTCGCCACTGCTGAGCATCACTGCCAGATCTGTCAATCCAAGAATTTCGCGTGCCAGCTCAAACGGCTGGTTGCCAAGCAGGCGCAAACGCTCCGGTGGCAACACAGCCTCAAGCTCACACTGGAGCTTCGCGTTGGGGAAAGCGCCAGCCACGACAAACACAGGATGCAGGTCCTCAGGCAACGCAGCCACCGCCTCGGCCACCTTCAACAGATCGTTGGGCCGTGGTGCGGTACAGAAGAGCAGCACCACGTTGGCCTCTGTCGCAATGCCGTGGCGACGCCGTGCCGCAACACGTTCACGCCCGCTGAGGGGGCGACGCTGTTGAGGGTCGCGGGCGAGGGGAATCAACGTGCCGCCATAGCGTTGTTGCAGCGCAGTGTTAGCCACGGTGATGCCATCGAAACGCTGGCCGAGATCCACCGCCAGGCGGGTCCAGAGCGGACCCATCAACGACTCTGGGGGCGGCAGCTTGCCCAGCTCACGCTTCAGCTCATCCAGCGCCACAGGCTCTGCTTCCTGCACGAAGCAGAGCTCCTCGTCGTCGATGTCCATCAGCACCGCCGCACCCCAGAACAGCTTGTAAAGCAGGCCGAACACCACCGCCGGCAGCCTTGGCTCGCTCAGATGCACCAGATCGGCTGGGTGCTGAAGCACCAGCTCCCAGGCCTGCCGAAAGAACGCCGCGTGATCGGCCACCACCACCGAATGCACCGGCAGCTGGACTGCCTCCACCGCCCCACGCATCGGTTCCCACAACGTTTCGCCCCACGGCTGGAAATGGCTGCCCACCATGTCCACCGGATGGCCCAACTGCTGATACAGCGTGGCCAACGTGAAGGCCCGCCCAACGGCGTTGTGGTTCAACTGAGCAGCAGCCACCACCACCTTGATCTGCGCCGGCCCCTGTTGGTTGATGACGCTGCGCTCTTCGCGCCAGCGCTGCCGGGCCCGATCCAGGTTTGTGGCGTAATGGAGGCCCAGCCTGGGCAGAGCTATCATCCCTTGGCCGTACGCACAGATGGCGTCAGCCCAGTGGCCCTCAGCCATGCAGCGGTGCCCCTCACGCATCCAACGCTGCTGCATGGATTCGGTGGCAGGGTGTGGTGGGTCAAGGTTATGGCTCAGGCCCCCACAGAAGCTAGTGTTTGGAGGAAATGGGAAGTTCCTGCTAGATGTCTGAACTGCCTCAGGAGCAACCTATGTCGGCGCATAACGGTCCCGAGGAAGAGATCGGGTCCTCCTTCGATGCCGCCGATAAGCTTGCCGCCATCGAAGAGCTGTTCAACCAGCTGGAAAGCTACCAGCAGTCTCTCGTTCAAGATCTTGAACGGGCAAAGCAGGGTTCCGCCGAGACATCCGCCAAAGTACAAAGCCTGGAAGCAGAGATCGTTCAGCTACGGACAGAGCGGGATGCAGCCATCCAGGGCATCGAGGCTGCTCTTCACAACGCAGCTGATCTGCAGCAGCAGCTGTCAGCTCAGGCTGAAGCATTGCGGGAATCGCAACAAGGCCGTGATGAACAAACAGCAAAGGCTGAGGCAATGGAGAAGGAACTGGCAGAGCTGAAGAATCATCAAAACGATTTAGGAGCTGGAATCCAACGACTTCGTCGACTGGCACACAGTGCGGCTCAATCTGGCCTTTCAGTACACCAGAGTTGACGCTCAGATCTTGACCATGAGGGACGGTATCACCTGAGCAGACCAAGGCGAGTTGAGTGGTATGAGAGCAATGAAGTAGCCAGCTCAGGTGCCAGACTCTCCAGAAGCATCAGCAGCTGATGATCGACTGGCCCAGGCGACGGCAACACCGCTTCCACACAGGATCGGAGCCGTTCGGCAACAACCGGAAGTGCCAATGCCTCCTCGAATCCCTTGCGTGCACGCGCACTTTGAGTAGCCAAGGCTTCCGGATCGCAGAGCCACTGTTGCAACTGCTGGCACAAATGGTCAGGTTCAGCGCCAACAGCCCAGCCTCGATCGATCACCTCCCTCAGAGGAGCGGCGGCATCGCTCACCAACACCGGCAGGCCAACAGCCAACGCATCGCTGAGCTTCGCCGGGCTCTGGAAAGCCGCTATCTCTCCACTGCTAAGCAAAATCACCAAGTCAGCCAGGGCTAAAATGTTGCGGGCCTGATGGAAGGGCTGGTTGCCAAGCAAACGCAACCGCTGCGGACGCAACAGCACAACCAACTCGTTCTCCAGCTCAGCGTCTGGGAAGCCGCCGGCAACAACAAGGATTGGATTCAGGTCTTCTGGAAGTGCTGCAACTGCAGCTGCCACCTCCAGCAGACCCTTATGCCTACGAGGTGTGCCAAAAAACAGAACAACCTTGGCATCTTCTGGGATCCCGTGTCGTCGTCGGGCGAGACAGCGCTTGGTCGGCGTGAGCGTCCGAAACTGTTCAGGGTCACGACCGTGGGGAATCACAGTTCCACCGTAGCGCTGTTGGAGGGCGGTGTTTGCCACCGTCGTTCCATCAAACCGCTGGCCCAAATCAACAGCCAACCGAGTCCATAGTGGACCCATCAGGTTTTCTGGTGACGGTAGTTGACCATACTTGCGTAGAAGCTGTTCCAAGCAAATCGCCTCTGATTCCCCAACGAAACACAGCTCTTCATCGTCAATGTCCATGAGCACAGCAGCACCCCAGAAAAGCTTGTAGAGCAAACCGAACACGACAGCCGGCAGTCGCGGTTTGCTCAGATGCACCAAATCGGCTGGGTGTTGCAGAATCAACTTCCAGGCCTGCGAGAAGAACAGGCTGTGATCGCTCACCACAAATGTATGCAAGGGAAGACCCAAGCTCTGGAGAGGCTCCCAAAGCACAGGCTTGCGACTTCGTAGCGGGAAATGACACCCCAACAGCTTTGCCTGGTAGCCCAACTGCTGGTGAGTCAGCAGCAACGTATGAGCACGACCCGCAGCGTTATGACTCAGTTCACTGCCCACAACCACAGCTTGCGTCTCAGCTCCACATTCGGAAACAGCATGCACACGCAGCTTGCGGTAGCGACTGCGGGCCAAAGCAAGATTATCGAGATAAGTGGCGCTCAAATCCAAATGATGCCCTAAGGTCAGGGCACTGAGCTGCTCCAGGCCGCCTGCACAGGCTCGAATCACTCCGGTCCAATCACAGCGATTCGTGGAATCCTGGATGGCGCGCATCCATGCATGAACAGAGGGTTGAATGGCCGTTGAATCTTCAGAGGGCGCTAGGGACGCGATGTCGGAGACCATAGGTAGCAAAGACAGAACTATCACAAAAGACAATCACTGGCGCGAGGAGACGCGGAGCGATCAACAGGAAAACCGTAAAGGCACGAATGAAGCAATCAAAAGAGTTTTGCCCCAGAATTAATGCAAAGCGGCAACAGCAATCGT
>Ga0315899_10007875_pt1 | contig 11449 bp, 4 predicted proteins | sample LakEriMetagenome_2_FD_203518 | JGI IMG/M metagenome (GOLD analysis project Ga0315899, IMG submission 203518) | Freshwater fungal communities from buoy surface, Lake Erie, Ohio, United States - Buoy 4 MA112 | ecosystem: Environmental > Aquatic > Freshwater > Lake | place: USA: Lake Erie, Ohio... | reverse complement strand
GAAACCCTCGCTCGCTATGAGAGGCTCTGCCTGAATCCGCGAATTCGAATCCACATGTTTTAAATTCTTGTAATCAGCAAACCACTCTAGTTCGCCAAACGAATCGAGCTTGGTGGCCTTTACAACTTTTTGAATCGTTTCGTCGTCAAGAAATCGAAACAGCCTCGTTTCACGAAGATGTGTTTCCAAACCAGATTGACGATAACGTTCATCCAAGTAAGCTCGAAACTGAGGGTCTTTGCGGAGCAAGCGTAAACCTTGCCAGCGAATTTCGACAACGATGCAAGGCGAGTCGGCAACAACACTGAATCGATGAGGTGTGCGTGTGATCGCAGCCATCTCACCAAAGATCTGCCCTGGCTCCAACGGTTCACTTTGAAAATCATGTAAAACCGCCTGCAGGTCCTGCAGGAATATCCGACTACGACCATCTAGGGTTTCGACGACTGGCTCCGGTGCGTTAATCGAGACGGTGCGTGTGTTCCTACCCCTGTTCTTTCTCTGCTCGGTTTTGGGTTGAGCTGCGGTTAAGATGGGTCCAAACTCTGGCTCGCTAACCCCCTTTTTAAAGCTTGAAAGCAGCTTCGAAAATATCCCGTGAGTCGATTTGGGTTGTGTAGCGGAATGTCGCTGCCAAAGACTCACTAGAAATGCGCGAACATTACCTCTCAAAACGATGAAAGCGCTGTTCCCGTAATCTCCCTCACGGACAATGACATCTCCCGGTTCATATCGAACGATTCTGGCATCGTGTCGCAGAATCATTTCCAGCGATCCGCTAGCACTAAAATGCTTGGGATCGAGGTTAGAGAATGGTGCATAGTTTAGAAGATGGGAGATATCCTTAGAGAGCATCTCTCTGTCAAAGGGATGATCCCACCGAACCGGTCTTTCAATGGCAGTAATGCTAGCGGACATGTTTCGGCTTGTTTGATAGCAAAAGAGTCGCCGGCGTTCTATTGTGCGCAGTGACGCAACATTCCCAAATTTGGCATCGAGCGCGCACGAACCATTCATTAAAAGAAATGAGGAAAAAAGCATCAATGAAAATGCATGCGTGATCTAGGACTGACTTTTAGGCAGCAATTCAGAAATAAGCTTCAATTGCGCCCCACCAACACCTACCGATATGGACCGTTGCTAAAACCGAAAGTGGTTATCCAGCGATCTTAAAATGGGCACTCTTGCCCATTTGGAAGAATAGTTACTCCAGCCCGTCAAATAATGCCCACGTCGGTCAAGAGTAACGCGCCCAACGAACAAAGCAACAAGCGAGTCACGAACGGTCATGGCTCATGCTAAAAGCTCATGCACGACCCTAGCGTGTTCAACTCCGGTCAATCGAAAATCCAATCCAGCATGGCGATAGGTGAGTCGTTCGTGATCGAGTCCCATTAAATGAAGAATAGTAGCGTGAAAGTCGCGAACGTGGACTGGCTTTTCCGATGCTTTTAATCCAATCTCGTCCGTGGCACCATGTACGATACCTGGCTTAACGCCCCCGCCGGCTAGCCACGAACTAAAGGCCCACGGATGATGCTCCCTTCCTTTGTGGTCGGCACTGCTGTTAAACGGGGTACGTCCAAATTCTGTTGTCCAGACAACAAGAGTCTCATCGAGCATGCCTCGTTGCTTTAGATCACGTAACAATGCAGCAATGGGTTGATCGACATTTTTGGCAAGTGGCTCGTGTGTCATCATATCACCATGGGCATCCCAATTGTTCGACGAGCCGGTATCGATGAGCTCGACGAATCTCACTCCTCGCTCTACCAATCTGCGGGCCGCTAAGCATTGCCAACCAAATCCAGTCGTTTGGTTTGGCTTTAAACCGTAGTTCGCGAGTGTTGCTTCAGTTTCTTTACTGAAATCAAATGCGTCTGGTACTGCCATCTGCATTCCAAACGCAGTTTCGAAACTTTGAATCCGTGCCTGTAAATGAGGGTCATTCCCCCTAGATCTATAATAGTCTGTGTCAATTTCCTTTAAGGCTGCAAGCTCTAATTGTTGGAGATCCGACGACACGCGAGGCTGGACATTTCGAACGGGTTCTTGGCCGGGAATCACAAGCGTTCCTTGGTGCGCGCCGGGTAGAAAGTCACTTGCATAGACCTGAGTACCCGCGTAAGTTTGAGCAGGCGCGATGACAACAAATCCTGGTAGGTTTCTATTCGCAGAGCCCAAACCATAGGTCATCCAAGACCCGATACTCGGTCTGGATACCGTGAATGAGCCCGTGTGAATGCCTAAGGTTGCGTTATAGTGATTCGAGTGAGAGGTGTGCATCGATCGGATGACGGCCATGTCATCGACGCACTGCGAAATGTGCGGGAAAAGCTGACTTACCTCCGTGCCGCACTCACCATGAGGTTTGAACTCCCATTGCGGTCGCTTTAGAAAAATTCGTTCGTATCCCGGTCTATCTTTTATCTCAGGATGGTCCGCCCGAATCTCTTTGCCATGTTGTTTCGTTAACTCCGCTTTGGGATCGAATGTATCGACGTGCGACACGCCCCCTGTCATGAAGAGAAAAATGACGTTCTTTGCTTTGGCGGGAAAATGGGGAGCTCGCGTCACCATCGGATCACCATCATCAGCCAAGAGTTGATTTAGGATTCCAGGGAACAGCAACGAACCAGCCGCCGAAGAACGCAGGAAGCGCCGACGAAACATCCCTGTATGTGAGAATCGATCAGCACTCATGGGTTCGCTTCCTTTGAATGGCCTTAGCAATGGGTATTATGTATTGGTTGGGCGGCAAATGCAGCGGATCATTCGACATAAATGAACTCACTACTCGCCAGCAAAACTCTCGTCAGTGTAGACCATTTCTGGATTTCTGGTCCAGGATAGCTTTCTAGAAATCGGCGGCATCGATCTGCTTCCAATTCGGATGGTTGCCGTTGAAACAAACGCTGATAGGCCGCAATCACTCGTTCATCAAATCCCCCCTTTTCCAGCAGTTCTTCCGCTATCGATCTGGATTGTGCATGAAAGAAAGGATCGTTAATAAAGTACAACGCTTGCGTCGGTACCGTTGTTGTCTGTCGGTTGGATGTAGATGCATTGGGGTCCGCCCCATCAAACAATGCGAGGTATGGATGTCTTCGCTGGCGCTGTACCATGATAAAGGCGCTCCGTTTGTTGGTATCGTAGATCGCATTGAACGGCTGGTGCTGCGTAAATCCCCAATTCGTCTCAGGCGGAAACGGATGCGAGGAACCTCGTTCTAAATCTAGGTTCCGCGACGCCATCAACAAACTATCCCTTATTTCTTCTGCCGTAAGCCTGCGTCTGTTAAAGTGGGATAGCCAGCGATTATCGATATCACTGGAGCTCGGCGTGTCACTCATGCGTTGATAGGCCTCCGTCTGCAATATCAGACGATGCATCGCTTTAAGGCTATACCCACTTTGAATAAAGCGAGCCGCAAGAAAATCAAGCAGCTCGGGATGAGTAGGACGTTCTCCTCTTGTGCCAAAATCGTTGGCAGACCGAACTAGTCCTGTTCCAAAATGCCATTCCCAAATTCGATTGACCATGACCCGGGCTGCAATAGGACTCCGTGCAATCCAATCCCCTAACTCTTGACGCCCACTGCTCGACGTGGACTGCACAACATTACCTCCGAAAATCGTTAACCATCGACGAGCAACCTCAGTACCCAATTTTTCAGGATCACCTCGCTCATGCAACCGAGTGTTTTTAGGCTGTGCATCGACAACTCCATAAGCCACTGGTATGGTGGGAGACGGGCCTATCTCAGGCAACTTGGTATTCCTTTCACCCAATGCCAATAATTCGGCTCCCAATTCTTTTGCTGCAATATGCGATAGCTCGAATGATACGCCATCGAGCGCTGCAGGATGAGCATCAGCAACACGGCCGCTTAACAATAGCTCTCCATCCATTGGACTTGTCCATATCACCGCAACGGAACTCTTCACTCCCGGGTGGACAAACAACGAACGAGCGGGAAGTGCCGTCCAAACATCAACCGATTGAACTGATGTGTTAGCAAATACAGATGGAGTGTCTCCGATACTCCACTTCTTTAGTTCCTTTCGGCCGTTTATTTCATCGGCGGACTCATTGAGAAACGCTGGCGTGTTATCCGTCACCTCCACTAGCGACCATGTGGTATTGTTGAGAGATACAGGGTTGCTGATCGTGAGGGAGTCGATCAACTCGGAGCTACTCCACGAACGAGGTTGCTCTCCCGTCGTCTCTCGTATCGACCACTCGACCAAAGTAGTATCGGCACCGTGATTCGCGTTTGGATTAACAACCAATGCGATTAGTTCGCCAACTCGAACGGAGACTTTTGCCTCAAAAGATTGCGACAACCCCTCCGGAACTTGCGATTCGAACAAAGTTACCTGTGACGCCTCCCAAGACTCTTTGATTTTCGCTCGATGGGACTCGGCAGCTTGCTTTCTCGATTGTTTCTCTCGCTCGATCTCAGCGACCTTGTCTTGCCACGGTTTTAATAACTCGTCAATCTTCGACCGAGGGAGCATCGGTACTAGATCGCGGGGTTGCCCTTTGGCTTCACAACCTGGAAACGCAAACTTGGTGCTCTCGAGTATCCCGTACAGGGCATAATAATCCTCTGCACTGATCGGGTCATATTTGTGATCGTGACACCGCGCGCAGCTTACTGTTAAACCAAGAAAACTCTTGCCAATGTTATCAATAATGTCTTCATGAGTCAGATACATATCCTTATCGCTATCGTGACCAAATCGCCGCGCAATGGCGAGATAACCGGTTGCAACAATCCCCTCGCTAAATTGATCTGGCTCCGCAGAAGCGTTGATTAAATCGCCAGCGATTTGCATGCGAATAAAATCCTGGTACGGCATATCTCTTTGGATGGCATCCATGACCCAGTTCCGATATCGCCACGCGTGAGGAAGAGGATAATCGGCATTCTCCCCAGCCGTGTCAGCATATCGAACTACGTCCAGCCAATGTCGCCCCCAGTGCACGCCGTACTGAGGTGAATCTAGCAATCGATCGATCTCGCTTATCAAGAAGTTCTCAGAGTGGTTGTTTGAGAAAACATGCAATTCGTCGAGTGTTGGGGGTAGTCCGGTAATTCCGTAGCTCAGTCGTCGGAGCAAGGTTCGACGATCAGCGCGAGAGGCAACCCTTAAGCCATGCTGTTCAATCTTCTGATTGATTAGATTATCAATGTGTTGAACGTCGTTGGCGATCTCGGCCATGGGAACGTCGGGAATGGGCTGAAATGCCCACCATGATTTCGCTTCCTCCAGTGTCATGCCGCCGATAACTTGATCTCCGGTTCTCGGATCGGGGGCTCCCATTTTTACCCATTTCGTTAATACAGCAATTTCGTTGCTCGGCAATTTCTCGCTTCGCTCTTTAGGTGGCATGATCAACGATTGATGGTTAATCGCATCGATCAGTAAACTCGAGTGAGGAGCACCTGGAATAATGGCCGGTCCACCTACTCCACCTTGTTCCCACCCCCTTCGGGAAGCTAAAGACAGTCCCCCCTCTGAGGCCGAACCGCCATGACATTCGAAGCATCTCTTGACGAGTATTGGCCGAACTTCCTTTTCGAAGAACTCCCGATCTTGGGAAGATATGCCATCGAGGGATTGTAATTCGTCACTCGCGTCCCCCAACGAGGCATAAGACAGGATAAACAGGCTGGATAAGGTGAAAACGGAGAGTTGGGAATTCATAAGGCTAGTTTCCTTACCTGTTGTTCTAGATCATCGGAGAATATCATTGATGACATGCCCCTCCACATTGGTTAGTCGACGATCGAGTCCGTTATGTCGAAAGGTTAATCGCTCGTGTTCCAGACCTAATAAATGTAAAATAGTGGCATTAAAGTCGTACAAGGGATGTACGTTTTCTGTTGCTTTCCAGCCTAATTCATCGGTTGCGCCATGGCTTACCCCTTGCTTTACCCCTGCGCCAGCTAACCAACAGGTAAAGCCGTCTGGATTGTGGTCGCGTCCCTGTGCTCCTTTCTGAAACATTGGCATTCGTCCGAACTCGGTGCACCAAACCACTAAAGTATCATCGAGCATGCCTCGCTGCTTTAAGTCAGTGTACAACGCCGCAACAGGCTGGTCCATGATTGCTGCATGGCGATCATATTGTTCCTTGAGTTTGTTGTGGCCATCCCAGTTTAGTTCACCGCCACTCGCATAGGATCCATTGAACAACTGGACGAACCGAACTCCGCTTTCAAGCAAACGTCTTGCTAGAATACAATTCCGTGCGAATGCAGCTTTAGTAGGATTTTCGACGTTATCAGCGCCGTAGCTGCGGATGATATGCTCAGGTTCATCCGAGAGATTCATCATGTTTGGAACGCTTAGTTGCATTTTGGCAGCTAACTCGTAACTCGCGACTCGGGCTGCTAATTTGTCATCACCCGCGTAATCGGAATCGCCGGATTGATTAATCGATCGCAGTAGCTCCAGCGTCGCTTCATCTTCTTCGCGTGATAATCCCGGGGCCTTCAAGTTTCGAATAGGTTGGCTCGCACTAAACGTGGTCCCTTGAAATGCTGCTGGCAGAAATCCGGGCCCCCAGTTGTTGGAGCCATTCTGCGGTACTCCTCGCGGATCGGGAATGGCAACATACGCGGGCAGGTTATCATTTTCGCTCCCGAGAGCATAAGTCACCCAAGCCCCTAAGCTTGGGAAGCCATCCAGTACCGATCCGGTGGATAGAAAATTTTCAGCAGGCCCATGGGTGTTACTGGTGCTGGTGAGAGAATGGATGAATGCGAATTCGTCGGTAAGCTCGGCCAGGTGCGGGATCATGTCTGATACCATTTTTCCCGTTTGGCCTCGCGGTTGGAACGAATACTGGGGTTTAGCTAGCTCCCCGGCCGGCCCCTGGAATGTTACAGCAGGCCCACCCGCTAGTAATTGACCGTCTCGCTTGATGAGTTCAGGCTTGTAGTCCCATGTTTCGAGTTGACTCACAGCTCCTGCGCAAAAAATGACCAAGACCCTCTTGGCTTGCGCCTTGAAGTGTGGCGTACGGGGTGCATAGGGCCGCGAGGGATCAATTTTGTTTTGGTCTGCTGCCAGGAGCCCCTCACGTTGCAAGAGACTCGTGAGCGCGATCGCGGAAAGTCCACTCACGGTTTCCCCTAAAAACCGGCGTCGATCGAGCCAAACGCGGTTCAAGGATTGATTGGTTGCTTCTGGTCCTCTCATGGCATTTCTATCGTCTTTCCCAAGCAACTATCGAACATAGAGGTACTCATTGCTGTTAAAGAGGGCACGGCACAAAATATCTAGGCCATGCTGCTGTACACTTGGAACAGCCAATTCGATTTCCGATTGCTCTGGTTCACGACCTAGAATCCTTCGATAGGCCTCGGTGATGCGAACAGCAACATCATCGGGAGTGGATGACTCGATGGCCGTGGCGATCTGTTGCGTAAGCTGTATCACGATGGAACTATTGAGTAGATTCAACGCTTGAATCGGAGTGGTCGACTCGCGGCGACGAGGCAAACTCTGTCCTCCATCGGGACAGTCGTATGCACCGAAAACGGCATCTCGCTCACGTCTAACTCGATGGGAATAGATCATTCGTCGGTTGTTACTGCTCTTGAGTTTGTCGACTGGTTCAAAGCCAGTTAGCCCACCTCGCTTATCAAACAAGTCAAAGCCCGCGCCTCCCATTTGTAACGAAAGCTGGCCAGTCGAGGCAAGAATAGAATCCCGTAACGCCTCCCCTTCGAGTCTGCGAAGTGGAAAACGCCAAAGAAGCTTCACATCGGCGTCGATCTCGTTCCCTTTTGAATTGGGAATGGAGCTCTGTCGGTAGGTCGAGGACAAGACAATTTCTCGATGCAGTGCTTTGATGGACCAGCCTGATTCCATGAATTGGATGGCGAGGAAATCCAAAAGCTCAGAATGAGTCGGAGCCGCTCCATTGCGACCAAAGTCATTAGAAGTCTCCACCAACCCCACTCCGAAATGACTTTGCCAAATTCGATTTACCATAACCCTCGATGTAAACGGGTTATCAAACTGAGTGACCCATCTCGCCAACGCATGCCTTCGCTCCGCCTCACCGGCATTTCGATCCAAAGCCAGATCCCCAAACAAACGAGGAACGGCTGGGGGAATCGGTTGCTGCGGTTGCTCGGGATCTCCTCTTCTTAACAAGTGAATGTCATCGGGCTTCCTAAATACTCCCGCAAAAATAGGACGCCCTCCATCCCCGTACTTCCGCAACTCGCTCAAAAGGTTATCGTACTCTCGCGCTAGGGCTGATCTACGTTCCCGGTCTTCTCCTTCTAGAGATATAGCCAGACGTGGGGCATTTTCGTCGTAGTCAGCTCGATCGGTATGTTCTGCCAATAAAAACCAGTCGCCATTTTCGAGAGCCCCCTCAATTCGATAGCTGATCGGCAGCCGATCCCCAAATTCGCTATGCCGGTCTCTCCCCCAGTCTACACGCTCTACTTCAACACCTTTGGGAATTCGAATCTCTACCCAGCCAGCTCCCTCTTGATTCGACATCCAGCTTCTCGAATTCCCAAACAATCCGTCATTAATGAACCGCAGTTCATGTCGATCCGGTGATGTGTTACTACCTGATGCAGTAACCGTTGCGCCGAGTTTCGCCTCCGCAACATTGATCCCTTGCCGATCGAAAATCTGCAGTTCGTCGATACACGGCTCCAATCGATTGGTTGCCAATATGGTGAATCGAATGCGATCAACTTGTCTCGAGGAAAAGCGGTCAATGTTGTGGCGAGCATTGATCGCGGGTCGCTTGGTGCCGGAGCCAAAAAGTGGCGAGTATTCACCAATTCTATTCGAGCATTCGCGAAGTTGTGCTCGAATCTCCTCCGTGATCCTGAGTGATTCCGTGTCCTTGATAAATCGATCTTCGTATTCGACGCCAGCCACAAACGCTTGCATGCCAAAGTAGTCCGCTTGGCTGATTGGATCGAATTTATGATTGTGACAGCGGGCACAACCTATTGAAAGCCCCAGAAAAGTCTGCCCAATGTTGACTACGATTTCGTCGAGTGCATCCTGGCGTGCTAAACGCTTGGATGGTTCATCTTGGCCGATCTGCCCAGGTAACAGAACAGAAGCCGTTACCAGAAACCCGGTTGCGGCATCATTCCCATCCGCATCACCAGTAAGCTGCTGAGTTACAAATGCATCATAAGGCATGTCATCATTCATGGCCTTTATGACGTAATCGCGGTAAGGCCATGCATTAGGACGCTCGGTGTTCACCTCAAAGCCATGTGTATCAGCGTATCGCACCACATCGAGCCAATGTTGAGCAGCTCGCTCGCCATAACGTGGTGATGCTAAAAGTCTGTCGACGACTTGTTCATATGCGTCCACGTCGACACTGTTCTCAAATTCGCGGATTTGATCGAACGTTGGCGGCAGCCCAGTTAGATCATAGGTTACTCTCTTCAGCCAATCTCGCCGTGATGCTTCCTCGTTCGGCACCAAACCCGCTTCAGTTAGTTTCTTTTGAATGAATAAATCCAGCGTCGAACGTCCCCAATCAGGATTCTCCGAACGAAGGACTAAATCCCTAGTTGCTTCCCAAACACTTGAATTTTGTAGTGGCTGAAAAGACCAGTGCTCTCGCGGATCGGCTATCTGAACTCGGTCCACGCCATCTGGCCACGGTGCTCCCTGCGTAATCCAACGCTTAATAAGGTCTGTCTCTAGCTGAGAAAGCATCTCCCCCTCGGGGGGCATACGCATTTCATGCTTTGCGTTGCTGATAAACTCTAGGAGTAAACTCTCGCTTGAATTTGGTTGAATAATTTTTTCACCGAACAGCTCTCCACCAGAAAATGCAGACGCCTTGTGATCCAACCTAAGGCTACTGCTGGGCTGATCACCCGAGTGACAATCGAAACAATGCTTTTCAAAGATAGGACGAATATCCCGGACGAAATCTATCGTCACTAACTCTTGAGCATCTGTTCTTGGAAAAGAGATCGTCAGAACAAAACAGCATAACCAAGCCACAATTAAAGGCGTAGCATATCCAGACTGGCAGTTGAGACGACCGGCACGCCATGTTGTAGTCATCTGGGAAATGCTCATACGAAACATGATGCCCTCGAAAGGGATTAGGGCTGTGGGCCCTGTTGAGAGTATAGGAGGGATTTGGGAAGGAGGGAAACAACGGCAACACCACACGTTCCGCCCTTACAATTTTATCCTAAAGATCCACCGACCGAAACTAGGGCACAAAAAACTAGAGCAACATTAGAGGCCAGAAAACGTTCTGACTCATTCGGAAAGAGCTTGCGATTGGTGTTCGTGGAATCTACGATCTTCCCAGGTGCATCGCGAAATTTTTACGTCAGGAAAACGTTTTGCATAGTTCGGAGAGTCCCAGCCCACTTCTGCTCAGTTTATCCAGGAATCCAAAAGATATCCTGTGGTTCATTGCAATATTGAACGTATTGGCTGTTGTCACAGGAAGCTTGGTTGCCTTGTTTTTATGGTCATTGGATTTGATCACTCGGTTGCACTGGTCGTACCCCTGGCTGCTTTTCTTTTTGCCTTTTGCGGGGTGCCTCTCCTATTTAATGTACCATTGCGTCAGCAGGGAATCGGATGCCGGCAATCGATTGATATTTGATCGAGTTCGAAACCCAAGCGAGCAGCCTAAAATCCCTATTGCCCTGGCCCCTTTGGTCCTCATCGGCACCTTAATAACCCACCTTTGCGGTGGATCAGCGGGGCGTGAAGGGACAGCTGTTCAGATGGGTGGGAGCATCGCGAGCTGGCTTCTACGGTTTATCAAAACGGATGACACTTGGCAACAAACTCTAATCCTGTGTGGTATCTCGGCAGGTTTTGGAGCCGTTTTCGGCACCCCTGTCGCCGGTGCTGTCTTTGCCATCGAAGCACTATGGCTCGGGCGCACTGGCTTGTTCCGTATAGTCCCCTGTATAATTGCCGCTTTTATAGCTCACAATGTTACTATCTGGTGGGGAATCGAGCATTCGGTGTTTTCACTACCGAGCTTATCAGAACTAACCCACGATACTGCAAACCCATCAAAAGTGGCAACCGTTTCGGTCATGAGTCTAGGCCGTGTTACTAAAGTCGCTCTCGCGGCGATAGCGTTTGGGTTGATAAGCATGCTTTTTACTATAACAACTCATAACGTGAGCCGATTTTACAAACGATGGGTCACGCGAGCATGGATTCGACCAGTGGTCGGTGGATGCGTGTTTATCGCGTTTACGATTGCCCTAAGTACGCGCGACTATTCAGGAATCGGCGTAGATCCGAATCCAAATCATTTCAGGACGGTTTGTATTGCCAGCAGCTTTGGGCTCGATGGTGTTGATCAATTGAGTTGGCTTTGGAAACTTTTGGCAACTTCGATTACGGTTGGCAGCGGATTCAAGGGAGGTGAAATAACACCGTTATTC
>Ga0315899_10007874_pt1 | contig 11449 bp, 8 predicted proteins | sample LakEriMetagenome_2_FD_203518 | JGI IMG/M metagenome (GOLD analysis project Ga0315899, IMG submission 203518) | Freshwater fungal communities from buoy surface, Lake Erie, Ohio, United States - Buoy 4 MA112 | ecosystem: Environmental > Aquatic > Freshwater > Lake | place: USA: Lake Erie, Ohio... | reverse complement strand
GTATTGTTGCCATTACCGCAGCAATGCCAGGACCAACAGGTCTTATTCAATTTCAGGAACATTTCCCCGATCGCTTCTTCGACGTTGGTATTGCCGAGCAACACGCAGTAACCGCTGCAGCCGGAATGGCAATGGGCGGCATGCGTCCGGTTGTTGCGTTGTATTCAACATTTTTGAATCGCGCATGGGATCAAGTGGTGTACGACGTTGCATTACATCGCCTGCCAGTGATCTTCTGTCTCGATCGCGCTGGCATTACTGGCGACGACGGCCCGAGTCATCACGGCATTTACGACATGGCATTGCTGTCAAAAGTTCCAGGCATGCGCGTACTTGCACCTTCAAGCACGCAAGAAGTTGAACAGATGCTGAAAGATGCAATCACGCTGGCCAATGAAGGCCCAGTTGTTATCCGATATCCAAAGGGCAAGGCGCGCAGTGTTGATGCATCTGATATTGGTTCAGGGCTAGCAGCGCGCAAATTGCTCACTGACTCATCTAACACCGTATGCATTTTGGCAATTGGCAAAATGGTTGGTGCATCACTTGATGCCGCTGCCCTACTCGCCGCAAAGGGCATCACGGCAACCGTGTGGGACGTTCGCTCATGTGCGCCTCTTGATCAGTCCATGATTGACAACGCTTCGGCACACAGAGTTGTCATCACGGTTGAAGATGGAATCCGCGAAGGCGGAATTGGTATGACTATTGAAGATTTGGTGTCACACGCAGCTGGTGCGAATCGCCCAAGTATTGAAGTGCTTGGTATTCCAAAGCAGTTCATTCCACAGGCGAAACCCGATGCAATTCTTTCGCGCATTGGTTTGGATGCCGAAGGCATTGCTTCAACGGTGCAAAAAGCTCTTTCGCACTAAGAAACCGGTTCAAAACTTCGTATTGGCCGCACGCCATACTTCAACGACTTAGACCAGTTGTCATTTCCGTTTGTCAAAAACGACCATGACCGAGCATAAAAATTCTGCGAGACATCTTCAGAGGAACTCCAATACGTCGTGGTGGTTCGTGAAGTTCCCGCCTCTGTCATGAGATTGAAACCACCAATCGTTGCCCGCTGTGCATACATTTGCTGCAACTCACCAAGTGAAGGTAAGTACCAATCGCTTAGCCCACCACCTGCGTAGGAGCGCGCCGTGCTGGCAGCTCCCGAAGTGCATTTTCCAGCAGCAACCATGGCATTGGTGTTTGCACGCCCACTACCGATTGATGTCAACTGTGGAGCAACTCCGGCTGAACCGACATATTGATTCGAAAATGAACACCAAGTGGAAAGGGTGTCTGTTGCTTCACCATTCCATCCCGATAGCGCAGATTCAAAATATGCATTAGTCGTGTTTGCGCCAGTCAATGGTGTCATAAAGATTTTTCCGCCACCAGGTCCAGTGTCTCCCACCTGATACACGAGTGAAAATGAAATCTGAGAAGAAGATGCCGAGAGATACGACGAATCCGCCGCGATGGAAACACTAAGTCGGCAGGTTCCAGCGGCAACAAAGGTAACCGCACCAGTAGAAGAGCCAATGCCGCACACTGACGGAGAAGCAGTTGCGTAGGTTTTTGCACCACTCCCTGGAGCCGTTGCAGTAATCGTTGGCGGGGTCGCTGACATTCGATAGCTGGAAACAAACGATCCAGCATCAATTGAAATCGTTTGACTTTGCACTGCCACAGTTGTCGTCGTAGTCGTAGTCGAAGTTGTACTTGTAGTCGACGTAGTCGTCGAACTTGTCGTAGTTGGTGGCGGAGGCGGTGTTGTCGTCGTAGTAGTAGTTGACGAGGTCGTCGTTGTAGTAGTAGTCATAGTCGGCGGAACCGTAGACGTAGTCGTCGTAGTTGATGATGTCGTCGTAGTCGAAGTTGTACTTGTGGTCGGCGGAACCGTAGACGTAGTTGTCGTAGTAGTTGACGAGGTAGTCGTTGTCGGCGGAACAGTCGTCGTGGTCGTTGTTGGTGCATTAAACGACTCAACTGGTTCAACATATGCGAGTTCCGCTGGGATCACTGCAGAAACCGTATTGAGGTCTAATTGCCCGTCTGCCGACGAGATCACCTGAAATTCTCCACCTCCAGAGCCAGCGTTCACACCGTCTGCAACCACTCGAACTTGTGAAATCTCTTCATTTACAGTCAAATTCAGTACCTGGCCGCTCGCCGATTCTGTTGACAGTTGCAGGTTTGTTTCATTTACCTCAATCACCGTGTTGCTTCCCGTTACCTGAGCAACAAAATCATTACTGGCAACCGTGAGCGTTGCTCCTGCATCTGTTGCCGAAATCACGTCGCCAGAAACAACAATTTCTGTGTCATTTTGTCCAAGTGTTTCCACTTGAGTAATAGCAGTTTCGCCAACAATAAATGCAGAAGCTATACCTTTTGGCTTAAAGGTCAACGCCGTGCCTGCAACGGATACGACATACTCGAAAATTCCTGTTCCATAGTTGGCGGCACTGCGTATTGGGCGAGACACAATTCCTTCAACAGCATTACTTAATGCAGGTGAATATGTTCCGTTTTCATTTTGAAGGGTCCATGCATTATCGGTGCTTCGCAACACCAACAGCGAATTCTTTACCTTTGTTGCGGTCTTGCAGAAAGGGCAGGTTGATTGTTGACGAGTTGCCAACGAATTCAGATCAATGTCTCCTGCCCCACCAGTCCATGCCTTCGCATCGTATTCTGGATCTGCACCGGAGAATGAAAACTTCCAACTATTGCTCGTGAGGTCAAAATCAACGAAGCGTTCTTTACCGGGCCAATTCGAGTCGTAGACATTCATTCGAATCACACCCGATTCACGTGTTGACAACGCATAGGGCAACACAGCGTGTCCACCATTTTCCGTATACAGACCCAGAGTCAAACCTGTGCTTCCCGCCTCTAATTCACGGGCAACTTCATTAATCACCTCAGCTAAATTTTTCTTAGCCCATGCATCACGCTCATCTACTACCTCAGGCAGAAATTGAGTAGAGAATGCACGAATAATCTCGTTTGCGGTTTCGCCGTCTTTACTCAATTCAATTGTTGGTGGTTGTTCATTATTTGCAAAGCGCTTCGTCGCTTCAACAACCATGCCTTCACAGTGACCCGATATTCGAGCCTGGTTCACCATGCGAGCCCATGCAGCCGCTTCAGCTATCGGCTTACAGTTCTCTACATTTCCGTCCACGCATGCCTCTGCGCCGAACATTGACACCAAGTCATTGGCGTCAAACTCTTCAGGTGTTGCAGAACTTGGAAAGTTGGCAAATGCATAACCATGTTGGCTAGGTCGCAGTAATGCCTCAATTGGGGAAACAATTTTCACCTCGGTCGTACCGCCAGAGCACGCTGTCAGAAGCAATGTCGCCGCAAGTATCCATCGTGTTCTGTGCGTCATGTCTCAATTCCAGACTGAATATGAATTCATTCTCGTCTAGGCTATAACCTCATTGATACTTAACGTGTCTGACTTGGGGGTTGGCTTTTGAGTGAATCTCACGGAAACATTGTCTCGATTGATGGCAAAGACCACCGACCTTGGGCAGTCATCTCTCGGGAAAAACTCTTGCAAGCTGCTGTTTCTGAAATTTCAGAGCGAGGATACGAAAAAGCCCGGCTGGTTGACATCGCTGCGAAAGCTGACCTGACCGTTGGCTCCGTCTACACCTGGTACAAAAACAAGACTGACCTATTCAACGCTGCAATTGAATTCGCGCTTACCCAACAGCAGCAGAACAACCTTCAGTATCTTTCATCTGGCGAAGACAAACGTATTGAGGTCAAACCCGGTGCGCAATGGACAATTCTTATTTCAGCGCTAGCGCCTCGTAATGCTGCAGTGGATCGTGGACCAACCGAATCGCAGCGACTACTTCTTGAAGCGCTTATGGCGTCGTGGAGAAACGAAGACGCCCATGCTCAGATACAGCCTCAAATTGCTGGTCTCCTAGGGCAGTATGAAGAGATTCTGAAAGGCGCTATTGCCGCTGGAGAAATTGACAACAAATTTGACCCAAACATGCTTGCAAGGCTTTTCCTTGCATTTCCTATTGGGCTCGGATTGATCACGCTGTCTGGTGTGCCTGACCCCAAATTGGAGAACCTGGTTTTGCTGTGGGAAAGATTTGCAGAAGTGCTGAAACCCCGCTCGTAGCCCTTACCCATCGTTTCATGTCAATGCTTCAGTAATTGTTGTAATTCTCATTACAAATTTAAGAGTAGGACCGCGGAACCGAATAGATTCCGGGTCCTACTCACACTCCATTTACTGTGACTACGCCGACTTTCTCTTGCGCAATACAGCCAAAGCTGCGCCGGCAACAACTATGAAGCCAATGGCTACAACAAGCATCCAATTCATTGACGATCCGCCACCCGACGTACCGGCTGCGGTCTTGCTTTCGATCGCAGTAAGGACATCTGGTGGAAGTTGCGCAATTTTGCTGCCCAAGTTCACAACAGTTGCCCCATCGGCAGAAATTCCTTGTGCCGAGATTCTGTCGGCGCCTTTGCCAACTGGAATAACTACCGAATTTTGACCTTTCTGAATCGTCACTGCATCTGCGCCTGCACTTATGGAAATGCTTCCATCAATCAGACCTGTATTAGCGAACAATGCATCAATACACACGCTGTCACAAACAAATTCTTCCACGGAAGCAGAAACGGCAATTGCAATTTGAGAACCTTGATCCAACGAACTTACTGGTAACTCAACAGTTGATGGATTCGCAGACCTTACTGGTAACTCAACAGTTGATGGATTCGCAGACAGTGGAGGAACATCAATCAATTTTTCTTTCACTTCAATTGACGAACCAAATCCATACTCCAGTCTGAAATTTGCATCTGTGCCATCTGGGGTTGCACCCCAAGCAGCCAATTGGTAGATCCCCTCTGGTAGGAAAATCTCAATCTTCGAACCACCACTGTTCACGTAGGTCAACAACTGCAATTCACCGTCGTCCGACAAAACCGAAGATTCCGCCCAAGTCCCTTCAATGGATCCATCTTCTTCAAAGAACAATTCCAAGCCCGTCCAGACACAGTTACGGTCGTCAGTCGACAAATCACCATCTGGATTCGCACAACCACCAGAATCAACCAAGTCTTCAAAATTATAATTACGGAGCGTGTAGCTCTCTGACTGATTTGTATAAGTATTGGCCCTGAACCACGCGCCTCCATCTGGGACGACAAATTCAACCGCAGATTCATTCACTACGTCTTGGTTTTCATAGTTCCATTCAAGACCCGCTGACGGCTGCAATTCAACACTTGATGAAAGAGTTATTGACCCTCCTTCCTCATCACTATCCCGAACATAAATCGTGTACGTCCCAGCATCGAGTTCAATTTCTATGAAACTCGCAGAGCAGTTTCCTGCACTATGACCACTGTTGTCATCGAACTCTTCCTCTCCATTTCCGAACAAAGTTAAATAGGGATCAGCAAATCCATTTCCCTCTTCGTCGGCTTCTGAAGGCAGGCATGTTTGTCCAGCAGTTGCAAACAGCGTGACGGTTTGGTCTTCCTCTAACCCGAGGAGATACTCGGTTCGTGAACCATCCGATGTATAAGAGAATGGCAAATCACCAATAGATAGAGGCGCTGGATTTATTTCAACGTTTGATACCCAACTGACGGTCTCGCTGTTCTCTTCAATTTCTATGAAATATTCGCCTGGGGCAAGGTCCCAAATTGAAAATCCGACGTATGGAGGGCACTCATCGTCACATGGAGCCGAATCGAAGTCCCGTGCGTCATCAATGTCTACATCAAAATATTCTGTGCTTTCAAACCTTGCGAGCACCGGTCCACCGAGATCCTCTGGAACCGTGAACGAATATCGGAGTGCCTGTATGTCGGACTCCCCGTTAAATGGAAGTGACTCCCAAGCAATTTCGTCGGAATCGGACATCCCGTCGGAATCGGACATCCCGTCGGAATCACTTCCTGAACAGACACCTTCAGTGTCTTCAGGAACAGTAAATCCGATCTGGACATTCTGTTCACGGTCAGTATTCCAACCATCAAAAAAGGTTGCTCCGAGGCTGAAGTTAAACCAGAACCGATCACCTGCAACAGTGAATGAACCACTTGCCGAACATTCAACAAGTGGATACACGCCAGGATTGCTCATGTCCTCAATTGCTGCATTGAAGAGCTCGCCATTGGGGCAATCCCACGAAACTCCAGTTGACGTAAAGGTTGCGGTGCAATCATCAGCAGAGTTGTCCTCTCCTCCGCTTCCAGACTCAGGAGTTGCTTCAGGCGTATACGTAAAGGAGACAACTTTTGTATTCTCGCTTACAGAGTCCCAAGTTCCGCTCGCAACGGTTTGACTGCCGACTGTGGCGGTCCATTCAATCGCAAAAGTTGCCCTTGTATCAACAATTTCAACCATTACTTCTTCACAAGTTGACGTTCCACCGAATTGTCCAATTGCACTGAGTGTGATATCGCAAGTTCTTTCATCACTTACTGCACCATCTGCTTCACAAACTGGCTGAGCTTCTGCAGATTCGAGTTCCATTTGTGCCTGCTGCTGTTCTGGCGTCAACGCACCACCATCTCCTGCAGGCGGGACTGTGGTGTCGCCACTTGAAGTCGCCCTCACAGCCGGACGGCGATAACCACCGCCACTCGCGCCTTCTAACGTTGTCGAAGTATTTTGCGAAATCGTTGTTGGAGTTCCCTCAATTGTTGATGTCGGAGTCTCATCACCAACATCGCTAGATGATGCACCACTCATCGCTGCTTCAAGGCGTTCTTGAGCTGCCTTGACAGCAGCATCCTTTAGTTCCTGTGTTTCGTAACACAGCGCGCTGTTCTTGGTGCGACTGCTCGAATCACTGCCACCACCACACGAAGCAAGCAGAAGAACACCTGCAGTAATTGCTGAAAGAAAACGGACCTTGCGGCTCATGGGAGACCTCACATTGAAATTGGATTTAGTTTGTGCAGACTAAATCCATATTCAGCCTTTGTCAACTATCCCTCACCAAGATTCATCTAGGGTTTACCCGTGCCCGATCTCGGCGATCTACTGAAAACCACCCAGGCAGCTGCAAATGCAGCCGATCTTGTGAGTTTGGCGGGGTTTACTGGTCGGCAGTTCACGGTTTCGCGCAAGGCCGACAACAGCGAAGTCACCGAAATTGACCGGAATACCGAGACGGCAATTACCTCTGTTCTACGCGACGCCTTCCCCGAATTTGGCATTTATGGCGAAGAACACGGAACCAGCGGACCAACCGATGCCGAATTTGTGTGGGTCATTGACCCCATCGACGGCACCACCAATTTTGTACGTGGCGTTCCTGTGTGGGGTTCGCTCATTGCGCTCGTGCACAACGATGTGCCCGTACTTGGCGTGGTGTCTGCCCCCGCGCTGGGCATGCGTTGGTGGGCAACTGCCGGTGAAGGCGCCTACTTCAATGGCACACGTATATACGTATCCTCGGTAAATGAACTCTCTGAAGCGCATGTGAGCACAACGCCAAACAAGGGTTGGGAAAAAGTAGGTGGCCTACCTTCGTTGCAACAGTTGCAAGTAGACGCTCTTCGCTCGCGAGGTTTCGGCGATTTCTGGCAACACATGTTGGTTGCACAAGCGGCAATTGATGTTGCTATTGACGCAATTGGTCTTGCCCCATACGACAATGCTGCCGTCTACCCCATCGTGCAAGAAGCTGGCGGAACGATCACTGATCGATTTGGTAACGCAGATTGGCGTGCAAACTCGATGATCAGCACCAATGGATTACTGCACCAACGCGTAATTACTCGCCTACCGGCGTAACCTCGCGCGGATTGCGCAACTGCAGCAACATTCTGCCTGCAATAACAATGAGCAACACGGCAAATAAGAAATTAGACAGCGCATCATTCATTCGCGCCGCAATCCAACTTCCTGCAATCGCAGTAACCACTCCTGTTGAACTGACAATCGCTGCAGCAGTGAGATCGGTGTTTTTGTTGCGTAAGTTTTGCAATGTCCCCGAAAATGCAGTTGGAATGACAACAGCTAGCGAAGTGCCCTTGGCAATTGCTGGAGAAACATGAAACAGAATCACCAAGATTGGAACGGTCATCAATCCTCCGCCAATACCGAGCATTCCTGCAAGTGCGCCAACAACTAAGCCAATCACAACAAGCCACGCCGCAGTTGGAGCATTCAAAATCATCTCTCCTGCTGAATCAATTTTGAAAAACATGCGAACGCCGGCAATGACCAATACACAAATGAAAGCAATAGTCAGTGTGCGCTTGGAGAGTCGATTGAGCAATTCTGCGCCAACTAGTGATCCAGCTACCGAACCAATGGACAGCCAAAACACAACGGGCCAATCAATGTGATCGTGTGTCCAATAGGTGAAAAAGCTGGAAATGGAAATGAGGAACACTCCGGCAAGCGATGTGCCATGCGCTCTACGTTGATCCATGCCAAGAGCGAACATGAGCCCTGGAACAATGATGATGCCACCGCCAAGGCCAAACATTCCCGACAACAATCCGGCGCCAACGCCAAATCCCATCAAGATCAGCGCGCGTTGCTTTGGGATTTTCACTTGCCTAGTTTGCTAGATGAAGCGTCTCTCAACATCATTGAAATATCGAGCACAGCACTGGCATGCACTTTGGCTTCGTCTCGGTTCAGGGTTTTGCCAAGCTCCACAACAAACGCCATGGAGTTTTTCAACCCTTTCTTCTGCCAAGTGGCAGCAACACCTGTGTATCTGCCGCCCGTGATTCGCTTCATTGGTAAGCCCGTAATCGCACCGTACCGAGCTCGAATTTCACCTTCAAAACCAACACCCGGTGAAATAATGTTCAAGTCTTGGTGATACCACAGACCTAACGCAGGTTTGATTTCGCGGAAGAAGCTAACGAGTGCTTTTGTCTCTGGTTCCGATGCGCGATTAGGCCCTGCATACTGCCAATAACCAGGCTGACCAATTCGCGCCCACCCGTGAGGAAAGTTTCTATTCAGGTCCACGCGATTTGCGTTTCCTCGACGATCCAATGCGGTTCCATCTGGATTCATAGATGGAATAACCCACAGGTTCACACCTTTGGGTATCTGCATGTTCAACAACTCATCGGTAATGAGTAAGCCTGCTTCTTCGTTTCCATGAATGACGCCAACAACAGCAACAGTGACTCCGCGAGGGTCTCCCATTCGAAATGCCTCTAGCGGACGACCTTGAACAGATGTGCCAAACACTCGGCGTTCAAGCACATTGCCGTCGGCGCGCGTCGGCACAGCAACAGAGGCCGTGCCGACAAGCGCAACAAAGAGGGTTACAAGAAAACGTTTGATTTAAACGATATTACTTGGACCACACCAGTTTCTTTTTCACCGTCTTGCAGGTGAGCGTGGTCTTCTTTTTCGCAACGGTTACTGATGCTTTCGCGCCAGCCTTCGTACATGCTGCACCGGCTTTTGCTGTTGCAGTTGCGGCCGTGGATGAAGACGCAGCGGCAACCTTGAGGATTCCACTTCCAATCGTAAAGTTCATATCTTGCCGACCTGCTGAGGTCGCAAAGTACACCTTGAACACGTTCGAACCTGGCGAGGTTTCATAACCCGTTGGGTCGAGGCGGCTCTTATCAGAACCGGTAATTGCTACTGGGTTAGACCAAGTCAAACCATCAGTTGAATCTGACATGTACAGCTCTTGTGTGTTTCCACAGCCAGGACCATCCGACATAATCATCAGCCAGCTGCCGGTAGTTGCACGCAAAATTTCGGTGTCTACAAAGCCATCTTTTGAAAAGCGATAGCCAGCGTCTTTCACAAAGCTGACACCGTCAGCTGACGTATAACTCGCAACTTTCTCCGGGCAAGAAGAAGTCATGGTTGGCGATTCAACAATGTAAATGCGCACACCTGCTCCACCTGGAAGTTCAACAGCATCGGGAACACCCCAAGCCCTCATGGAACTACTTACCTTCATTTGCTCACTGGTCAACGTGGCAGCACCAATCGATACACAATCCGCAGTAAGGCAAGGTGCGGAATACACAGCTTGCGTTCCCGACATTGGATCCATTTTCTTAAAGTACGCACGTTTCACACCACCAAATGTTGCGAACGTGACGTCGTTGATTGGTGTTCCCCAGTTTGCGGCAACAGTTGTGCAAGAACCAGAACTACTGCAATCAGCAACCGACGTGCCACCTGGACCACCCGAGTACCACAAACGATCCACAGAACCAGTCCGCTCCACGTGAGGCGAAACACCCGTAAGGCCCAAGTTTGTTGAATCGTCCGTGAATGACCACGAACTGGACGCTGTTGACTGTTGGCTAGTCGCCATGGTGACAGCCACCAATGTTGCTACTGCAATGAGACCTTTTCTGATTCTGGACATGCGATACCCCCCGCTAGGACATAAGAATTGGTTGTATTATAAAGCACAACACTCTGCCCTGGAGCAATTGCCCGCTGGGGCTGGGCCCACAGCACTCGAATCTCATGATTTCCCAGTATTTCAACGGTTGCCGGAATAGCCGCCCCATGTGCGCTCGACTGCACCAGCACGTCATTGTGTGATCTCAGACGATTTATATCCGCTGCATCCGACCACACAATGTTGTTCACCACCAGCGACTTTCGGTACAAGCTCGCTTCCTCACCAATGACTACTCGCGCATTCGGAGTATCAACTTCGACCACATATTGCTTTGGCCCGCCGCCAGGAATTCCGAGGCCTTTGCGCTGGCCGATTGTTACGAGTTCTAGCGCTTCAACTTTTCCGGCAGGTGTCCCGTCTTCGTTTACTACTTCTGCTTTGCGGAAAGGAATGCGATTACCCAGGAAGGTTTCGCGTCCACCAGTTTTGCTAATGAAGCACACATCTTGACTGTCTGGTTTTGTTGCGGTGCGCAATCCAAGTTCAACTGCACGCTCACGTACTTGAGCTTTGGTTAAATGACCAACAGGAAACATGGTGAATTTAAGCTCTGCTTGATCAAGCATGTGCACGACATAACTCTGATCTTTTGCATCGTCGGCGCCACGTGCAAGACGAAGCGTTCCTTCATCATCGCGTTCAATGCGCGCATGATGACCAGTTGCAACTGCATCAAACCCCAACAGGCGTGCACGCTCGCTCAGGCGATCAAATTTCAAATGGCGGTTGCATTCAATACAGGGGTTTGGCGTAATGCCGTCCACATGAGCCTGCACATAAGGAGCCACCACATGCTTGTCAAAGTCATCCGAAAAGTTGAAGACCAAGTGATCAATATTCAACTGCTGTGCAACGCGTCGAGCGTCGTCAACGTCTGAAACCGAGCAACAACCCGTGTCGCTCTCGCCACCCCATAGACGCATGGTGACGCCAACCACTTCGTGCCCTGCGGCTTTCAATTCGGCGGCAGCGACGGACGAATCCACCCCTCCCGACATCGCAACAAGCACTTTCATGAACTAAAGGCT
>Ga0315899_10007872_pt1 | contig 11452 bp, 9 predicted proteins | sample LakEriMetagenome_2_FD_203518 | JGI IMG/M metagenome (GOLD analysis project Ga0315899, IMG submission 203518) | Freshwater fungal communities from buoy surface, Lake Erie, Ohio, United States - Buoy 4 MA112 | ecosystem: Environmental > Aquatic > Freshwater > Lake | place: USA: Lake Erie, Ohio... | reverse complement strand
TCCGCGCTTCGAGGATTGGCTGACGCATTTCTGGGCGGACTTGGACACCGCCCGGCAATGCATCCATGCGCTGCGGCAGGATCATGACCGCCACGGCCCGTCTGCGGTCGCGGCGGGCAGGGCGATGATCGCGCAATGGCTGGGCGGCATCGAAACCAAGACTTGATCTCGGCGCTCGCTTGCTATCTACTCTGACAAATGAAGATAGACGTGAAAGCGAGCCGCCGGGATTTGATTGCCGGCGGCGTGGCCAGTCTGACGGCGGTGGCCGTGGCATCCGCAGGGAAAGGGCAGGAAGCGGGGACGCAGGATAAGCTCGCGCCGCGACCACCCATGGGATGGAATAGCTGGAACAGCTTCGCCACCACCATCACCGAAGCGCAGGCGCGCGAGATCGCCGCCATCATGTCAGACAAGCTGCTGCCCGCCGGCTATGATATCTTCACCGTCGACATCCAGTGGTATGAACCGGAGGCGTCCAGCTATACCTACAATGCCGCGCCCAAGCCGGCGATGGACGCATATGGCCGCATGATTCCCGCGCCCAACCGCTTCCCCTCCAGCACAGGGGGCAAGGGGTTCGCGCCGCTGGCGAAGGCGGTCCACGATCTCGGCCTCAAATTCGGCATCCATGTGATGCGCGGCATCCCCCGCGCTGCCGTCGAGCGCAACCTGCCGGTTCTGGGCACCCGCTATCGCGCCGCCGACATCGCCGACAGGAACAGCATCTGTTCGTGGAACCCCGACATGTACGGCGTCAGCATGCGTCATCCGGGCGGCCAGGCCTATTATGACAGCATCTTCCGCCTCTATGCCGACTGGGGCGTCGATTTCGTGAAGATGGACGATATGAGCCGTCCCTATGATGCCCACGCGCCGGAGATCGAGGCCGCGCACAAGGCGATCCAGGCGACCGGCCGGCCGATCATCCTCAGCCTGTCACCCGGAGAGACTCCGGTCATCCGCGGCGACCATGTCCGCCGCCACGCGCAGATGTGGCGCATCTCCGACGATTTCTGGGACGAATGGCCGATGCTGGAGGCGCAGTTCACGCGCCTTGAAAACTGGACGCCCTATCGCGGCCCGGGCAGCTGGCCGGATGCCGACATGCTGCCCCTTGGCCGTCTTGCGCTGGGCGAGCGCGACACGCGCTTCACCCCTGACGAACAACGGACGCTGATGACGCTCTGGGCGATCGCGCGCTCGCCGCTCATCATGGGCGGCGACCTGCGCCATCTGGACGCCGCGACGCTGGCCTTGCTCACCAACCGGGAGGTTCTGGCCGTCAATCAGGCGAGCCGCGACAATCGGCCCCATTTCGTCGAGGACGCCACCCGCATCTGGTCAGCGCGGGCGGAGGGCAGCGCCGATCATTATCTCGCCCTGTTCAACACTGGCAAGACGCCGCGCGAGGTGGGCCTTCCGCTGCGCGACCTTGGCATCGCTGGCTCCGTGTCCGTGCGCGATCTGTGGGCGGGCAAGGCGATCGGCCGGCAGTCCGAACGTGTCGCCGTCACCCTGCCGCCGCACGGCAGCGCGCTGTACCGGCTGAGCTGAGCGCCGTTATCGCCGCGCGGCCGCGCTCCGGTCGCGGATTGCCTTGAATTCCGATCCGGCTTTCCACTGGGGCCAGCGCGTCGATCCCGCGAGATCCCGGCCGATGTCCAGCATCAGCCCGACATCCTGCGCCGCGCCGTCCAGCTTCCACGTCTCGTCCACCACGTCGCAGGCCTGATGATAGCATTGGCCGGTATAGGCATCGACCCACGCCTGCCCGGCCGTCCTGCCGCCTTCCACCAGGTCGGACGCGCCTGCGATCCCCATCATCAACAGCACGGGCACGCCGCGCTTCGCCATCGAAAAATGGTCCGCGCGATAGAAGAGGCCGCGTTCGGGCAGGCTTTCCTGCGTCACGACACGGCCCTGCTGCGCAGCAAAGCGCGCAAGATCGTCCTCCAGCGTGTCCTGGCCTTTGCCGACCAGGATGACGTCCTTCGCCTTGCCGGCGGTCTGGAGGATGTCGATCGTCAGGTTGGCGACGGTCTTGTCCAGCGGCCAGACGGGGTTCGACGCATAATGTTCGGACCCCAGCAGCCCGCGTTCCTCCGCGGTCCAGGCGGCGAACAGGATCGACCGGTCGGGATCGGGGCCGGCCTTGAACGCGCGGGCGATCTCGAACAGCGACGCGATGCCCAGGGCGTCGTCATTCGCGCCCGCGCGATAGACGCGGCCCTTGGCGTCGGGCGCGCCCTTGCCATAGGCGTCCCAGTGCGCGCCATACATCACCGTTTCATCCGGCCGTTTGGCGCCGGGAATGCGGGCGAGGACATTGGCGCTCTTCACCACTTCCTGCGTCACGGGGAAGGCGGCGGACAAGGTCGCGCCCTTCAATTCGACGGGCCGGAACCCCTTCGACCGCGCCTGCTTGCGCAACGCGGCGAGGTCCAGCCCCGCGCCGGAGAACAGCGCGTCGGCGGCCGCGCCCTCGATCCATCCCTGCATCTGCAGGCTGGTGATCGCGGCGGCCGGGCGTACCAGATCGTAATTCTCGCCATTCGGGCTGATCACGACGTTCCAGCCATAGCCCGCGCCGGGCGTGTCATGCACGATCAGCGCGCCGACGGCGCCGCGCCGCGCCGCTTCCTCGAACTTGTATGTCCAGCGTCCATAATAGGTCATGGTGCGCCCGCCGAACCGGCCGGCGGCATCCTCGCCCTTGGCGGCCTCGAAATCCGGGTCGTTGATCAGGAAGATGGCGACCTTGCCTTTCAGGTCCACGCCCTTGAAATCGTCCCAGCCGCGTTCCGGCGCGGACACGCCATGCCCGACGAACACCAGCGGCGCATTGTCGATGGCGACGCTGTCCTTGGGCTGGAGCGTCGAAAGATAGACCTGCTTGCCAAAGGTCCAGGGCGTCGTCGATCCGCCTTGCGCCACGCCCAGCTTTTGGGCGGTGCCCAGCTTCGTGTGGAGCAACGGCACGGTTTGCACCCATTGCCCGTCCGGTCCGCCAGGTTCCAGCCCCAGCGCCTCGAACCGCGCGACCAGATAGCCGATCGTCCTCTGTTCGCCCACCGTGCCGGGCGCGCGGCCCTCGAACAGGTCGGACGCGAGGGTGCGGACCGATTGTTCAAGCCGCTGTGGCTCGATCGTCTGGGCATGGACGGGCGAAGCGAGCGGCAGGGTGACGGTCAGGGCGGCGATCAGGCGGGAAGCCAGGGCAGGTGAGCGCTTAGTCATCGCCCGACCTTACGCCGCGCCGCCCAAGGGGGGAAGGGGCGTCTGGCGCATTTTCGAAGCGGACGGCGTCGCCCGCTGCCAGGGAAAATGCGGAAAATAAAAGATAATTAGAGCAGGATGCGATTCAGTATGAACGGATCATGCTCTAGAACTCCGTCTCCAATTCGATCAGTTCGTCCGGCTCGGCGCGCGCGGCCTCGATCCACTCCCGCATCAGCGGCCAGCCATTGACCGTCTGGCAATAGCGGGCCGCCTCCTGGGACAGCGGCACGGCATAGGTCAGGAACCGCTGCGCCACTGGCGCGAACATCGCGTCGGCGACGGTGGGCCTGTCCCCGAACAGCCAGGGGCCGCCGTAAACTTCCAGACATTCCTTCCAGATGGTTTCGACCCGCTCGATGTCGGGCTTGGCCCCCGAAAAGATCGGAAAGCGTGCATGGCGCACCTTCAGGTTCATCGGCAGGGCGGACCGCAGGTTGGTGAAGCCGGAATGAATCTCGCCCGACACCGACCGGCAATGGGCGCGGCCGATCCGGTCTTTGGGGTACATGCCCGCGTCGGGGTAGAGCTCGTGCAGATATTCCGCGATGGCCAGCGTGTCCCACACGCTCGCGCCCTCATGCGTCAGCCGCGGCACCAGCACGGAAGGGGATAGCAGCAGCAATTCCGCCCTGTTGTCGGGATTGTCGAGTGCCACCATCTTCTCGCGCACGTCGAGGCCGGCGAGCCGGCACAGCAGCCATCCCCGCAACGACCAGGATGAATAATTTTTGCTCGACAGTGTGAGTTCCGCGATAGCCATGGCCGTCCTCCCGCTGATCCGATTAACTCACATTTATGATGATGCAGTGCAACACAAAATGCCTGTATAGCGTTTTGGTCGAAGACCGATTCGATTCATGGGTTCAGTATAAGGCAATTTTGCGACGATGCGGATGCTCTACAGCGGCTATCAGGCCTGGAACGACATGCTGGCCCCGGCTCGGCTGGGCGCGGAATGGGCACTGCGCCTCCGCGACCGCATGGGTCCGATGGCCGACTGGGCGATGCCGCGCCGCATGTTCGCGCTGATGGACGTGTTTCAGGGCGCGAAACTGACGCACAAGCGGCCCGGCTACGGCATCCATCAGGTGCAGAGCGGCAACGCGAATGTGGCGGTGCGGGAAGAGGTCGTGCTCGACATGCCCTTCGGCGACCTGCTCCATTTCGCAAAGGACGAAGTGGAGGCGGCGCAGCCCAAGGTGCTGGTCGTCGCGCCCATGTCCGGCCATTTCTCGACCTTGCTGCGCAGCACGGTCGCAACATTGCTGCGCGACCATGACGTGTACATCACGGACTGGAAGAATGCGCGCGATGTCCCGCTGGAGGCCGGACGGTTCGGCTTCGACGAATATGTCGACTATGTCATGACCTTCCTGCGCGAACTTGGGGCGGGCTCGCACCTTGTCTCCGTATGCCAGCCCTGCGTGCCCGCGCTCGCGGCGGTCGCGCTGATGTCGGAAGACAAGGATGAGGCGACGCCGCGGTCCATGACACTGATGGGCGGGCCGATCGATCCGAATGCGGCGCCGACCGCCGTGAACGATCTGGCCAATGAAAAATCGATCAAGTGGTTCGAGGATAATCTGATTTCGGTCGTGCCGTTCCGCTTCGCGGGGCGCGGCCGCGAAGTCTATCCGGGCTTCCTGCAACTCTCTGCCTTCATGTCGATGAACATGGACCGGCACAGCGCGCAGCATCGCGAACTCTACCAGCTGCTGGCGGACGGCCGGACTGCCGAGGCCGACAAGATCAAGGATTTCTACGGCGAATATTTCGCGGTCCTCGACCTGACGAAGGAATTCTACCTCGAAACGGTGGACATGGTGTTCCAGCGGACGCTGCTGGCCAAGGGGGAACTGATGGTGCGCGGGCGCAGGGTCGATCCCGGTGCGATCCACCGGACCGCGCTGCTCACCGTGGAGGGCGAGCGTGACGACATCTGCGCCGTGGGCCAGACCTCGGCGGCCCATGCGCTCTGCTCGGGCCTGCGCCCCCATCTCAAGCGGCACCATCTGCAACTGGGCGTCGGCCATTACGGCGTCTTTTCCGGCAGCAAATGGGAAAAGCAAATCTATCCGCAGGTGCGCAACATGATCCTCGCGATGAACTGACCCCGCGCGTCCGGGTAGGCTTTCTCCCGGCGCGGAAGAGGGCGCGTCAGAGGAACTGCCCGCCCTTCATGATCCGCCGTACCCGGCCCTGCACCGGCAGCCGGTCGAACGGCGTGTTGCCGGCCGCGGCAGCCATTCTGCCTGAATCCACGATCCACGGCGCGTCGGCGTCGACGAAGATCAGGTCGGCGGCCGCGCCACTCGTCAAGCTGCCCGCCTCCACGCCCAATATCCGCGCCGGATTGGCACATAGCAGCGCCATCAGCCGCCCCATCGACACCAGCCCGTCGCGCACCAGATTGAGCGATAGCGCCAGCAGCGTCTCCGCCCCCGCCATGCCAGGCGCGGCGTCCGCGAAGGGCAGGCGCTTGTCCTCCGGTCCGCGTGGATCGTGGCCGGATGTGATGACGTCCACGGTTCCATCGGCCACGGCGGCCAGGCTTGCCTGCCGGTCCTCCTCGCTGCGCAGCGGTGGCGACAGGCGGGTGAAGGTTCGGAAATCCGTCACCGCCTGATCGTTCAGGAACAGATAGGCAGGGCTGATCCCGCACGTCACGCGCAATCCTTCCGCCTTCGCGGCGCGGATCAGGTCGAACCCGGCCCGCGTCGTCACCAGCCGGAAATGGATGGCCGCGCCGGTCTGCCGCGCCAGCATCAGATCGCGCGCGATCGCCATCGCCTCGGCGCAGGCCGGTGCGTGGGGCAGGCCAAGGCGCGTCGCCGTCTCCCCGCTCGTCGCCACCGCCTTCGCCGTCAGGCCGCCATCCTCGGCATGGGCGATCACCGTCAGGCCAAGGCCGCTGGCGTAGGACAGGATACGCAGCATCACGCCCGAATCCGCAATCCATTGCCGCCCGGTGCCCACCGCCTTCGCGCCCGCCGCCTGCATCAGGCCGATTTCGGCCATCTCCCTGCCGGCCAGCCCACGCGTGGCTGCTGCGATCGGATGCACCCAGAAATCGGGCTTGCCCGCCCGCGTCGCCTGCCGGATGAGGCCCACATCGTCCAGCGGGGCGCTCTGGTCGGGCATCAGCGCCGCGCGCGTGATCCCGCCGAAATGGAAGGCGGGCTTGTCGGTCGCGAATACGCCAAGGTCGACAAGTCCAGGCGCAACCACCAGCCCTTGCGCGTCGATCCGCTCCGCGTCGGCCGGGACGTCCGTCGCTCCCGCCCAAAGGATCCGGTCGCCCTCGATCAGCACGCTGCCCGGCGAAAGGGCATCGCCCGCCGGATCGGCCAGCAGCCCGTTGACGATGGCGATCCGGCTCATGCCCATCCCTCTTTCCCTGTCGGTCGGGATGCTCAAGACCATCCCTCTTTCCTTGTCGGTCGGGATGCTCAAGACCATCCCTCCACGCCCCGCGCTCCGCGCGTCAGCACGTCCAGGCACGCCATGCGCACCGCCACGCCCATCGCCACCTGCTCGGTGATCGCCGACCGTTCGGGATGGTCCGCCACCGAACTGCTGATTTCCACGCCCCGGTTCATGGGGCCAGGATGCATCACCAGCGCGTCGGGCTTGGCGATGGCCAGCCGTTCCGGCGTCAGGCCGTAAAGCGCGTGATATTCCCGCGCGGACGGTATGAAGGCGCCGTCCATCCGCTCATTCTGCAGGCGCAGCATCATGACGACGTCCGCGCCGTCCAGCCCCTCGTCCATGCGCGTATAGGGGGTCGCACCCAGCATCTCGACCTCGGGCGGCAGCAATGTGGGCGGCGCGACCGCGCGGACCTGCGCGCCGAGCGCCGCAAGGCACAGCATGTTGGACCGCGCGACCCGGCTGTGCAGCACATCGCCGCAGATCGCGACCACCAGCCCCTCGAACCCGCCCTTGCGCCGGCGGATGGTCAGCGCGTCGAGCAGCGCCTGGGTGGGATGCTGGTGCCACCCGTCGCCCGCATTCAGCACCGGGCAATCGACCTTGTCCGCGATCAGCGCCACCGCGCCCGAACTGGCGTGTCGGATCACGATCACGTCGGCGGCCATGGCATTGAGCGTCATCGCCGTGTCGATCAGCGTTTCGCCCTTCTTCACGCTGGACGTCGCCGCCGCCATGTTGACCACGTCCGCGCCCAGCCGCTTGCCCGCAATCTCGAACGACAGCAGCGTGCGTGTGCTGTTCTCGAAAAAGGCGTTGATCTGGGTCATCCCGGCCAGCCGGTCGTCATGCTTGCGCGCGCGGCCCTGGTTCGCCTGCGCCCAATGCTCGGCCTCATCCAGCAGGAACCGGATTTCCCAGGGTTTGAGGTCCGCGATCGACAGCAGATGCCTGTGCGGGAACAACGCCCGCCCGCTCAGGTCGGGGGCGTCGTCGGGAATGAAGATGTCGGGCATGAGCCGGTGCTTTAGGACAGGTTGCGGGGCAGGGCAAGGCGCTAGCCCCGCCGTTTCCACCGCCCGGTCAGGCTGCCGTCCTTCAATATCGCGCGCGCCGCATTATGCCCCGGCGCGCCCGTCACGCCACCGCCGGGATGCGTGCCCGCGCCACACATATAGAGGCCCTTCACCGGCCCGCGATAGGCACCATGGCCCAGCACCGGGCGGGCCGCCCACATCTGGCCCAGCGACAGGTGGCCGTGCATGATGTCGCCGCCGACCAGCCCGAACTTCCTTTCCAGGTCCAGCGGCGAATGGATCTGGCGCGCGATCACGCTCCTGGCGAAACCCGGCGCATGCGCGTCGACCGTCGCGACGATCGCGTCCGCCGCTGCCTCCCGCTCATCGTCCCAGCTTCGACCATCCGGCAGAGCGGGCGCGAATTGCTGGCAGAACAGGCTGGCGACATGCGCGCCCTCGGGCGCCAGGCTGTCGTCCACCGTGGAGGGGATCAGCATCTCGACGATCGGTTGCCTCGACCATCCATCGCGTTTGGCGTCCATGAAGGCCCGGTCCATATAGTCCAGCGTCGGCGCGATGATGATGCCCGACCGGTGATGCTCGCCCGGTCCGGGCAGGCAGGTGAAATCGGGCAGGGCGGACAGCGCCACATTCATTCGGAACGTGCCGGATCCCGTCTTGAAGCCATGGATTCGCTTCACGAAGTCGGCCGGCAGGTCCGACGCGGCCATCATCTGTTGGTAAAGCAGCTTCGGCCCGACATTGGCGGCCACCACATCGGCCATGATCTCCTCGCCGCTGTCCAGCGCCACGCCAACCGCGCGGCCGCCGTCCACCAGCACGCGGGCGACCGGCGATTCCAGGCTGATCTCGACCCCCATGGCTTGCACCACCCGCGCCATCGCCTTCGTGATCGCGCCCATGCCGCCGATCACATGGCCCCATGCGCCTTTCTTGCCGTTCACTTCGCCGAACACATGGTGCAACAGGACATAGGCGCTGCCCGGCGTGTCGGGGCTGGCATAGTTGCCGACCACCGCGTCGAAGCCGAACGCGGCCTTCACCGCTTCGCTCTCGAACCAGCGGTCCAGGACATCGCGCGCCGACTTGGTGAACAGGTCCAGCAGGTCGCGCTGCTGCTCCAGCGAAAGCCGCGCGACCCGCCGGCCCTGCTTCAGCGCGGCGACGATCATGTCCATGCCGTCGCCCACATTGGGCGGCGATGTGAGCACCAGATCGCGCAGCAGGTCCGCCGCCACCTCCAGCGCGTCCAGATAGGCGGGCAGCGTCGCAGCATCCTTCGCGCTGAACCGCGCGAATTCGGCCTGCGTCCGTATGAGGCCGCCGCCCAGCTTCAGATAGCCGCCATCGGGCTGGGGCAGGAAATTGCTGATCGGCCGCTCGATCACGCGATAGCCATGTGCCACCAGCTTCATGTCGCGGATGACCTTGGGATGGAGCAGGCTGACGGTGTAGCTGGCCGTCGAGTTGCGGAAGCCGGGATGGAACGCCTCCGTCACTGCAGCGCCGCCGACGACTCCCCGCCGCTCCACAAGGCGCACGCGATAGCCGGCCCGCGCCAGGTAGAAGGCGCAGACCAGCCCGTTATGGCCTGCGCCTATGATGACCGCGCTCCGGGTTCCCGCCATTGCCGCCCTCCAGCTTCGCTATTTTACCTATGTAAAACAGACATGGTGCATAGTGCGTATCAGCTGTCCAGGTCGCTGTCTCTTTCCCTGTCCGCCCGCGCCCCATATCGCCGCGCCAGCCAGGCGCAGGCCATCAGCTGGATCTGATGGAACAGCATGACCGGCAGCAGGATCGGACCCGCCACGCTCGCGGGGAACAGCACGCCTGCGATCGGCACGCCCGACGCAAGGCTCTTCTTCGATCCGCAGAATTGCAGCACGATCGCATCCTCGCGGCTCAGCCCCAGCATTCGCCCGACCGCGTAGGTGAACAGCAGGATCACCAGTAGCATGGTGGCGCAGACCGCGCCCAGCGCCGCCAGTTCTTCCGCCGACACCTTGCTCCACAACCCTTCCACCACCGCCGCCGAAAAGGCCGCATAGACGACCAGCAGGATCGATCCCCGATCGACCCGGGCCAGCATCGGCTTGTGCCTGTCCACCAGACCGCCAATCCACGGCCGCAGCAGGTGCCCCAGGATGAAGGGAAGCAGGAGCTGCAATATGATGCCCTCGACCGAGGACAGCGATATGAGCCCGCCTGTCCCGCCCCGCTGCATCAGCAATGCCACCAGCAGTGGCGTCACGACGATGCCCAGCAGGTTGGAAAAGGACGCGCTCACCACCGCCGCCGCCACATTGCCACGCGCGATGGCGGTGAAGGCGATGGACGACTGCACTGTCGAGGGCAGCAGCGTCAGGAACAGGAAACCGGCTCGCATGTCGGCGGGCACCAGCCCGATTCGCCCAATGACCAGCCCCATTATGGGAAAGGCGATAAAGGTCGTCCCCAGAGTCGCCAGGTGCAGCTTCCACGCCTTTGCTCCACCCCAGATCGCCTCGCGTGACAATTTGGCGCCATGGAGGAAAAAAAGCAGCACGATGCCGGCGTCGGCCATCCCGTCCGCAATGCGCGCGCCCAGGCCCTGCGCGGGCAGCACGGACGCTAGGGCGACGGTCGCGACGAGCAACAGCAGGAAGGGATCGAGTGCTTGGCGGAGGCGGTTCATCACGGGATCGCTGATCGGAAGGGGCTTGGGCGGGGGATAGACGTCGCGCTCCGGCTGCGCCAACAAATTCCCCTTGAACCGGGACAAGCAGAGGATGCGTCATGAACGAAGCCATCGTCATCGTCGATCAGGACGGCGTGATCGAAATCCACATCGACCGCCCCGACAAGAAGAATGCCGTCACGGCCGCGATGTACCGCGCCATGATCGCCGCGCTGGCGCAGGCCTCTAAACGCAGTGACGTGGCAGCGGTGCTGATCGCCGGGCGGGGCGACGCATTCTGCGCCGGCAACGACCTCGCCGATTTCATGGCCGGACCGGAAGGTGCCGCTGCCGCCTTCGCCTTCATTCAGGCGATCGCCGCTTTCGACAAGCCGATCGTCGCCGCGGTCCAGGGTCTGGCGGTGGGCGTGGGCACCACCATGCTGCTGCATTGCGACCTTGTCTATGCCGCGCCCGACGCCCGGTTCGTCATGCCTTTCGTCAATCTGGGGCTGGTGCCGGAAGCCGGATCGAGCCTGCTCGCGCCGGCGCTGTTGGGCCATGCGAAGGCGGCCGCGATGCTGCTGCTCGGTGAACCGCTGGATGCCGACGCCGCCGACCGCGCCGGCCTTGTCACGGCCATCGTCGCCGCGCCCGACCTGCTCGATCACGCCCGCGCCAAGGCTGCCGCGCTGGTCGCCAAGCCGCCCCGTGCCCTCGCCGATACGCGGCGGCTGCTGCGCGGCGACCGTGGCGCGATCGCCGCGCGCATAGAGGAGGAAGCCACCCTGTTCCGCGCGGCGCTGGGTTCCGCCGAAGCGCAGGAGGCCTTCGCCGCCTTCCTCGAAAAGCGTCCGCCGCAATTCAGGAGGGGCTAGGGCAAACCGGTCCCAGGCCGCGCGAGGCGAGCGCCGGGCATCAAGGATGGCGGACAATGTCTGGCTGGGGCGGGAGGATTCGAACCTCCGCATGGCGGTACCAAAAACCGCTGCCTTACCGCTTGGCTACGCCCCAGCAGAACCGGCGTCAGCCGGTGCGGACC
>Ga0315899_10007871_pt1 | contig 11452 bp, 11 predicted proteins | sample LakEriMetagenome_2_FD_203518 | JGI IMG/M metagenome (GOLD analysis project Ga0315899, IMG submission 203518) | Freshwater fungal communities from buoy surface, Lake Erie, Ohio, United States - Buoy 4 MA112 | ecosystem: Environmental > Aquatic > Freshwater > Lake | place: USA: Lake Erie, Ohio... | reverse complement strand
GTTGAAGAGGTTATAGACTGTGTTCGATATGGCCATCACGATGCGCTGCAGTGCCTTCAAGCGGGCGAAAATTCTGATAATCTTGAAGCTATGCATCCGCACAGATATGCAAACACAGGAACAAAGACGAGGGCAGGCGAGCAAACACACCAGCAGGCGCGCATACATGGAAATCCCATGCATTCAGCGTCAACAACGAGCGGGCGGACAGAAAGGCAGGCATGCATGCACGAGATGCACCTGCATCAGTTGGGCGAATCATAGTCCCCAGATTCTACCCAGGGTGCATAGCGCGGCAAGAGTTCAAAGAGTGTAACATACATTCTAATTGAGCGAATGATGGATAAGCTATTGGCCGCATCCTTGGAGGTGAAGGTGCTGAGAAGCGCACCCACTACACTCGAGGTCACGGCCAGCGTATCAAACAAAGACCAACCGTTCCTTGCAAACGGCCAGAACCAGTTCACGAAAAGATTGAGAAATAGCTCGAGGACATAAAAAATTGTGAAGCTATGATCAATGATATCAAACGTGTTCCTCATCTCCGTTTCCATGTGTTGCACTTCTGTCTCAGCAACGTTGATGATAAAATTGACCACTAGCAGCACAGCGACGAACGACTGCGCATTGACACACTTGCATACATCACTGTCCTGCTGCGCCACGCAATCCAAATTGAACAGCAACTCTTCTTCACGCTTTCTCCCACATCTCGCCCATCCGCTCTCTGTACCTGGAAGTGTGAAGAATTATGGACAAGGGCGCACGACCAGCGAACACGGTCTATGGTGCCTGTCCTTGACTCCTCCAGGACCCTCACTTTAGCACGAGCAGTTGCTTGGCTGATTGCAGATACCCATTCGTTCCGCTCCTCCTGATGCGGGAGACGCGCATGCGAGTGAAAATGAGCAAGCACACTCACCCTACTGGCAGCAAAACTGCAATTGTGCTGGAGAAAACGACACTTTGAACCTGGCCCACTCTGCACTAGATATGTCCCAGAATATATTTTATATTTCAGGTGCTGCACCTGGCCGAGTACGTGGAAATAAGAATTGCGATTGTACTTGGAGCGATAGATGCGAAAGACGGCCAGAGCCTCCTCGACCAATGGACCTTTCGTGTATGGGGGTGTTTAGAGGGAGTTGGTGAAAGAAAATGGGGAGGGAGAGTCTTTCAAAAAGCAATTCCCATATACAACTATACAACAAGCCTTTCAAATTGACAAACACAATCAATTCTGATCCGGGCTTGTCACGCATAGCGCCAAAATGCGTATTTTGGATTTTCACGCAATAGGACTGACGTGCACACAAGCATGCAATACCTTTATTTGAACCTGACCCAATAATGCCACGTCCAGAGGCGAGTGTCATTGTTTTGCTCAGTTCTAATTTCTTGGAACTTGGTTGATGTAAATGTTGTGTTTTGGGAGACTCGACGTCAGCCATATTTCCGCTTGAGAGACCGGCGCAGGAAATGGAGAGCAAAAGACAGGGAAGGACGAAGAGCGCGGGAGCGGGGGATTGAGAGAGAGGGAGAGCGAGAGGGTCAAAAAGCCTGCTCGCGGCAAGAACAGTAAATCCATGATTGCGGTTGCCTGTGCGTATGTCAGTGGGCATTTTTCTGTCGCTTTCTAGAACTGGGACTCACAACAAATCGTTCTCGACATCGGCGACAAGGTCAACATCCAGCAGATTCATGTCCTCTAGAATTTCCGCTCCTTGTTTCAAGCACACGAGCAGCCTTGTTCCCGTGAGCGTCAACCACCTGTTATAAACGTACGCGCGCACACACATAGTGTGGATCTTGGCTCGTAAACCACACAAGCAGACTGCGCAAATGCGAACATCAACATATGTGCACGTGAAATCCGCAGCATCTCGTTATTCCACCCGGCCCGCGCCGCCAGAGGCGCGTGCAATGGGAAATGCGAGAAATACACACCGCTCGACGACCCGTTGACCCAAAATTGAGCATTTTGCGGGCCTTTTAATGAGTCCTTCCTTGAGAACCTAGTGTTTCACCCAAGTCGTTGAGCGTCACGCCCGCGGTGCTGCCGCTTTCTGCTGCAAACAAACACGGCCAGAAGCCAGAAATGCCCGCGCAGGTCCTCACACGCGCACTGACTGCCTAGCGGGGCTAATGCTAAGCCTGCGCGGATGGTGCGGCGTGTCCAACAGCGCGCAGGAAGCGTGCTGATGTGTGATGCGTGCGAGTGAATCTGCTAAAAAGGAGGAACAAAGCTGACACCATCCGATATACATAGTATATGATTGCTCCTGTTTAGAATATCGCTCGCATCACGCATCAGCATGCTTCCAGTGCGTCATTGGCACTGTACCGGAGTGTTCTTAGTGAGTATTCGTGAGTATGGCGTATCATATATCACGTAGGCGTTGGAGCTTCTATAAGAAGATTCGCGTACCCGCTCGACCAGAGGGTCAAGGCACTTTCTTGCAACACCTTCGGCCGATGGCGTGAGTACCAAGGGGGTGAAGGAGGGCCCTTCATCCGCCTCCGGCATGCCGGACGACTGGAGCGAGCGTCGTTCAGCGTTCGCGGTTGCTCCCTTGCCGTACCTGCCGTGTGGTTTTTTCGGGGCGCACGCGGCAGTGGGCGCGGTCACAGTGCACTCTCCCGTTAGCCTCCACCATGAGCGTTGTGGCCCGCTCCTCGGGTGAAACCAAAAGTGAGGTGGACACGAAACATGGGACCCTCAGAAACAGCGCTCTGCAAGGGGGCGGACGGGCGCGGTCAGAGGCCTCAAATAAGCCAGCACAGTGCACAACGAAATCATGTCCTGGCCAGGCCGCAGGAACCAAACACACACAGGGGGGCGGGGCCGAACTTGTGCATGAGGCGTCGTATAGTACCCATGGTGGAGCCTGCCGCGGGCCTCAGCGACTTGTTCCTGGTTGAGAACCGAGAGATGTGTTGTTATTCTTATCGAGAGAGATGTTTGGAATTGAATGTTTGGAATTGAAAAAAGAATCGGAGGAACACGGTTCCTTTCGCACATTCATGCGACATGACTGCAGTACTGAAATTCCACATCCAAAATGTGTGTGTGTTCCGTTTCCATGAGGTCGGAGTCCAGCAGCTCGGCTGCCTCGGCATCCTGCTCGTCCAGCACGCACCGTCGACAAGGTACGCCAGTCAAGTTGTCGTCTCAACGGCATCGCGCCACATGCAAAAATTTCAGGACCCCAGGGTGGCGTGAAACGGTTGATTTTCGGCTGTGAAAGGCAGAAAAGTGAATTTTTCATGTACCCCACAGTGGGGTACGGAACACGCCTGGGGGCCTTTACCAGTCGCAGGTGGATTATCAACCAAACTCCAGCCGCCGGGGGGGACCACTGTCACGGCCCCCAGCGGACTGCGCACTCCGGCGGGTCTGTGGGCAATCCCTTCGACCGAGTCTGGCCCCAACCACTTCTGGTGACCTGTGTGTGTTCCGTTTATTATCAACCAAACTCAGCCGCAAAATGTGTTGCCGTACCCGTCCGGGACCCAAATTTGTACTGAGACATTTCAGTACAATATGATTCTGTGGTAAATTTCAGTAGGGAATAGTTACCGATACGATTCCCAACAACGAACATGGATTTTTTGGAAAGGCACAAAAAAAAAGGAGACATCTTTATACATGGAGGTTCAGAACAGAACGGGAGGGTGTCTAAAACACAACGCTTGGACAGTTGACTATAACATTTCTCAACTTTTCATACAAATGAGAACACAGGACAGCTAGAGTCACATCAGCTTGTCAAAACCAAGGCGCGCGCCGCAAGCGGAGCACGGCTTTAAAACACGCGCTGCCAGACATGGCCCGCTGGGACGACCTGCCGGACGACGTCCAGGAGGTCATCTCCGCGTCCGTGCGCAGGAACCTGGAGGCCTGCTTGGCCGAAAAGGCGATTCGACTCGAGAGCCTTGTAAAAGAAACAGAGTCTAAATTAAAGAAGTTCAAGAGGAGTGGCCCCCGGTCCGCTAGCGCCTGGGCTCTGGTATTGCAGGGAAGCCGTCACGAGCATCGGTTTCCCGACGCGGAATTGCCCCGGATCGAAGCGGAATTCCCCGCGCGTGAAAATGAGCGCATGCGCAAGCTTGAAGAGAGCATGTTCGCGGGCGTTCCATGCCATAATGTCAGAAAGGAAGTCTTAAAGACAGTCGATGCATATCTCGACAGATGCACTACGTTGCTGTACGGGGCGGAAGTACCCCGATTTCGAGCGGCTACTGTGTTGCGCTGGCAGGCATGGCATTCTTGCTGAAAATCATCACGGCACAGCAGGTGGGATATGAACGATGAGTCGGAGGACGAGCAGGAGCAGACTTGAGAAGCAGTGCGTCAGGAAGCCCATCCCCGACTTGCTGCGCTCGTTCAGCCCCAGCATGTTCAGCAGCTTGCGCATCAATCATCAGGAAAAGGCTTGCATGTTGACATGCAAAAAATTTCATGTCAACATGAAAAAATTTCATGTCAACATGCAAAAAAAGTCATGTCAACATGTCATGAAAGCCAACATCACAATCAGAGCTCAAATTAACTTTGTGACTCCCCGATACGTGGATCTCTTTTACTGCGGGGTCTGGAAGCCCAGCGAGACCACGATGCGACCAAATGGCATCACTACACTTCATTCTCCTCCTGAGCTCGACTCACTTTGATTGCGTAACTGCATAGGAATAAACTCATGCGACCAGGCACTGTTCTTGAGTGTGAAAGACAATGTGCTTTGTGAGCTGCGAGGCGGCGAGCTGCGCGCATATGCACCGCAACACGTCGTCCTGCAAGGCGAGCAGCGGACAGTGCTGGCCCAGGTGCGGGTGCAAACCCATGCACAGAGCGAGCAGCAGCGCGCAGAACTGCGCGTGCGTGAAAGTGGTGAAGTCGCCGTCGTCGTAGAACGTGAAAATTTTGACGAGGAGGGTGGAGACGAAGCCTGAGCACAGAGTGTAGATGCTGAAAGGCATGGCGCCTGAGAAGGTGTGGCGCACCTCCTGCTGCATCACGTCGATGAGGGGCTCGATGCTCCTCGCACCGAGCAGGCCCTCGTCGTCCCCCTGCGCCAGTGTGGCCGTCACGTCATTGAAGATGGCTGCGGCCTGCGCGACGCGGGCGTGCAGAAGATGAGCCACCATCTGGCACCAGAAGTTGCTTGTTCTTGGTGAGCCGCAGGATGATGCCGGGGCCGCGCGCTTGCAAGTGAGGCAGCTCTGGCAAGAAGCCGTAGACTCAGCCGAGCACAAGCGAGAACTGCTGCTGTTCGACAGCAAGCAGCACGGCCTGAGCGACGCAGGTGCAGTAGCTGTCCTGCACGGCGTACACGAGCTAGGCAAACTAGTGCTTAGTGCTAATCTTTCCAGCTCTCGTATTCCACGTCTGGCGTAACGAGTTCGTGGACGACGTGCAGCGCGTGCGCCTCGCCCTGCTTTTCTGTCTGCTGTCTGCTGCAGAGTCTGCACACTTTGTTACACAGTGCGCAGTGACTGCACAAACACAGTGTGATGCACGAGGCCGCAGAGCCGACGTGCAAGTCACTGCCGCATACCTGGCAGCTCATGCACGCAAGCTCTCATATAGCTTCACGTGGTGGCAGCTGCGTGCGCTTGGACTGGAGACGGGGCAGCTGCAGCGGCTGCAACCAGACAAGAACGAGTGGCTGCAGAGCGGCGGCATTCAAGTCTCGGACCTGCTCGACATGACCGTGATTCCTGTGAATCCACTCACAGACTTCAGAGTCGACCTCACCGAGCTCTGGCAGCTGCGGTGCTCGGGACAGCAGCTCGCCTCCATGGGCGTCACGTTCGACCACCTGCTCGCCAAACTGATCGAGTGGTGCGACGTGCACTTCAGCGAGCAACACACGCTCAACATGCAGGATAGCGATTGCCAGCTCGTGTTCGGCTTGGGCAAACAGGAACTGCAGCGCATTCTGCGCTCCTTTGCCTCGGAGTCGGCGATCTAGAGCATGAGCAGCAGGACACACACGTCGTGCAGCAGGAGCAGCAGTAGCAGCAAGCTGGAGGCCTCTGCCTTGGTGACGAGGACAGGGATCATGCACAGCCCCACTGATGCACCAATCTTGTACCACACTTTTCTTCCCAGTGAAACACTCAGCAGCAGCAGGACCACGAGCACGACAACCTGCGTGACGACGAGTTTAAGCAGGTCGTGGAGCTTCAAGCGTAAGCACGGTAGGGGTTTGACGACAGGATCGATGTGAACAGCTGCGACGCTGGGCTCTTGCTGCTCGGCGGCCTGCGTGCTCTTGCCTGCTCTGCCTCTTTGAAAAAAGGACAGTTGCGAGTCGAGTATGTTGGTACTCACGTCAAATGTCTGCATGCGATGGGGTTGTGAAATACCCGAGTCTGAATGCTTGGAATACCCCGGCAGCACGACGCGGGCATTTAACAGCATTGTCGCATGTACTCATACGCAATGGGGCAAGAGCAGAGCTGCGCGCACGACAATATGTCGGTGCTGATGCAGCTCGTGCGACACAATCCTGCTGTGCGATCTTGTATTCAGCGTGTCTACAACGAGATCATTCCCAAGACAGTCGAGATCAAAGAGGACGGCAAGGAGCTCGCACACGATCTGCAAACCTTCCTGGGCCCGTGGCTGGCCCAGTTTCTCGAGCACGCGCTCGAGATGGCGTACATGTGAGGCTTCGTCGTGTTTGTGCGACACCGACACGAGGGCATCGAGGTGCCCGTGCTGCTGCCGCTGGATTCCTTCACCTGGGGGGTGGAGCACGTGACGCAGAAGACGAAGAAGAGCAAGTGCGAAATCAGCTGCCTGTACAGATACTCCGTGCGCCCGCTGCATCCCGAAATCACAGCAGACGACCTCTTTGTGTTCAACTTCGTCGACCCCTTGGTCAACGGCACCTGCACGGCCTCGTCCGAAGGTCGACGGCGCAAGGGTATTTCTATTAAGAACAACAATGAGGGAGAACAGAGCATTGCACGGTTGTCTCCGCTCTAACGTCGGAGCCACCTGCAGCATGCTTCATTCGAACCTAGCTTTTGGCGACCCCAAGAACAGACCAGAGGACACTGTACGATGGCTTTCTGTTGCACAGTACAAGGTCTTCGGTCCTCGTAGTAAAGCGTCCCGAAGTCCCTTGTCGCAGACAACCCACGTCAGAGTTTTCTCTCGCCTTCCGGAACATTCTCCTCCTGACGTTGGGACGTGAGATTGAAACACAGTCTCCAATAAACAATCGACACGGGAGGTCACGGTCCTTTTGTTTGTCTTGAGTTTTGTCGTCAAACTTAGTTGAAAGCTGTCTTCGATTTGAGCAAGGCCGAGCTCAGACACCCCCCCTCGCTCCAAGAAGTGTAAGAAGAGCCACAACAGCTTGAAGACTCCCATCTAGGGGGGATGTTCGCATGGACCAGGCAATCAAGGTATGAAGGCGCGCACCCACGAGCAACGCATCGTCAGATGACGGACGCCTGTCTCGGGGGGTCGTTAGTGGAACGGACTCGGAAATAGTTTGGGGCGCGTGATCTGGTTCAGTGGTAGATGGTCGTGGGGGTGGAACCTTGGTCACTCCCATCTAGGGGGGGTGTTAGTGTGGAATAGTCCCCGGCGTGAGGGAGTGCTCCCCGCAGGGGATAACCGAGGGGGTGGAACCTTGGTCACTCCCATCTAGGGGGGGTGTTAGTGTGGAATAGTCCCCGGCGTGAGGGAGTGCTCCCCGCCGGGGATAACCGAGGGAATTGGAATGTGACGTGGTTCCCGGCGGACGTGTGACCGGGACTCGGCGTGTATTCCCGAAGCTGAGGAAACGGGGGCTAAGAGTGTACCCCGGGATGACGAGACACGAGTTGGAAGGAAGGAGGTTCCATAGAGAGCGTAGTACGTAGGACTTAGTACCAATGTTACTACCGAGGAGGGTCGGAGACTGAGGGTTGCTAGGAAGTGAAAAGGAAGCACTGCGTGATTGCAAATGCGATCAATGAATGTATGTAAATACAGTGAATACTTAAATCACAAAGACAGAGAGGAATAAAGTACCCAGAGGAGAAAATGTTCACCAGAGTATAGAGAGTATGAAAGAGAAATCACCAGAAGAGGCAGAAAGAGGAAGTGACCTCCGGATGAGCAACCCTTTGAAGAAGGTGGCGAGAAGTCCTTGAGCAGAGAGGATGTGGCCCTCCGAGTACATGGGAAGTACATCCTACTTCTTCATACCATTAGTACTAGGCCCCCTAAACAGCCTCGTATGGTACGTACCTTCCTTAAGGTACACACACGCCCTAGGCTGGCGAATGCCCTGCGGTCAGGAGGTTACTGAATCAAGTACCAATAAACAACATCATCTCTCTCTAAGATTGAGCATCCGAACGTAGCGCGGGCCTAGATGTGACAGGAAGTTACTTCGAAGTTTGAGTAGGTCGACGTCAGGAGGTCGTGTGCACGGTAAAAAGTGTGCGGCCTTCCAGCACGGATGGTGCTCATCGCGTTGGACCGTCAGGTCTCTTGAGAAAAACTGACCGATCCCAAAGTACTTTCTCCTCAATTAATCGGCCAAGGCGTTCCGCCGCGTATGCACAGCTGGAGGGGCAATGCTTCGCTGCGTATGCACAGCTGGCGAGGCAAACATTGGCACTATGTGCATCAGGTGTCCAGACTAAGATGCGCCCTGGAGTGTACGGTTGCAGGCAACCAAGGCAAAGAGGTTTCGCCGCGTATGCACAGCTGGCGAGCACGCTCAAATCGCCGATGGCCACATGCGGCGGGGCCGCGCAGATTCAGCTGAGGACGTCGACACGCAGAGTGGTAAAGTCGCTCATTCCACGAAAGATGGAAACCCCTAGGTTGGCGTGCGCATGGTCGTAATGCTCGAGGACAGGCAGATCACGGCGAGGGACTAGACCACATGGTGGATTGATGGTGTCTGAGCTCAGCGATACTCAGAGCGTAGATAGATTTCAAACAACCAGCTTCTTATTCCAGTTCACCGAGGACACGCCGAACCGTGACCGTTTCAAGAAACACCTGGTTCCAGCGGTGTTCTCAAGGTTCCGGAATTAGGAGGTGTAAAAGCGGACAGGGTGAGGAACGATGTTGCAGGATGGCTCCTCATGGAGACAGCCTATGCGACGACGTCCTGCTCTGCCTGATTGCACAGCCAGGCCGACAGGATGGACAGACCAACCACCGGCAGCGTGTACAAAGCCCTTTAACGGCCTTTGCGGTCAAGGAGCGCTTCTGGTTGCGCAGGCAACCGCGACGCACATGCCGTGTGAACTGTGGTTGCATTATTGTATTGAAAAGTACGCCCCCCGCAAATACGTGGGGAGAGGCGGGCGCCACTCAGAGTCTACGCAAAGCGTTCTTCTGCAGTGTTCAGCCAAGTTGTGTTCATGACAGAGAGAGAGACCACAAGCCATGATAGTAGTATGAGTATATCTACGCACTTCGCTATTCTCGCCCATTATTCACGTATGAGACAGTCTCACAAAATAGGGCAAAGACAGATGGAGGGAACGATTTATTTCGAGTAACAACGAACCTTATTCTATTCCGTGAAACGGGTGTACTTGAATTAAATCTAGACCGTATAAGGGGTCGCCATTATCGCTCCAGTGGACTGGTAACAGAGTTATAAGGACCCGCCGACGAATCGAAGGTCCATCCAGCGACCACCACCCCCGACAACGACTACACATCTGAAGACAGGAACGACGACTTCGACACCGTCCACCGCAACCACGCCTTCGACAACGACTTCGACATCGACATGCACGAGCCGGGGGACTAGCACTAGCATAGTGATACTATAGTATTACTATAGTCGGGGAAATAGCCAGCGCCCCCCTTTTGTCATGAGCTCTTAGGATCAGGCCATCTTCCATTTCGTGAATAAAAACCAATACTCATCATTCGATCTGGACAAATCGAAGAGAAGGAGGAGAGGAGGCGAAGGCAGCGTCGTCGCATCTAACCGTCTCGAGTAAAGCCGCCCATAGCGGCCCGTCTGCGTGTGACAGTGAGCGAGAGACCCACTGCCCATTCGCTGTATCTCATTCTAGACACGATCGTGCGGAGTGCAGTCAACTGCAGTCTGCAGGGTTCTGTGTAGGTTGTGACAGGTTGATTGAGTCCCGCATATCACGCATACGTTGACGGACTCATTACGCTCCTCCCAGCGCATTCTGTGAGAGTGTCGCCTCTGCGGACCGCCGCACGCGTACTGGCCTGCGCATTGACGCGGCCTCTGCGTGACGCGGCGCAAAGTACTGGCTGCAGTCCAAGAGATTTGCAAACGCTCTTCACAATAGACTGCGAAGGCGTGGCTGTGCTGGACACAGGCGCGACCACCTTTATCCTGACTGTTCCGGATCGTTTCTTTTGTAGAATCGAAGGTGGATAAAATCATGAGCAACACCAATGAGAAGGCTCTTTGCACAACCATTCTGAAGGTTGAATTTTTTTCTCACACCAGCCAGAAGTCTCGTTCTGAGCGTTGGCGGGAGTGGTACTCGAAATTGAAGTTCGCTTTCGGAGATGCACTGCCTATGATCGCCAACCAGATTGGCCAGCAGTGTGACCCCAAATTGCATTGGTGGGGCCTTCAGTGGAACCCAGTTCTCTTCGACTTTGACAGCATGTCAGCCGAGGAAGAGAAAAAATGCTGGCTCTACTTTCAAACGGCCCAATATGCGCTCATGGATGTTTTGTCCTCTAATTTTGCCACGCATGAGAAACAGATCATTGCTGACCATGATCCGCTTGTACTCACGGAAAAACTTATCAGGCAATATTCCGAGATGTGGGACTCCAAGCTCCTTTCCTTCCCTGATAAGGCCTGATATACCCCAACGTTGTGGATGACGACCTGGTTGCCGTTTGTCTCCACGCTATCTCTCTCAAATTTGATGACACTGGGGTTACTGATGCTATTTCCAAATACACTGCCTTCGTAACAGCGACAAAATTTGACCCGTCAGCACTTAACCAGTGGGTTTCTAACATTGAATCCACTTGGAGTGAGTGGAAAAATGCCGATACTAATCCCGAGCACATGACCGCAGTGCAGCTTACCCGCGAGATTCTCCAATCTGATGATGAGGACTGGAGGTCCTGTGCTCTCAATTTTACCACCACTCAGGGTGATAGACCCTATACTGTGGCTGACCTCATGGGAAAAATTGTGAGTCAGGACAAGCTTCGCACTGCTGGTGGCACGCTCTCAAGGACGGTCAAGCACGCTTTAAAAAGAAGGTTAATAAGCCTAAAGTATGCGCTAACAAGGCTTGCAACAACAAAGTCAAGCACCCGCGCTACCGATTCTGTAACTCGTGCTATACTGCGCACAAGAAGAAAACTGAGCCAAACGAAGATTCCGCTGCTCTGGCTTCTGTGCCTGACAATGTGCGCGAGCAGACTCGCGAAAAGGCTCTGCGCAAGCTAATGGCCCAAACGCAT
>Ga0315899_10007867_pt1 | contig 11458 bp, 7 predicted proteins | sample LakEriMetagenome_2_FD_203518 | JGI IMG/M metagenome (GOLD analysis project Ga0315899, IMG submission 203518) | Freshwater fungal communities from buoy surface, Lake Erie, Ohio, United States - Buoy 4 MA112 | ecosystem: Environmental > Aquatic > Freshwater > Lake | place: USA: Lake Erie, Ohio... | reverse complement strand
CCGTAGGAAAAGGAAGATCAGCGTGGCCATAATAGTTTCGTAAACGGGCGTTGGGAATACCATGGGATCCAGGTGGGTGCAATAACCGTCGAAGCAGGGAACATTCGGGTCTGTTATGGGCAACACGTTCGTGTCATTCAATTGACCGAGGTATTGCGGATACGCTGCATCGTAGTTGACATTGTTGGGATAGTCATAGGCCCACATCCAGTCGGGAAGCCACGAGAGCCATCCCGGTTTTGGAGCGGCATTGGCAATGCCCCAGTCACCGTCGCCACTGACTTGGCATCCTATCCGACCAATGCCATACGAGAGGATCAATCCGGGCGCTGCGGCATCCGACAAATGCCATCCGTTGACACCCTTGGTTCGCGCATACAAGATGACACCAATGGAGCCCAGAATGAGACCTCCATACACCGTCAACCCGCTAACGAAACTGTTGAATGAAGGGTGCTCAAGAAACTCCACAAACTCGCGCGGATTCTCCAACAGGTGGAACAACTTCGCTCCGAGAATTCCGAAGATAGCCGCAGCAAATGTGAAATTACCGGTCAGGTGATGCGGATACAGCTTAAAATCTTCCCGAATGGGCTGCGCCAATTGTTGCTTTTTATATTCCCAATAACGCCAGCCGCCCATAGCCAAGGCCAGCACCAATCCCAGAACAAGACTACCGTCCATGGAGAACAGAAAACGCTGCGGATTGGAACCATTGGCGAACAACTCGCTGCCATAGAGCGCCAGGTAAATGAACTTCCACCCGATGATGAATCCCATCAACGCACTGGTGGCAACCTCCCAATAGTCGGGCGGACCTCCTTTCACAATGGTCTTGATGGTCGGAATGAAATGTCCTTCCGTTGCCTTACGTTTCAATTCAAGTCCCATCGTATAACTCGCTACTACAAAAGCCAATGCAACGAAAAATCCGAAGCTGTTGAGCAGACGCGTCCAGCCCCAATCGATGCCGAAGAGATCAAGTAACGCATGATAAATGGTAGGATACATAATTAGGGCTGATTTGAATCCCCAAATGAATGACAACCCCGAGCGCAAACAAGACCATTGTTGATGGAAAATTTCAACATCAGGGACAAAATCGGGAAAACGCGTTATATTGGCTTGAAGAGAAGGAGCATTTAAAGCAGTCAGCATCCCCGTAAAAGGTGCGACTTTCCGCAAGTGACTCTTCTCGCGACCGAACTTTTTGCGCAACCTCAGTTAAACCTTAACACCTTGTCAACATGGAGAATTCGCGAGAGTCTATACGTAGCATCGTTCAAGAACTGATGAACGAAGTCATCGAAATCGGATTTCATGAACTGGTCAACCGACCACAGGAATCCACCCGACTGAATGATGTTATCAAAGCTGCCGGTGAAGCTTTAGGCGAGCATTTACGCCGCATCGATGACCATACATTGCCCACCAACAGTAAGGCCCTGATGCAACACTGGCAAAAAATATCCGAGGATGCTCAGCGCGACAGTCTGCATTTACTTTCGGAAATCCAGCAGATACGCCACACCTACAACCCTCGTCTCAAGCGGGTTTGATTATTCCACAACCACCGGGTAAGTAAATACGCCCTCTGCGCATTCCACCTGAATCGTGTAGATGCCGGCCGCAATAGTGGCGCAGTCCAGCGTTGTTTGCGCCGGTTGGGCTCCGAACTGCGCGATGGTTTGACCAACGGTATTGACCACACTCAACTTGCTCATCGGTGAAGGTGCGATAACGTTCAGCAGGCCGGAAGTTGGAACAGGATAAACCAATAATTGCGATGTGCTTTGCTCCATCAAAGTTGTCGGCTGTGCCTGCTGATACACCCTAACGTAATCGACATGCATGCTCGATGGAAACGGCGTTGTAGCATCCGGATATCCGGGCCAATTTCCGCCAATGGCCAAATTGAGCAGCAAGAACATCGGGTGTCTGAACGCATCATCCGTATTGTTCGAAGCCTGTATGGCGAACTGGAAAAACTGAATCCCATCGACGTACCAACGAATCAGGTCTTCCTCCCATACAATGCCATAAACATGATACTGTGTCGGATCGACATTGGTGCCATTGCCCACGAAGGCATGCCCGTTGTTTTCCCAATGCACCGCACCGTGCGTGAGGTACTCGTTGCTTACGTGTTCCATAATATCGATCTCACCACATTCAGGCCAACTGACATCGTCAATGTTGGCACCGAGCGTCCAGAATGCAGGCCACAATCCCTGGCCCAATGGAAGCTTCATTCGAGCTTCAACCTTTCCATATTCAAAATCGAAAAGCCCTTTGGTAATGATCCGCGCACTGGTGTATTCTGTTGCACCGGTGCCCTCATGGCGGGCTGTAATGATGAGTTGGCCATTCTCAACGGCTAGATTTTCGGAGGCATTGGTATAATACTGCCATTCATTGTTTCCCCAGCCGCCATTGCCGAACTGCGGCGCCCATTTGGTCTCATCCAAAGCAATTCCGGAAAACTCATCCGACCAGATGAGTTGCCAGGTTGTTTGCGCATTTACTTGTCGTGTTTCGGCACCAAGGAACAGGGCCAACGTTGCCAGAAATCCGAATGTCGTTATGTTTCTCATAGATCAGATATTAAAGCGGCGCGATTTATTCAATCGCGCCGCATGTAGTGGTTGTATTATCGATATCAGTGTTGAATCATCAACTTAGAGACAGCAGTGCGCGCACCATCGGTGAGCACTACCTCATAAAATCCTTCACTCAGTTGTTCAGTTGAAATATCCAAGCGTGTCTTACCCATTGTTTGTCCTGAAAGCACTACGCGACCGGTAGCATCAACAATGCGGTATTCCGCATTCCATGACTCTTGCAGAGCAAGTTGCACCATTGTATTCGCCGGATTAGGATAAACGGCAACCAATGAGTTTGTCAATTCATTTACGGAAGTTGGACAAGCTTCGCATGATTCCCAGCAAACCATAGCAACGTTTACATCTTCAGAAACAATGAGCTCACGCACCACGCCGAACTTAAATCCAACGGTGCATGTGCCTTCAACGAGGTTCTCAATCACCGTTCCACCATCGGTAGTAAACTGGTAGTAGTGAACACCGGGGGTTGCATCCAGGGTAATGGTGTATTGATTATTACCAAGGGCTGTCATCGGAGCACAACCATCGCAGTAATCGTTAAATGAACCGGTTACTTCCACAGATGTAGCGGTAAGATCACCAAGGTCAACGTTGAGGGTAACTTGTACCGGTTCAGGTGCAGAGCAAGGATCACATGATGCCCAACAAACAGGAGCCAAAATCGTATCACTTTGTACAGTCAGTACACGGTTCACAAAAGTACCATCGGTAACGGTGCATGGATCGCCAGCAGTCAACTGCTCCGAACCCATCCAGTTATCGTGGCTGAATTTGAACTCATAAGAACCTTCCTGCAGTGATGTAGTGGCTTCCCAAATACCATCACCGTCAACATCGGTCATCGGGAAACAGCTTCCACACCAGTTATTGAATGTACCGTTAACTTCAGGTGTAGTAAATCCAACTACACCGTTCATATCCACTTGGAAGGTGACATCATAGTTTACCGGTGATGAAGCGCAATCGGAGCAACTTTCCCAACACACAACAGGAAGAACAACATCACCTGCTACATCGAGTGTGCGATTGGTGAATTCGAAGGTGGTGATGGTGCATGGTAAACCTGCCGACAAAAATTCCTGACCGGTCCAAGCATCATAAGCAAACTTGTACTCATAAACTCCTTCCGGAATCATGGCTGTGCCTGTCCAAATGTTATCACCGTCTGCATCACTCAATTGGAAACAACCTCCGCACCAGCCATTGAATGTACCGTTTACTTCCGGCGTGGTAAAGTCGGTTACGTTCTGCATATCGACCTGGAACGTCACCGCATATTCAACTACCTGAACGGCTTCTCCGCCGAAGGCAACATCATCGAAATAGTATGTTTTCTCTCCGGCAGTTGCACCATCCACTCCGAAGTTGAAGAAGATTGTAGCCTTGTCGTAAGTGAAATCGAGATTCAGGGCAGCGGTGCCGTTAGATTGATTTGAGAAATCAAACACCAATGTTTCCCAGTCGTTGGCAACCGTTGACACAACATTTGTTTCAACACTGCGGGTTGGGTTGGTATGATCTTCTACTTTCAGACGCACTTGAATACCTGCATCAGGTGACCAAACGCGAACCGACATGGTCGTTGAATCTACCGTAAATGGCACTTCACTGCTAAAACCAAGCTGTGCAGGTGCGGTAATGGTAACTCCAGAGGAAGCACCTGCATTTGCGCTCTTCACCACTCGTGCAACCATGTTGGTCGCATCGGTAGGATCAACAACGATGGTTGCATCTTCTGAACCATCGAAACCAAGAAGTCCGTATTCAACTGTGGTTCCCTCAAAGGTAACAGGCAATGCCATTTGATTAAGCACGACAACATTACATGCAACACAGCTCTCCCAACATACCACCGGAAGAGTAGTCTCAGCGGTAAGTTCCAAAACACGGTTAGTGAATTCACCGGTAGTCATGGTGCATGATTCACCACCGGCGAAAGCTTCGTAGGTTGTACCACCGTTGTAAGTAAACTTATATTCATAGTTGCCCTCTTCCAGCACCGTTGAACCGGTCCAAATGCCGTCGGCATCGTTATCGGTTAGCAAAAAGCACGCACCACACCAGCCATTGAACGTACCATTGACTTCAACAGAGGTAACATCCATTACGTTCTGCATATCGACTTGGAATGTTACAGGGTAAGTGGCAGGCTGACTACCGCAAGACAAGCAACTACCCCAACAAACTGCAGGTAGAACTTGATCCTGAGAAACGGTTACTACTCGATTGGTAAAATTATCGGTAGTCATCGTGCAAGATGAGCCAGGCGCTAGTGTCTCCTGCCCTGTCCATGCATCATGACTAAACTTATATTCGTAAGTGCCCGGCTGCAAAGAGACTGTAACTGACCAAACACCATCACCATTGGTATCCTGCATTGGCGTGCAGTTTCCACACCAACCGTTGAATATGCCATTGACTTCAGGTGTGGTAAAGCCGGTTTGTCCGTTCATATCCACTTGAAAGGTGATGTCGTAGTAAACGGGAGCGGCTGCGCAATCTACACAAGCTCCCCAACAGACAACGGGAAGAACAACATCACCGGTAACAACCAACGTTCTGTTAGTGAAATTACCGGATGTCATTGTGCAGGAAGACCCGGGGATCAACAACTCCTGCGAACCCCAGTTATCAGCAGAGAATTTATATTGATAATTGCCAGCCGCCAGGTCTGTAGTAGCTTCCCAAATATTGTCTCCATCAGCATCTGTCATCTGGAAGCAGTTACCGCACCAACCGTTGAAGACTCCGTTAACTTCCGGAGTTGTAAAGCCTGATTGCTGGCTCATGTCTACGCGAAACGTAACGTTGAACGCGCTTGCTGAGTAATTCAACAAAACAAGCAAAGCGAATAGAAAAGCTTGGGTAATTTTCGATGTCATAATGGAAATTGTTTGGGGCGAATATAGACTAATTGTGATTTGTACAAAATGCTTGTAGATAAACACTTTTATCATATTTTTGGATAGACAAGATGAAATTCGTCATGATTAATAGTGACCCGCTTATTTTTGCAAACCACTAAACCCATGGAAAAAGTAGTTAAGCCGATTCCCAAAGCCACACAATCGGAGGATATGTACTCCATTCCTATTGATGCATTCTTTAAGACTGCCTTTTCAGTCGACTGTGTGATTTTCGGCTATCACCAAGGTGACCTCAAGATATTGTTAATCCAACGTGGAGCTGAACCTTTTGAGAATTTCTGGGCACTTCCCGGAGATCTTGTTTATCCGCACGAAGATTTAGATAAAGCAGCCCACCGCGTGCTGCACGATTTGACATCGGTCGATGATATCGGCATGAAGCAAGTGCACACCTTTGGTGCCGTCAATCGTCACCCGTTGGGTCGCGTTATCACTGTAGGCTATATGGCGCTTGTAGAACTTTCCGACATTCATCCCATGGCAGCGCACTGGGCCAAGCAGACCAAATGGCACAGCGTAAATAAAGTACCAAAATTAGCCTTCGACCACGGTGAGATATTAAACGCCTCGATTGAGCGACTGAAAACCTTACTGCTGGAAGAACCCATTTGGGCGCGTGTTATCCCGGAAAAATTCACCATCACCGAATTTCAGGATGTATTCGAAACCATCCTTGGGCGCACCTTCGATAAAGGCAACTTCCGCAAAAAACTACAGAACGTAAAGTTCCTCAAGAAACTCACCGAAACCCAGCAAAACGTAAGACATCGTCCTTCCCAGCTCTACAGTTTCGACGCCAAGCTATTTGCGAAATATCACGATAGAGGGTTTGTTTTTGATTTCTAGGATTGTAGGATTGTAGGGGGGGACACTCATTCTCATTCTCATTCTGTTTCTCATTCTTTAGTATTGGAGGATAATAGGATTGTAGGATTGTAGGATTGTAGGGGGGGACACTCATTCTCATTCTCATTCTCATTCTGTTTCTCATTCTTTAGTATTGGAGGATAATAGGATTGTAGGATTGTAGGATTAGAGGGAGGTCAATCTGTTCCTGTTTCCGTTTCTCATTACGACTTAAGATAGAGGCTGGTCACACTTGCGCTTTTAGCGAGCGTAGTCGAGGGCCCAAAAAAAAACCCCGCTTGCGCGGGGTTTCTCGTTTACACTCAAATCAATCTTCATTTCACAATTTGCACTACTTGACGACGAAGTTCGTTTTCGCTTGAAATTTCTACAACATATGTTCCTGTTGGCAAAGGCTGAACATCCAATGACAACATTGAGCTGCGATTAGATACCTGCTGCAACACCACGCGACCAGTCATGTCTTTGATGCTTACCACGGCATTAACGGTTGAACTCAAAGCAACATTCAAACGGTCATTGGCAGGGTTTGGAAATACGCGCAAGGCTGAACCTGCATTTTCTTCAACACCAACGATACAAGCCTCACAGCTGCCCCAACAAACGTTTGTTAGCACTGCAGTATCAGTTACCTCCAACGCACGGTTAGTGAAACCGGACTCTGTCAACGTGCACGGGCTGCCCGGAATCAATTCCTCTTGCCCTGTCCATGTATCGTAAGAAAACTTATAGGTGTATGAACCCGGGTTCAATGGAATAGTGATGCTATAAATTTGATCACCATCAACATCGGTCAATGGCGCACAGTTACCGCACCAGTTGTTGAATGAACCATTCAACTCCGGTACTTCATAGCTAAATCCAACCTGCGACATATCAACCGCGAAGGTGATGTTGTATGGTCCTGAGCTTTGACCACACGCGGCGCAACTTGACCAACACACCGTGTCTAACGTCATATTGGCATCCAACACCAACACACGATTGGTATACTGATCCGTTGTCATGGTGCATGAACTTCCGGGCACCAGTGCTTCTTGACCTGCCCAGTTATCGTAGCTATACTTATATTCGTAAGTGCCCTCTTGAAGCGTTACTGCGATTGACCAAATGTTGTCGCCATCAACATCCTCTAACTGTGTGCAGTTACCGCACCAACCGTTGAAGCTGCCATTCACCTCCGGAGTTGTGAAGCCCGATTGACCTGTCATGTCAAGCTGAAAAACCACCGTGTATACGTTTGGACTTGAAGCACAGTCAACACAACTTCCCCAACATACAACGGGAAGAACGATGTCCGCATCCACAACCGATAACGCACGGTTTGTAAATCCGGAGTTGGTCACCGTGCATGTTGAGCCCGCCAACAAAGACTCCTGTGAGCCCCAGTTATCAGCCGAAAATTTGAACTCATAAGAACCTGCTGCCAAATCAGTAGTTGCCTCCCAAATATTGTCCCCGTCGGCATCCGTCATCTGAAAGCAGTTACCGCACCACGCATTGAAAGTACCATTGACTTCAGGTGTCGTGAAGTCAGTCTGTTGAGACATGTCCACGCGGAACGTTACATTAAATGCAGACGCAACTGTAGCCGTTGCCAAAAGGAAACTAATAGAAAGTAATTTTTTAAACATTCGATGGATTTTAGGTAACGAATATAGAGATATTGTTAGTTTTACAAAAAGTTTTTTGTTTCGGAGAAATTTACCGTTATTTACCCCGAAGCAGGCTACTATTTGCCTGTCCACCTGAACACATTCAATCCGTATTCACTGTGAGTCTATCGACCATCTTCGGCACCGCCATCAAAGCATCGCTGCTTTTGGCCATGACACTTATCACGTCCAATCTTTGCGCTCAAGCTATACCTGTTGAAGTGAAACTCAACGCTAAAGGCGAATACCGTCTATACCGCGACGGCCAGGAGTATTTTGTGAAAGGTGGCGGCGGCAGCGAACAGTGGGATGAACTGGCGCGCATCGGCGGAAATTCCGTGCGCACCTGGAGCACCGATAACGCCAAAGCGATGTTGGACAAAGCACACGCACTTGGCCTAACGGTGATGATGGGACTTTGGATGCAGCACGAGCGCCATGGCTTCGATTATGACGACAAACCCAAGGTGCAAGCCCAGCTTGATTATTTCCGAAAGATTGTGATGGAAATCAAAGACCACCCTGCCCTGTTGCTTTGGGGCATTGGCAACGAGGTCGACTTATTCTACACCAATACGAACGTTTGGAAGGCCGTGAACGACGTAGCTAAAATGATTCACGAGGTTGACCCGCACCATCCAACGTCAACGGTTACCGCCGGTCTCGACCCGGCTGAGGTGAAGCTCATCATGCAGGATGCTCCCGAAATCGACATTTACTGCATCAACACCTATGGCGATATCGCGGGCGTCAAAAAGAATCTCGCGAATTATGGCTGGACAGGACCTTACATGATTACCGAGTGGGGACCAAACGGTCATTGGGAAGTAACCAAAACCCGCTGGGGTGCGCCCGTAGAGCAAACTAGCGCGGAGAAGGCCGTTTCCTACAAGGAACGTTATGAGAACGAAATTCTCGCTGCATCCAAAAACTGCATGGGCTCCTATGTTTTCCTTTGGGGATTCAAGCAAGAAACAACCTCCACCTGGTATGGTCTCTTTACGCGTGATGGTTTGCGCGCCGAACCTATCGATGATCTGGAACGTTTCTGGAGTGGAAAGGAGCCGGCGAACAAAGCACCGCATTTGTCCTCATTAATCATAGATGGCAAACAAGCTGTGGAATCCATTATGCTCACTGCCGAGAAAAAGTACTCCGCTAATGCAATTGTGACGGATCCTGAAAACGACAAACTCCAGGCACGTTGGCAAATCGTTCCGGAGAGCACCGATATTAAAGCCGGCGGAGATGCAGAAACAGCACCGATTCCTGTCAGCGGTTTATTCAAAGACAAATCCATTGAAAGCGGTTCCTTCCGTGCACCTAAAACGGAAGGCGCCTATCGCCTGTTTTATGAAGTAACCGACGGACATGGACATTGTGCCTACGGTAATATCCCATTTTATGTGGTACCGGCAGCTTCAGGCGAAGAACCTGCCCGCATGGTGAAATTCAAACAACTGGAAATGCAATGATGAAAAGAGTTCTATTCACGCTGGGTCTGGCGGTTCTATCGCTGCATGTGCTGGTTGCTCAATCAGAGACGGATAAGCAATTCGATATTCTGCTGCTGCGCGATACTACGGCGAACACCTACCCTTCCCTTGGCCTCACGCCGAAGGAATTCCAAAAGCCCAAAGGCAGTCTGCAGATTAACGGTTTCTACCGCTTCTTCGCCACCTATACCCGCCAGATGATGCCGTACACGCTCACTTCAGCGCCGGGTGATACAGTTTTGCCGCGCTCATTGTTTATCGGCGATGATGCACAGCTACCCAACCTGCTGCTCAATGTGAGCGGTCAGTTTCCGGGTGGATCATCGTGGGGCTTCGATGTGCGCATGTTTCAATTCCTCAATGGGAGCATCAGCCCATCCTACGGCAGACAGGTACCCGATAGCTTGCGTCCCGACATTCAGTACCCGCTGGGCTCAGTGCCCTTGGGAGGCAATTTGGGAGCTATGCTCGGTATGAATTTGTATGGTAATTTCAAAACGAAGTACGGTTCCTGGAACACAACCGTTGGTGGTATTCAATGGCTTGCTATCTCCGATCTCACCTTTGCTTCCTGGAAGGGATACAATCGCTTCATGCTTTTTGAACGCAACCCTTGGGACCCCATGGGAAGTAATGTCGCAAATCGATACAAGCAATACTACGATCAGGGTTCTATCGATCAGGATGCACGCTGGGGAAATAGGGCATTTCAAGGAGTCGTGGTGAATGGATCTCAACTACCGGGCAACCTTTCTTGCACGCTCATGGCGGGCAAAACAGAACAAAATGGCGGGTTTACCCAAACCCCAAACTATGCCTTCGGTGGTCGCATTAAAAAGAATTTCGCAGGCAACGCATTTGTTAGTCTCAACAGCATCAGCACACGCAATTTCACCGACAGTCTCGCCACCGAGCAATTCGGTTTGAACGTGATCACAACGGAATTTCAATACCAACAATTCGGCGTTTTGCTGAAGGGCGAAGTCGGAATGGGTGACTATTTCTCGCCCAATCATAATGAAGGCTGGGGTGAGGTGCTGCAACTCAAGGCAAGCAACGTTATCAAGGGAGATAAACCGGTGATTGAATTGCATTACTTCCGCATCAGCCCCAAAGTAGTGAACAACAACGGGGTGTACTGGAACACTTCAGTTCGCGAGTATACCGTCAATGACATCCCGGCGGGAAGCATCGGTAGCTCTTCCCTCCTATTGCCTTTCGGTAGTTCGGTCACGCGTGTAGGACAAATGACCAACAATCGTCAGGGCCTCAACCTCAACATTCAGGCAAAAGTTCAACGCCTCAAAATCAGTGCGGGTATAGGCGCATCAGCAGAAATAAATCCTGCTGCGGCAGTGATCACGGTAGGACATCCTATCAATCAATTCACACGCTCGCGCTTCTGGCGTTGGAATTTCCCGGCCAACGTGGGACCGTATGGCCGTTACTCCGATGTATACCGCGACGTCTACGAAACCGTTAAGCTTTCGGATGACTCATTGGGAGTGGTAGTCAATAAGAAATTCTTCAATGCAGCCGAGGTGCAGTTGAAATACGAGCACGATATCGCCGGCCACGAAAGCTACTTCTTCGCCTTGCTGCAAGCCAACACCTGTTCACGCGATTTGTCAGCGATTCCTGTGACCAATGAAGAGGCTTACGTCCGTCAATACGCCAGCGAATTAGAATGGTACTTCCGTGTTACGCCGAAGTTTGTGTTCAACGCTTACGCAGGCATCGAGCGCACCATAGGAAATTACCTCACGGAAATCAGCGAAGAGACGTTCCGACCCCTCAACCAATTTGGTAAAGGATTCGGTATCGGCGGCGATATCGACCTGGGTAAAAACACACGCCTCTATTTCCGTCATCGCTGGTACACCTTTGAA
>Ga0315899_10007865_pt1 | contig 11458 bp, 12 predicted proteins | sample LakEriMetagenome_2_FD_203518 | JGI IMG/M metagenome (GOLD analysis project Ga0315899, IMG submission 203518) | Freshwater fungal communities from buoy surface, Lake Erie, Ohio, United States - Buoy 4 MA112 | ecosystem: Environmental > Aquatic > Freshwater > Lake | place: USA: Lake Erie, Ohio... | reverse complement strand
CACGAGGACGACACCCACGCCACACATCTTCGGCGGCGGACCCGCGGGTTGCTGCTGGAGGGGTAGCCTCTGCTGCTGCGGCGGCGGCATCTGCTGCTGCTGCGGCAGCGGCGGCGGAAAGCGACGCTGGTCGTGAGGATCGCCGTAGACATCGTTGGCCGTCGGGGCACGTCTCTGCTGAGGCTGTTGATTTGGAGGCGAAGACATCTGCTGCTGGGGTTGGGACATCTGGCGCTGGCGCTGTGTCTCTTCCTGCGAGACGAGCACAAATGAGGGGCAAGCGGAAGAAACAAACAGAGATTTTAGCAAAGAAACAATCATTGCTCAGACGAGGTGCAGCGATTACGGCAGTTGCTACGTACCGGGGCCCGCAATCCCGGCACAAGGACTTCACCCAGACGGACGGGCTCGCGCATGATTCGCACGTGCACTACAGAGTCCTCGCTCTCTCGGCGGAGACCCAGGGTCAATGAAGTACCAGCGCGGCCCAAGATGAGAGGACGCACAGCATTGATGGTCATGTCCTTGACACTTTTGTCGTCAATCGTCTCCACGAAATCTCCGCGGTAGATGCGTCCGCTGCGAGCAGCAGGCCCACCGTCCGTGATAGAGGCAACGCAGAGTCCAAAAGGCGTCGGCACGAGCACAAGGCCCAGGCCACAAACCGGGCCGTCGGGCCCGTACTTGTTCTCTTCATTCTCCGGCTGCTGCTGCTGCCGCTGCATTGTGCGCATATCCGGCATGCCCAGGGGAGGTCCGCTTCTCTGCTGAGCCTGCAGCTTGGGCGAGCTCGGGCGCGTCGACACCGGCGTTTGCGAGGGCGACTGCCGTGGCGTGTGGTGAGGAGACTGCTTTGGAGTTGCACCGCCGCCTGGTGTTGCCGACGGAGATGGACGGGGCGAAGGATTGGGGATGTTCTTCAAGTCGGTCTTGATGGTGCCTCTCCGCAGGCGCACATTGACTGGCCTGCGCATCCCCGGTCGCTGGAACCCGAGCACCACAGTGCTGCCCGGGAGGCCCAAAATGAGAGGTCTTACTTGGTCGATGGTCTGGCAGTAAACGTCGACGCCGTCAATGGTGTGCATCACGTCGCCCTGCTTGATAAGGTTTGACCTTGCTGCCGGACCGCCTTCATTCATGCTCATCACCAGCAGCTCCCCCTGTTGATTCTGCTGAAGCACGACTCCGATGCCGACGAGCTCTTGGTCTGCAGGCTTCTCCGGCTCCGGCGCACCACCGCTGGGAGCAACCTTATAGCCCGCATACCCGCTGCGATTGCCGCTCTGACCTGCCGTAGTCTGCATCTCGGCCGTGACCTGGGCGTACACGGCTGAATACGTGTTTGTGTCTGCTTTCGGTGCTTCGGTAGCCCCAGCTCGGGGGATGTAAGTGGCCGTCTCGATGGCTCGCACCCTCGCCATGCGAGCGACAATTATTTTGTTTGAGCGCTGCACTGAAACCGTGACAAACGTGCCAGTCTGGCCGAGAATCATGGGCCTGACTTGCTCGGGCGTCATGCCGCGCACATCCTTGCCGTCCACGTACCGCAGGATATCGCCTTCCTCAAGCAGGCCCGAACGAAGCGCGGGACTGCCATGCAGCAAGCTGCTGATGCACAGATTGAGCTCACTATCGAGGGCCAGCCCGATCCCGATACCAACAACCTCTCCGCTGCCAGACAGCGGCGCCGCCTGCTGCCTTGGAACCCCGGGGGCTTGTCTCGGCGGCATTTGCGGCTGCTGGCCCGGCAGCTGTCTCGGTGGCATTTGCGGCTGCTGGCCCGGCGGCATTTGCGGCTGCTGGCCCGGCGGCTTGGGCTGCGCCCGTTGGACCCGCACGTAAAACAAGCGCCCATTGCGCCGGCGGAGCCCGAGCGTAAGGGGCGTGCCTGGCAAGCATGTCCAGGCGCGGAGTCAGGATCTGGCACACGCTCGGCTCGGGGCGTGAGCAGGGGCAAAAACGCACCTGGAGGCCCGAGAATGAGCGTGCGCACTTGCTCGCCGTTGAGCCCAACGATTCTGCCCCGCCACGGGCGCGCACGCCGTCAGCGACTGCCAGGCGCGCGCGGGCGCGCACATACGCACACACGCCCCGGGGTGGCCTTCGGCGCCAGCGCGGCGGCGCATACCCGGTGTCGTCGACCTCATAGAGCATGTCGCCAGGCATGATGAGCCCTCCCTTGGCTGCCGGTCCCTCCGGATCCATGGCCGTGACGCGCAGCGCGCCGCCCGCTGGCGAGAGTGTAAGCCCGATACCCGTCATCCCTTGCTGCATCCTGTAGGGCGGGACTCCCCGCGGGACTGCGGCGGGACGACCCGGGTGCCCCCCGACTGCTCGCACAAACTGATGCCCAGCGCCTACTGGGTCATTTCCTGCCCGCGGTTGGCGGATCCTCCTCTGCTCTGTCAAGTGTGTCAGGAGAAAATTCAAACCGGGACACGACAAAAACAAAAAAATATTGCGGGGAGGAGGAAACTTCCACGCAGCCTCCGTAAATAGGACATGTTCGGGTAAGTTGCGGTCGCACGCGCGTCTGCGCCATGCGCGCCTGCCCGCTGCGCGCCTGCGTGCTTCCGCGCTTCAGCTCTCCGGTTTCGTGCGGTGCGGATCTGCTTGCACGCAGGCGCAATCCCACTGCAGGTCGCTCTCAAAGGCTTACGATGTGAGCGCCACCCGCAGAGCGCTGCAGCACACCCAGTCGCTCTTTGGCCCGGCCGGCCTCGCCTTCATGCGCATGGCCGCCCATATGGATCACGTTGGCCAGCCCATGAAGCTGTTGTACGGCCAGAACGGCCACGGCGGTGCGTTCCATTTGCATGCGTTCAGTGCTTTTCATGCGCCGTGCTCTCGCAGCGCGACGCTGCTCTGCGGTCCCCTGCCACGCCACGTACGTGTGCGTATCAGGCGAGCGTGCCTGTGCCATCAGCGGCGTTCGTCGTCGATGACGCTATTGGAGCGCGGCTCTGACCCTGTTGGCGCATGCCTGCTGCAACTGTGCCAGCCGACCTTGCCAATGGAGGCATCGACAAGGACTGGGACTTCCATGCAGACATCCCCGACAGGTGCGCCTAGCCCCCTGCGGTTGATAGAGTCTGCGCTGCGTGCTTCCGCTCTGCGCTCTGCGGCACCAGGCGGCGCTCCTCAAGCAGCAAACACCCACCGCGGACGAGGCCTGAGGGTGAGTGTTGAATGTGCAGGATGGCGGGGAGCTTCGCGGAGAAGGACTTCTACGCGCACGAGTTGTAAGCGGCTTGGACCTGGCACATAAATGGCTCGTGGGGCTACAACGGAGCAGCGCCAGTACGTCATGGTTCACAGGGCGCACTGCCCCATCATCCGGATAAAGGATTCGATGGTGGTTGCCGGCAGTGACAGAACGGGGGGGGCATGTGTGACCTCATCCGGAAGTGGGCCGCGACTGCTTCAGGGCAACACTGCGCAGAGACTGGCCTGGCGGGGAGAGAGGGCGGACGTGCGCGAGCGGGATCGATAGAGAACAGGGGCTTGTTCTGGACCTTGGTCAGCACTCGCGACACAGACAAAAGTGGGAGGGCACCTGCACTGCCACTTGCGCCTGAGGAGGAGGAGGAGGATATATATGAGGAGGAGGATACAACGCCAAAGACCAAAGTGGGAGGGGACCCACGGACACGTCCAGCATGGAGTGGCGGGAGCAGATGGTGGCGGGTGTCCACCGCTCTGTGCTTATGGCGAGAGAGGGACACAGAGAGGGAGACTCCTGTCAAGAGACTTGGGGACAGGGAGATAACAAGTGAGATAGAGGGAAGATCAGCACGAACTTCCCTCATTGCAAGTTAATGCACTGCAGGTTTTCAATTAAGCGAAGTGTTTTTTAATGGATGTATTCTTTTTTTTATTTGTACACTACACTCGTGGCAGCCCTGTAGCTCGAGTAGCACGCCAGTCCGCGGATTCAGGCGAGAGGGGGGGTTCATTCGGGATACAGGGAACTCTCTGGACGGGAGGTCCAAGGCGTCGCCGGTGAAAGGCTTACGCAAGAGTAGACTCGCAGATGCCGCAACACCCCGACGTTCTCTCGCACGATCGCTCTCGCGCGCTGTTTCTCTCGTGACTCGCACATGTTCGCTCTCTCCCGAGTCGTGACTCGCTCATGTTCGCTCTCTCGCTCCCAGCCGCACAACAAACTACAATCATGTACATATATTCAATCGCAGATATCAAATCATTTCAATACGTTCAAGTTGAGATTGATGCCCCCCACTCCGCCGATATGGAAATGTTTTCGAGCGCTGTGAAAACCTATAAGTAGGCGACTCGGGACTACAAGTAACCTCCTCCGCCTCCCTGCGAAGGAGAGGGAGAGGAGCGGGGGGGTTGAGCAACCGTTGGGGGCTTTGTTGGGGGCTAGATCGCGAGCTATGAGATCTATGCGATGGGGCGAGGGGGACTCCATCAGATGATGGTGGACTAAGACGCGGGGAAATTGAATGTGAGGATCTGACGCTTGAAGCGGGACTCGCCAAACGTGAGGATCTGTTTGTAGCCGAGAGAGAGTGAGACAGAGAGAGAGAGAACGACAGAGCGAGAGAGAGGACAACAGAGATAAGGGGGTTGGAGGTGTTCGTGCGTGCGTGCGCGCGCGCGCGCGCGCGCGCGCATTTGGACACCTGAAAATGGATGGCCAATCGAAGGATTTAGCGACTCTGTCAGTCGATTCCTGAGAAACATGTATGCACACCGAGAAACATGTATGCACACCCACCCACCCAACCCCCCGCACAGAGAGAGACACACACGCACGAGTGTGAACGCGAGTAAGTGAATGAGTGTGTGCGCGTGTGCGAGTGCGCGCGTGCGTGCGTGAGCGTGTGCGCTCGCGCGCCTGCGTTTGTGTGACCTTGCGGCCCCACCCTCGTCCCTGCGTGGAGAAAAACTTGGCGCGCAGCTTTGCGGTGAGGACATTCCTCTTCTCTTCGCGCCGAGCTCGTACTGTGTCACAATAGACAGACAGACAGACAGACAGACATAGAGAAGGGTGAGACAGCATGCATGCACATACATGGCGCATGCATAGGAGCGAGAGAGGGGGGGGGAGAGAGAGAGAGAGAGACGAAGGGAGGCTTCTGCTTTGGAGTGCCCCGGGTTGTGTGCGCCATGGTCACCTGTCTGACATCTACCTGTGTGTCGTGTCTGTGTGCGTCTGCCTAAATAATACAATAACTTAAACCCTAAACTCTAAACCGCCTATTTGTCTGTCTGTCTGTCTGTCTGTCTGTCTGTCTGTCCATTTAGCGTGCGTACATGTACATCCGTGTTTAGAGCACCTTGAGCGGCTTGATTGCTCTCGCGCAACTTGTCGTCGAAAGTGGACGAAATAACGGAAATCGGTAACGCCACCATGACCACACCCACCACCGCACACGCGGAGCCCAACACCCTGCCGAGCGTCGTCACTGGCGCCATATCTCCGTAGCCAACCTATCGTTTGAATCATGTCACGAACTGAGGAAAACAAAAGGCCAGGACCTTGATCCGCAAAAAAAATCAGCGGTCCTTCGCCGGACGTTTGTCCGGCACCAGAAGCCAAGTTCTGTAGCAAACTAAAGGGTGATTAATTGTTTTCAAGGTTCCCTACGTCGATGACATTATATCACAGAATTCTTACCGTCGTGATCGTCACAACGGCCCACCACATGCTGTGCGGGATGCCTGCACATATACGCTATCACGTCAACAGCGAAGGTGCGTGTGGATGGGTGTGAAGGTGCGCATAGACGTACAGGAGAATGTAGATCTTCGCGCAACGCATATGCATACAGCAACAAGATTGAGCAAATGCACATGACGATGCACTCACTGTCAAAGCCCCCATCCTGTCCATCCTCGGCAAAGAAGAGCAGCGCAGAAAAAAGCAGCGAAAACATCAACAGGCAGAAGAGCAGCATTATCAGCTCTTCTTTGCACGCCTTCGCAGTGTCAAAGAGTACTTGAAGCCCACTGGAATGCCGCGACAGTTTGAAGATTCTGAGGATTCGGAGTAAACGAGGTAAAGAAGAGACCCAGTCCCCGGAATTTTTATTTGCGACTGACGCCGGTATCACCAGCACTAGGAAATAGGGGAAAATGGCAGCCACGTCCATTATATTCAAGGGGCGTGTCAGGAATCTCTTCTTGTCGTTGCAGACGAGGAAGCGGGCCAGAAATTCGATAGTGAAAAAGCCGATGATAACGGATTCGACAATGAACAGGTGCTGTTGCATCGATTCGCTGCTGCTCACTTCGGGCAGTGTCTCCACGCACACCATCGTCACCGCCATAATAATAATCGACATTGAAATGACCCCAAAAATCCGTGCAGGCCATGAACTGCTTGGCTCCTCGACAAGGCGATAAACAGCCGCTGCCCATGGCGAAAGGCCATGCAGCGGGTTCTTACCCTGACCTTTGCGTAAGAAAATACCATAATTTTCCAGCAAGTTGTTGATGGCAGGGATCTTAGCACAGTGCATGCGAAAGTAGGTAAGTTCGTGGATCCACGTCTCCGGTGCGATATGCGGTGGCTGTTCTGCAATGACGCCCTCTCGGTACGAATTGAGAATTTCCACGAATGCGAGAGGGTGACGATCAAGTATTAATTTGTCAGAATAGAAGAGAGCGCCATCTTCCTCCATGATCATCGATGTCAAAAGTGTTCCCGGGTAGCGGCGCAGTGTTCGCTCATACGTCATGCATAGCATTCCGCCGCACAAAATGGTGATTTTCCGTCCCTTCCCGTTGTTGTTCAAACGTTTGGCTTTGACCAGGCTCATTAAATACTTCCAGTTGTCTAGTGGATCTTCTTCAGCAGCCAAATCAGCCCCCACGCTGTTGTGCTCTGCGTCACCTGCCGCACGTCCCCACAACGCCCGTGTCGTACCTGCACTTGGGCGCATCATTGCACTCTGATGGTGCACGTGCATTTGTGGCGCTGTACCCTTGTTACTCACCTGCACAGGACAGAAATGTCATCTCAGGCGCTGTTCACCGAGGGCTCAATGCACCAGTGGCCTTGCGCATGCTTATTCACGCCGACTTCCATTCCCACAAATGTAAACAAGTGCAACCTGCATTTCACTGCCGAACTCGTCGAAAAAAAGGTCAACATCGTCAGTTTTTCGAGAGCCACCGTCGTCGCCGCCGCTAAGGTCGCCATCATTAACGGAGCCGCCGCTCTTATACCAGTCGGCAGCACCCAAGCCAAGCTCCAAGTTCTGTCTATCCCCTCTATCCATTACGCCTGCTTCAGGTCTCCGCGCGTAATTTCTGTGCGGCCCGCTTGTGGCGCTCCGATCTTTATTGCAGCTCGAGTTCATCGTGCGCGCGGCCACTGACATACCCAGAGGCAGCCGGGCGGCCAGCCCTTGGTCACTTGATTGCGGCTTCTTTTCCTCTTTCTCTCCTTGCTGGAGCTGTCCTGTCCGGCCCCGGCCCATGGCAACCCTGTCTCGCTCTGCATGCGGACGTGCAGATGGTTCATGCCAATCTGGACAGATAGTGCTGGAGCCTGAATTGCTCGCCGAAGACCTGCGTTCGCGCACTGTCAGATCACGTCCGGGCAACGCCAGCAAGGATCGAAAAAGAAGAGTACGCACGTGTTTGTGTTTGTGGAGTTTGGCCCCAGCGCCGGTTCTCCCGCATCTCCACCTCCGTTGAGCTGGTCTATGATGCGATCAAACGAGGATCGGCGCACGGGGAAAGACTCAGAGCGCGTGAGCTCACGAGCAGCTCGGCGCTCAGCGCTTCCCACGCCATGCGCCTGCGGCGGCCGCTGTGACGACTCGCACGGCGCCGGCGCGCGGGGCCCTGTGACGTGCGACTGGTCGTGGCTTGGCGGACACTGCACCGCCAGCCCCTCGGGCGCATGCAAGGCGGCCACGGCCTCGAGGGCACTGCTGAACTTGTCGAACGAGAGCCGGCGCGGCGGGAACGAATTGCAGCGTTCCCTGCCGCTGTCCTCCGCGGAGGGCAGCGCGGCCTGTGGCGGAGTCGTTGCTGGCGAGCGCGGCATCGCGCAAGGTCTGCACGGCGCGCCGGCCACGGGCGCCGCCCGTGGTCACCACTGCGCGGCCCGGGAGACCGTTCTGTGCACACTTGTGTTTTCACAAAAACAAAAAAAGAAAAGACCGTTTGGAATAAACGGTTTATTCGATTCGGTCACGAAACCGAGGCAGAGCCCTAAAATGCATTCTAAGAAACACCGCTCAAGGTGCTCTTAATATTGCCAAGTGGCGCAGCAATGGTGGCGCACGGAGTACGCCACCTGCAGCTCGCGGTGCTGGCTGTGCTCGGGCTGGCAGCGCTGGCTGCGCTGGGGTGGGCGGGTGGTGCGCGGCACGGTGCAGTCGCGCTCATGGGGGTCGACGGCGCGCGAGAAAAGGCGCAGGCGGACCAATCCATGTTCTCGGTCGTGTTCTCTCGCGCGCAGCAGGCCAAGCAGGCCGCGGCGCTGCAGCGGAGGCTAGCGGCCAAGGACATCCGCCTCTCGCAGAGTCTTGCCCAGGCCGCCAGTGCGCAGGCCACCGACGGGGTGGCGGCGGAGCAGGCAATGGAGGCCGACGTGCGCCGCAGATCTGCGTTGGTGGCGGGCGCGAAGCGCCTGGCGTCTGTGCTGGGAGAGGAGGAGAAGCAGCTCCGGACGGCCACTCGCAAGCTGGACGCAGACAGCAGGGACGAGCACGCGCTCCGGCGCGTGCTGCCGCAGCTGCATCGGGCAGAGGCCGACCTCTCGGAGAAGCTTGCGCGGGCCCGCCGCCGCGAGCAGAGGGACCGCAAGGGGGTGAAAACACGGCAGGCCGAGGCCAAAAAGGCTCAGCAGGTGCTGCGGAAGGCCGTCCGTGCCTACGACAACTACGAGGTGCGGGCCGAGACCGCGCACGAGAAGCAGCGTTTCGCCCTGTCCAAAGCGAGCCTGCTCAGAGCAAAGGCGCTGGTCGACGCTCGACAGGCGAAGCTGGACCAGACTGCGGCCCGGTCAGATGCAGGCAAGGCCCCCGCCAAGGCACGGCGGCTCACAACGGCCGCCGCCAACGCGCGGGCGCAGGCGTCTCTGCTAAAGGCAAAGGCCTCGGAGGGCGACAAGAGTGCGCAGGTGTGGGAGGCGAAGCAGGAGGAGGCTCTGTCCTACATGAAGATGATGAAGACCGACGTTGGCGCCGCCGAGCAGCGCGTACGCCGCCTGGAGTCCATGCAGCGCGCGGGCGCCATGGAACGGCTTGTGCAGCGGAAGCTTGAGCGAGTGAGCATTTCTTGCCCCGTGTCTGCTTACTGACATGATGCGCGACAGAAACAGTGGAAACACCCAGGACTGAGCACTCTGGTGTTTCCACTGTTTCTGTTTCCTGAGTGTTCTTGCTCCGTGTCTGCTTACTGACATGATGCGCATCACCTGCGACTGACAAGCGATAATGCGGGAGCAGGAGCTGCAGGAAGCAGAGCTCGAGGAGCGCAAGGGGGACATAGCACAGGCGCGCCTGCTGCACGACGCGGTGAAAAACAAAGGCATTGTGGCTGAGGGCATCAAGGACGTGCAGCGAGCGCGCCAGGGTCTCGAGCAGGCGCTGGATGGTGTGCAGCAGGAGCAGCAGAGCGCGATGCTCGCGGCCAGAGCCGCGGCCAAGGACCGCGAGCGGGTGCGGGTGGACATGGCGCAGACGCAGGCTCTGCGCTTCGCTGCCGCTGAGCACAAGATGGCTGCAGGGCACCTGGCAGAAGGCGAGAAGGCTGCAGCATCCGAGGCTAAGGGGCTTGTGGAGAGGGCCAAGGGCTTGTTAACCTTTGCTTCTGAGGAGAAACAGGCCGCGGAGGATGCCGCCCAGGTGCAGCGGCTAGATGCGCAGGCAAGCACCGTATGATGGAGTGCAGGCGATCGGTGCAGAGACAAATGACGGCGGGAGTGACTTAAAAACACAAGCGCGCACACACACACGGAATCAGCTAGCTCACAGTCTTGACAGGGCCGCAAGGTGGCGAGAGGACAAAAGTAGCGATAAAGGAGACTTTAGCCGGATATGGGGCTGTCTATAGCCGTATTGCCTTTTATTGCCGTTTTGCCGGAAAACCGTTTATCTTAGTTTTCCCAGTTTTAGAGGACAATGAGATTACCACTCGAAAGAATTGTTGAAGGTCGGAATTCACCGACGAAGACGATCACTCGGGAGCAGTGGGATCTGTGGGCAACGGTACTTTTCTTTAGTGCCGTTGAGGGTCTTGAGTGTGTTTAAGTAGCGAGCGCCCGGTTGTTGGGGGCGCGCGCACAATCATTCAGTAAAGAATGTTCAAGTCTGGTTGTGTCCCGTCATTAACTGTCCTACTTGACTATCCCTGATACAGGGAAACGCTAAGTACTCAAATAAATCAATGTGCTCTCTGTAATTGGACCGCTACTCGAGCTACCGCTTCTCCGGGGCCCGGGGGGGGAGATTGAACCTGGCTTGTCCCTCTCTTTGAGGAAATACATCTCCATTTGAACGAAGCAGGTAACGAGAGGAATGTTGGGGTCTAGCGTCAATTTCTCTCGGCTCTCGGAGGAACGTTGAGGTCTCGCTTTAATTTCTTCTCGTGCCCAAGGTCACTCGCGCGTGCAGCCAGCGCAGCACGGAAAGACGTCCAGCAGCGATGCCCTTAGCAGCATCTACCATGGCCATGAAAGCAGATGCTGCGAAAACACTTATTTTGTCTGTTCTCGCACCGCGCTGGGCTTCAACCTCGGCGTCCCCCCTGCATCAACCGTCTGTTCCGCTTGTGTGACCCGTGTTAAAGGAAACAATTCGGTTGTTGCCTGTGTCTGCAACGTGGAGATAGCCTCGACCATCGAGGGCTAACCCGGCAGGGTGCTGTAGCTGTCCAGGCCCGCTTCCTGCAGCACCGAGACTGGTCAAGAACTTGCCGTCCGAGGCCCGGAACACCTGCACGCGATGGCTTGTGTAGTCTGACACGTAGGCATACTTCTCATCCACCGCGACGCCCATCGGACAGTCGAGCACACCCTCGCCGCTGCCACATTCTCCCCCGATTCTGCGCACCAAGACACCGTCTGCGCTCCGCAAGACGTGCACCTTGCCTTTCTCGTTGCCATCGCATACGTATACGAGCCCATCCGTGCCGAGTGCCACGCTGCGCGGCCGATTCAGCAGGCCCTGATCGCCCCCGATGCTCCATACCCTCTCCGCTGCTCCGTCATCCGTTGCCTGGGCGTTTGCCGATGACACGGCAGCGGCCGCCGCGTTGCGCGGCGCTGGTGCTCAGGGCTGTGGCGCCAGTCCCAGCTGGACGCACACGGCGCCGCTGCGTCCCCAGGCGGGTGCTGGGGGGCGGGATGCGTCTGTGGGGGGGGCGCCGCGCCGAAAAAGGGGCTTGGTTAGCCTCGAAAGTTCACCTCCCCCGGAAAGTGTGGAAGGAGGGGGGGGGGGGGGGGGGGGGGGGGGAAGGTAAGGAACCC
>Ga0315899_10007864_pt1 | contig 11459 bp, 11 predicted proteins | sample LakEriMetagenome_2_FD_203518 | JGI IMG/M metagenome (GOLD analysis project Ga0315899, IMG submission 203518) | Freshwater fungal communities from buoy surface, Lake Erie, Ohio, United States - Buoy 4 MA112 | ecosystem: Environmental > Aquatic > Freshwater > Lake | place: USA: Lake Erie, Ohio... | reverse complement strand
CCAAAGGCTGAGGTTGGTTGGTTTGAGATCGATTCAAATGATAAAACTTTAATTCCCGCAGGCCCCTGGTTTGAATACCACTGGGATAGATGGGTAACGCCAAAGGGTGCTACTGAGATTGCAAAAACAGATGGTGCTAGCCAAGCATTTGTAATGGGTCGAACTCTTGGCCTGCAATTTCATCCAGAGGTTGATCCAGAAGTTTTAGAGGCATGGCTAAGCCGGGAAAGTGGTTGTGTTGAGATTAGGGGTGAAGGGGTTGATTTAGATCAGCTACGCAAAGAAACCTTAGAGCAAGAGCCTGGCTCCAATAAGCGGGCAGCTGAATTGATTGATGCCTTCTTGCGCCGAGTGGCAACTGCTGCAATAGTGGCGGTTGATTAGTTAAGGTAAGAATTTCTAAGGTTAGATGGGAAGAGAATGTGTAGATTACTCGCCTATCACAGCCCATCTCCAACAACCTTTAATCAAGTATTAGGAGATGATTTCAAAGGCTTTGTTGAGTTAGCTAATCAACATTGTGATGGTTGGGGTATTGCAACCTCCACACCCAATGCAGCAAAGCTTTATAAAGAGCCAGTTGCTGCAAATACAAGTGAGCAGTTTGAATCAGAGTTAGCAGCAAGTAACTCAGCGATTGCACTTTTACACCTTCGCTGGGCAACTCCTGGATTAGGTATTAATCAAGACAATACCCACCCCTTTACCTATCAAGATATAAGTTTTATGCACAATGGCTCAATCACGCCAACTAATTGTTTAGATTCTAAGATCGCACCTGAGTACCTAGCGATCAAATCTGGTACTACCGATTCAGAGCGTTACTTTTTATACCTATTAACCCAGATTAAAGCTTTAGGCTTTATTGATGGGGTCTTAGCAGCTATCTCCTATATCAAAGCCAATTGTGATTACACCAGCTTAAATATGATGATCTCAAATAAAGATACCTTGATCTGCCTTTGTTTATACAACCTAGATCGGGTGCCAGAGCGATTTAAATCAACTCCTGAGTACTATCAGATCAATTACACCACTATTAATGGCTGCGTGGTAGTTGGCTCATCCGGCTGGAATCAATCTAATTGGAGTGAGCTTAAAAACTCAACTGCCTTGATCGTAAGTGCTGATCAAAGTTATCAAGTAGTTAAGATTTAAGTCTTTATTAGGTATCCACCATCTGAGGTTACGATAGAGCCACTAATAAATGATGACTCAGGTGTAGCTAAGAAGTAAATGATCCAATCATAAAAGATGACCATTTTGTGGCCAGACAGTAAATTATTTTTCAATGGCTATAAAGCTAAACCAGCTCAGTAAAAATCTACCGACAGCCCACAGTTACAAAGCAACTACAAAATCAATTTCAACCAAGATATTGATTAGGTCTGAACCTACTGTTGTGCGAACTGGAAAAGGTGCTGTAAAAAATTCACGGTACACCTCATCGTAAGCCTTGAAATCACGGTTGACTTCTTGTAAATGAGAGGTAACTTTTACAACATTCTCAAACTTCGCACCCTTAGCATCAAGTATGCTCTTTAAATTTTTCAAGGTTTGTCGCGTTTGTTCAGCAATGCCACCATCAACAACTTTTCCAGTTGCTGGATCTATTGGACCCATTCCACAGGTGTAAAGAAAACCATTTGCAACTACTCCATGCGAGTAGGAACCACCAGGGGCTGGTGCTTCTTTGCTTTGGATATGTTCAATTTTCATGGTTTCCTCCTAGGGTTGAATTAAAAAAATGTTTGAATGCAGTCTATAACATCATATTGGTCATTGACTAATGGAATCAAACGCCATTTATCAAAAGTGGTACATGGATGTGAGATTCCAAGTCCGATCAAATCTCCAACTAAAAAATCATCAACACTTCGCATAAATGCATGCTGATCATTTAACTTCTCGATCTGGCCAGTGAATTTCTCAACCTTACCTCGGTATTTAACAATTGGAACTGGATTATGTGAATCACAGCCCACATCTCGTTTGCCTAGATTAAGTATTCCTAAATCAGATTCGGGGGCACTTAATAGCTGGCTCCAAATCTCAATTGCCGGTAGCAATGGTTGCCCAACGCTTTTCAAAGGATAAATCTCTTCATAGTAAATGTGGTCGTGTGCCACGTATCCACCGCTACGAAGTAAGAGCATCCTTGGCTTACTAAATTTATCAAACTCACGGGCTACGATCTCAAAATAAGCACTTCCACCGGCACTGACAATAAATAGCTCTGCAGATTTGAAATCATAAGCTACCTCACCAGCAGCTACTATTTTCTTACAAAATTCTTGGACTGCAATTTCTCCATCTTTCGTTCTGGCTGCTGTTGGGACTGCACCTTCAAATCCAGTCACGCCGCGAAGATTTAATCTAGGATCAGATTTAATCTCCTGGGCTATTCTTTTAACTAATGCTAAATCCCTGACTCCTGCCCTACCGTTGTCAGCACCAATTTCAATCAAAAGATTTATCTTTCCGTTAACTGGTGTAGCCGCTTTAATTATCTCTAATCCAGCAAGTGAATCTACATAAAAAATAATCTCAGCAGCATTTTGAAAATTGAGTGTAGCGATTTGAGCAATTGCTACTTTATCCAATACTTCATTGGCAATTATTAATCTTTTGAATCCAAACTTTCTGAAAATCTCTGCCTGCCAAAAGTTGGCAATTGTCAGAGCCCATGCACCTTTATCCACTTGCATCTGAGCTATTTGCGGGGACATTGTAGTTTTTACATGGGGAGCCAATTCTGCGCCAATAGATTTACAATAGCGAGCCATCACTTCAAGGTTGTTTTTAAGGGCGCTTTCTTTCAATACCATCATTGGAAATTGAAATTGGGATTGAAAAAGATTTGGTTTGGATTTGATAAGACTTTTGACTTTTTTACCCTGAAATTTTAATGGAAAATTCTTGTGAGTTTCATCAATCTTAAGGTGATTTAGCTTAGTTATCATAGTTAATTTGGACCGTTAGTTTCAAAACTTTTATCTAAATTATTCATTGGTCAGAGTTACCTAGATTTTGCATTATGTTAAAGGTTTAACTTTGCAAGTGCTTTTTTTACCTGCGTCGTCACCATAGTTTCTTCACCTTTTTGTAATCCATCTGCACTAAGCCAAATGGTATTTCGCGAATTGTGTACAACTTCAACAATTGGATCAAGCTCTTGCAATTTGGCGATAGCCTCCAGCGCAATATTGCTTGAGAAATGAATCCCCACTCGAGGTATGGGTTGGCCTGCTTCATTTAGATCTTCTTTTATCACTCTTATCTTTGGAATCATTGATAACTCATTAACCCACGTATCAACAATCATTTCCCATTTTGTGAACTCAGCTGCGTGGTCAAGATTTACATATTGCTCAACGGCTGTAACGATGCCGGCGATCTCTTCCTTACCTACCTTAAAGGCCCTAGCCATGCGTTGAAAGGGAGCGCCATTGGCTCGTACCGCTTCAATCCAGGTGGATTTTCCTAAAATCAATCCGGTTGATGCTGGTCCTTTTAGAGTTTTACCGCCGCTAAAAATTACTAAATCAGCGCCATCGTCAGTAGTAAATTTCCACAGGTTCGACAAGGGAGGAAGTTGAGCAGCAGCATCAACAACCACTGGCACTTTATGCTTACTAGCAATACGTATTACAGTTTCAAGAGGCAAGGTAGGTGTTGCAAGGTGAGCGCCTGCAACGTAAAAGATGGCCGTTGTATTGCTATTAATTGCTGACTCAAGTTCGTATTCAAATGTTTGAATAGCATTTCCCACAACAACTATTGTCGAACCGGCTAATCTTATTGCTGGATCATAAGGGATGCGGTGCCCACATTGAATAATTACCTCAGAAGGCCCGGCTGTTCCATTAATAATCTTTTGAATTTCATTAATATCTCCTTTAGTTCTAAACGCTAAAATCGATAGGGCTATTGCAGCGCCGGCACCAGAGGTTATATAAGCGCCCTCGTTTTTAGTCAGCTTGGCAATCTTTTTTCCAGCCTTGAGCTGTAAATCATGCATTGAAATAAAAGATTTGGATGCATCATTCATCGCCGAGACAACATCTGCACTCATTATTGAACCACCAAGGGCGGTGTAGTAGGCGGCAGCATTGATGCGTTTAGAGACTCCAAGCGATTCGTAAAAAGACATCTTCCCCCTAATTTACTTTGAAGAATTTAAGCTTTGAGAGATTTCTCAAAACTTAGTGTTTTTCAAAAATGCACTTAATCTTTCGCTAGAAGAGTTTTTGAAGATTTCATCTGGTGTACCTTGCTCACCAATTACTCCATCATTCATGAAAATAACCTTTTTGGAAACTTCGTAGGCAAATCTCATTTCATGCGTGACGATTAACATGGTCATTCCATCTATAGCCAAGGATTTGATTACATCTAGAACTTCATTGATTAACTCAGGATCAAGAGCCGAAGTCACCTCATCAAAAAGCATCAATTTTGGATTCATAGCAACAGCGCGAGCAATTGCTACCCGTTGCTGTTGGCCACCTGAAAGTTGTCCAGGATAGGAGGTCCCTCTATCGGGCAAGCCGACCTGCTCCAGCCAATGTTGAGCAATCTCAGCAGATTCCTTTTTGGATTTCTTCTGAACCTTGCGTAAAGCCAACATAATATTTTCAGCAGCAGATAAATGTGGAAAGAGGTTGAATGATTGAAAAACCATTCCAGTTAATGCTCTGTCTTGAGTAATCTGCTTGTTATTTACCCTTGTGCGCTTATTTTTTTTATTTGAATAACCAATTACGCGTCCATCAATTTTAATTTCGCCCTGTTGATATTCTTCGAGAAGATTGACGCAGCGAAGCAGGGTGGTTTTACCAGATCCGCTTGATCCAATTATGGAGACAACATCACCTTTATCTAGGTTTAAATCGACCCCTTTGAGAACCTCATGGTCCCCAAACGCTTTATGTATACTTGATATCTCTAGAACACGCTCAGCCATTATTCCTCCTCATTTGATTGCTACTTTTTTCTCTACAAATTTTCCAGTACGTTCGATTGAGAAACAGATTATAAAATAAATGAGCCCAGCTAAAGCATAGAATTGCATTGTAAGGAAGTTGCGCCCAATTATTTGCTGCATCACCAAAGTAATTTCCACCACTCCAATTAGTGATATTAGAGTCGTTCCTTTAACAATCTCCACAGCTGTGTTTACCCACGTGGGCAGAACTTGTCGTAGTGCTTGTGGCAGAGATACATAGGTGAATGTTTGGAGAAAACCTAGCCCTACAGCTTTTGCCCCCTCTATTTGACCTTTCGGAACGTTTTGAAGCCCACCTCGCAACATTTCAGCAACTTGGGCTGAAGCAAATATGGCCAGTGACACGATTCCCGCCTGTAGCGGGCCTAGTTCAATGTTTATGACTGGCAAGACAAAATAGATTGTGAGGATTAATACAAGGACAGGTATTCCTCTTATAACATCAACATAAAACCGTGCGAAAAATCTAACAAATATGTTTCCGTAGGTCAGTGCTAATCCAATAATGATGCCGATAAGTGTTCCGATTATTATTGCGGTGATTGATACGAAAAGGCACATGTAAATGCCGCGAAAAATCATCGCCTTGCTTACCCAGAGTTCGTTAAAAAATCCTGTACTCATAAAAGTCCCCCCAGTACTATTTCGGAATCGCCACACGACGTTCAACACGTCGCAACATAAAGGCAATAAGAAAACATGAAACTACATACAACACGCTAGCAGTAGACCAGGCTTCGATAGTTCGGAAAGTTTCTAGATTAATTCTTCTGATCTGAAATGTTAATTCTGGAACAGCTATAATTGCGGCCACTGATGCATCTTTAAACAGTGAGATATAAGTGTTGCTCAAAGCCGGCATAGTGGATCTAACTAAAATCGGAATCTTAATAAATACAATAATTTGCAGGTTGGACATGCCAATTGCCATACCCGCTTCACCTACACCTTTAGGTATTGCCAGAATGCCTCCTCTGAAAACTTCAGCGACATAGGCACCGGCATAGATTGTTAAGGCAAATATAAATGATGGGATTTCGCTAAAGACAAATCCAGCATCAGGTAAGCCAAAATAGATAAAGAGAACAATTATTAAGAGAGGCACATTGCGAATAATCGCTACGTAAGTGCTAGATAAAACACGAAAAATCTTTCTTTCTGAAACAAGAGCAAAGGCCACTACGAGTCCTATCAGACTACCCAAAGCTACTGATACAAGAGTCATATAAATATCTATTCCTAATGCTTGGAATAGGGAACCCATATTGCTCCATATCACCGAGTAGTCGATGTAATAGTCCAACGTAGTGGCCTTTCTCTTAGTTTTCTAAACGGTTATCTCTAGCGAGGGAAACCGATTTTTGGTGGCGGTAGTGTTACTCCGAACCACTTCTTAAATGAAGCAGCATATGCGTCAAAATCGACACCGCTCATTGATTCATTTAGAACTTGGTTTACAAAGTTTAGCCAAACCTGATCTCCTTGCTTAAGAGCACAGGAGTAAGTCTGTGGCATCCAGCCATAACCTGAATCCACATATTTTGTTGGATTATTAGCAACTAGCCAGGCTATTGCAGATTGGTCAGCTGCAGCAGCATCGGCTCGGCCAGCATCAACAGCTGTATAAATCAATGCAGTTTCTGCATACTGTAAAACCTTAGCCTTTGGAAGTGCCGCCTTTACATAATCAGCAGCGGTAACGTTTTGCAAAATTGAAATTCTTGCATTACTGCCAGCCTTTAACAGGTCGGAATAATTCTTATATTTTCCACCCTTTTTCAGAAGTAAGCCAACACCTTCGCGATAGTAAGGGTTTGTGAAAGCAACCTGTTGTGCACGTGTTGCAGTCACGGTCATAAATTGACATGTTATGTCAACCTTTCCCGATACTATATTTGGAATACGAGAATCTGAAGCTTGTTGTACAAACTCAATTTTGGTTTCATCACCAAAAAGACCCTTGGCAATTGCCTTTGAAACATCAATATCCATTCCAACAAGTTTTCCTGTTGTGTCCAAGAAATGGAAAGGTGGGTTACCGCTTCCAGTACCGACAATAAGTTTTCCACGCTTCAAGATATCTGCAAGAGTTCCTTGAGTTGCGTTTGCGCTTGGGGCTGTAACTACAGTTGTGGCCAATAGCGATGCGGTTGCCATCACTACGGTCAATAAACGACCTTTTCTCATGTAGTACCTTTCCTATCATTTGTGTCAACGCCTAGTACGTCAACCTCGTGATCTTGGTTCAGATCCAAAGTAAAGTCAATGCTTTTTGAGATAATTAATATAAGGTTATATTTTTACTATACCAACCAGTACAGATCGCCTGACTTAGGGCATGTCCGATTTTTCTAATCCTGGGCTATATCCATCGGTCCACTAACGTGATATCTTGCTAAACGCTTTCGTTGAGGAAGATTGGAATAAGATGACGCAAGAATCAAAAGTTTTTGTAGAAACTTGGAGTGCATCTGAGGTAAATAAAGGTAGAGTGTTTGCAGCAGTTTTTGCTCATTCAGACGATCTAGCTATTTTTGCTGGTGGAACTGTGATGAAATTAATTTCTGAAGGTTACAAGGGTTATTTTATAAAAACTACCAATGACGAGATGGACTCCTACGATTTATCTTTTTCTGAGACTATTTATCGTATCGCAAAAGAAACTCAAGATGTAACAGAATTTTTAAAGCTTGAAAAACTCTATAGCCTTGATTATAAAAATCATTATTTGGAACACTCTCAACTAATCGAAATACGCCATCGTCTCATTACTTTATTTAGATTTTTAAAGGTTGATACAGTTATTACTTTTGATCCATGGGGTCACTACGAAGAAAACCCAGACCACTACATAACCGCACAAGCGGTGGAAGCAGCATCTTGGACTGCTGGACGACAGCTTGACCTACCAGAACTTAAAGATATGGGTCTAATGCCAAAATTTGTCACCCGAAAGTATTTGGTAGCACGTGGCCCCCAATTAACAAATAGAGTCGTAGATATAACTCCAGTTATTGACAGGAAATATGAATGTATAAAACTTCATGTGACCCCAGTAGACAATATGTATCGCACTTACCTAGATTTACATCCAGAGGAAAACATTAGTGAAGATGAGTTTATTAGGGGTGAATTTTTGCAGAAAGCAGATACCGCATATGGTGTTGAATATGTCGAAAAGTTTCATTACATTGATGAAAACGACTCTTTTTCATTCTTAAGAAATCAGAATAGTTACTCTTAAATCATTTAGAAAAGCTTTCTAGGATCAATTGGTTAGTTTTAGATGAAATTCTTTATTTGTAAACTATTGGTCATTGTTCACATTGGTGGCATACTTGGGATCACTTGATTTACCGATTTATGGAACTGAGTACTGCGAGATAGTTCTAATGCTTGAAAGGGGTTAAATACATATGCTATTCCAGAAATCATTACTAGAAGTGACTGAGGGTTCGGCATATGTAGCTGGCGGTGTAAACAGTGGCTATCGGACTGGTGCTAAACCCCACCCATTAGTCTTTACATCTGCACATGGTTCTACGTTAATCGATGCAGACGGAAACCAATTTATTGACTACGTTCTTGGCATGGGTCCTATGATTTTAGGACATAGCCCACAAGAAGTAATTGATGCTGCAAAGAAGCAATTAGATATTTCATTACTGGTTGCCGGTCAAACTCCACTTGAATATGAAGCTGCAAAACTTTTAACGCAGATGGTACCGAGTGCTCAAAGGGTTCGCTTCGCCTCCTCTGGTTCAGAGGCCGTACAAGTAGCATTTCGAGTTGCCCGTGCTGCGACAGCGCGCTGGAAGATGATCAAATTCGAGGGGCACTACCACGGATGGTTTGATAACGTGCTGGTTAGTGTTTCACCAGATATTTCACTTGCAGGAGATGAGCTAAACCCGAATGTATTACCGGGAACCCAAGGGCAAGAGATGAGTGAAAATATATTAGTTTTGCCTTGGAATAATGCAGAAGTTCTTGAAGATCAACTTAAGACCGGCACTATTGCAGGCATCATCATGGAACCAATCATGTTTAACACCAGTGGCGTGCTTCCGCTGCCTGGTTATTTAGAGAAAGTACGCAAACTGGCAACAAAGTATGGGGCAGTATTAATTTTTGACGAGGTAATCACCGGATTTCGAGTCAGTGAAGGTGGTGCTCAAAAGGTGTCAGGTATTACTCCAGACATGACAATTTTGGGCAAAGCAGTTGCAAATGGCTTTCCTGTTGCTGCAATCGTGGGTAACGAAGAGCTCATGAATTTTATATCAACTGGAAAAGTTATGCATGCAGGAACCTATAACACTCAGTCAATATCAATGGCTGCCACGCTGGCTACCCTGCAAGTACTAAAAAGTGAAACTCCATACAACACCATAGATGATTCCGGTGGATACTTAATGAAAGAACTTTCCAGCCAGTTTACTCAAGCAGAAATTGAGCATGAAATGATCGGGTATCCAGGTGTCTTTAATGTACGGTTTGGCGCTAAAGGTCCAACTGAATATAGATCAGCGCTTAAATCTAACCGTGAACGTTATGCGAATTTTGCATTTGCATTACTCCAAAAAGGAGTAAGAATCTTGCCTAGAGGTACATGGTTTCTTTCAAGCGCTCATACCAGCTCTGATTTAGATAAAACCTTGAGTGCAGTACAGGGTGTATTAAAAACTGGTATTTAACTTAACCAATAAGTCACTTAAGTTTGGTAATGTCGATCTGAAAATCCAAAAACTGCAAAGTGTTAAAATTAAAAGATATAGCGATAATTATCGAATTGGTTGTTGAGATTTAATTTTTTATCAAGTAACCACCATCCGAAGTTACGATAGAGCCAGTCATAAATGATGACTCAGGTGTGGCTAAGAAGTAAATTACCTTTGCAATCTCATCTGGTGTTCCCACCCGATTTAGCGCATGCATCCCCTCTACAGTTTTGCGATAGGCAACTGGATCTGGATTTAGATTTAATCCTGCTACGGTAAATGGGGTCTCGATCCAACCTGGTGCCACCGCATTAACTCGAATTGCAGGTGCTAACTCAAGTGATAATGCTTTTGTTAATGAATCAACCGCCCCCTTTGTTGCCACATACGCCGCATACCCGCTAGTTCCTATCTGGGCTGAGATTGAGCTCATATTTACTATTGTGGCATCTTTGCTTTGGCGCAAAAGTGGGGTGATGTGTTTGATTCCAAGCACCATTGCTACCACATTAACCTCAAACATATTTAGCCACTCATCTTTTTTAGCATCGGTAATTAGATCAAAGTAATTTCTGCCGGCAATATTTATAAGAGATGAGATCGAAAGCTTATTTTGCGCAATTACATCAGTGATCTTCTGCCAGGTTGCCTCATCAGCCACATCTCCTACAACTGCAAAATCAACACCTTTAATCTCTTTATAATCAGTTCCTAAAACTTGAAATCCACGAGATTTAAAAAGAGCAGCAGTTGCACCACCCATGCCACCAGCAGCTCCAGTGATAATTACTGTTTTCATATTAGCCAATCTCAACTTCGATTACTGCGCCGGTAAATGGTGGCAGTTTTATCATCGATGAGTCAACTGTAATCATATCCCCGATCTGCAACTGCACAGATTTAAGTTGATACTTTGCCTCATTTTTTACAATCAACTCTTTATCGGTGAAGTTAACTAAGCTAGCACTGACCTTTCCATCTAGCTCACGTGAGATTGCAAATAAGCCATCTGGATATGTAGGTGCAGTCCACCACTTAATCTCACCCGTTAGCCAAATCTTAGATCGCTTAACCCCGGCAAGTTTGGGAAGAAGTTGTTCAATTCCAATCTCACCTCCAGAAAACATCATAAACGGACCAGGAAGTGAGCCAAAGATCAGAGTTAGAAGTTTTACCTTTGTAATATCAAATTGCTCTCGTCGCCATTTTTTTCCCCAACTTGGCCACCAAAAGGTGTCATGTGAATCAATATGGTGGGCGGTCATTGAGCCAGTTGGTAGGAATTTATCCCGTTCTGCTATCCAACTTGCTAAATCTTTAGCGCCCCTTATTCCCCACGCACTTTGCGCCTTTGCATCAGCTAGGGAGGTGACTAACCATTGCTCGTCATAGTTGTAATTTAAATCCATCGCCTGTCTAAATACATGACCAGATGGCTCGGTATATAACAAAGATTGTGGATTTATCTTTTTCATTACTGGGCGAAGTCGATCAAACAAACCAAGGCAACCAAGGGCAGATGCCCCAGCTCTTCCCCGCGCCCAAGGGGCCCAATTTGGAAAATCATTGTAGGAAGGGGCATCAAATCTAAAGCCATCAATATTTAACTCATTCATTAAAAACTCACAGGCTGAAATAAAGTAATCCTGCCAACTACTACTTCTAGCATCAAAGGCTTTGGTGTAGACACCTTGAACCACACCTTTTGAATCGGTGTAAAACCAATCTGG